>OCOX01000006.1_pt1 | contig 23937 bp, 22 predicted proteins | sample 1534681 | NCBI WGS metagenome assembly OCOX01 (sample SAMEA3275498, study PRJEB22092) | marine metagenome | biome: ENVO:01000023; feature: ENVO:00002042; material: ENVO:00002010 | collected 2014-06-20T12:20:00+00 | depth 1 m
CAAATGACCACCTGGTCGCAGTAAACTGGCACCGCGAGTGGTGATTTCGACTTGCAGCCGAAACAGTGTACGGCTTTCCTTCGGCGACCATTTCCACCACACATTTCGATTTTTACGCGAGGTAGCTGAACCAGTACACGGTACGTCGGCAACGATGCCGTCGTAGCCAGGAGGAGGAATTCGTCCGATGTGGCGGCCGTCTTGTTGATTGATGAGCATGTTCGAAGTCGACAAACGGCCTCTGTTAGAAACAAGCATGTTCACGCGCCCTGACACCGGCTCATTTGCCACGACGACACCGTTTGGCGCCACTGCTTCAGCAACTTGAGTGGCTTTGGAACCCGGTGCTGCGCACAAATCAAGAATAAGTTGTCCCGGTTGCGGGTCCAATACGACAACAGGGAGCATACTGGCTGCTTCCTGCCGAGTGATACGACCAGATTCGTGCAACAAACTGAGAATATACTTGCTCCGCTCGTCCGGCGCTTGGCCTCGTGCAAACGGCATCTGCCAAGCAAATCCGTTTTCGGCCCACGGTAACGGGGCCCCTCCAAGTTCTCTGAGGAGAGATTCTGTCCATGCCCGATCGTGGCGGGCCATCGTGACTCTAAGCGTCTCAGGAAGCGAGGTTGTAGCCGTAGGAATCCATTTTTCAAGGTCATAGCCAAGGTTCTTGGCAAGATTCGCAAGTGGTGTATCGCGCGCTACGGCAAGAAGGTCTTGCTCCTGCCATTGATTGCGCGACATGTTTGTGGGTTCTGCCCCCCATCTATGTTGCTTCCGCCATCCTCAAGGGCTTCATCCCCTCCGTCCAATCTATGTTGGGCGATGAGATGCCGTGGTTTTTGCCCGCGTTGGTCATCGGATTGTTCGCATGGATTTGGATGAGTTCAATCGAAAGGTATGCGGGTAAAAAAGACACACCTGCATGGAAGTACGTCGTTCTCACTGTTCGATGGCTCCCCCCAATTCAATTGGCTGTGGTGGTCCTTTACCGGTTCAAAGCAATCTATACACGCGATACGAGCCACCTCGAAGTCGCCAAACATCTCGGCTCGGGTTCGTTCTCTTCCACTGACCTCAAACTGATGTTCACCGGAGACGGCGGTATTGAAATCATCATGTTGATGGTTTTCCTCTTTGCTGTATTGAGCGAACATTTGCCAAGCATATCCACAACTCGTTTGGATTTGCGACAGAAGTTCCGAAACAGGTTGATGATGTTCACTGCATCCTTTGCCCTCGCATCAACGACGCTGTTTTTCCCAGAACAAGCGTATTCTGAACCTGCAGCATTCCCTACCGGGCCCATCGGCCCTGTCCCTGAATGGATGAGTTTCGCACCGGTCGTTCTCCTCGGCGGACTTCTCATGTTTGGTGGAGAGTTGTTCGCCGTGACGACCTTGTTCCTTGCAGGTCCGAATTTCCAGAAACTTGCTGGCAGAGCGCGATTGAAAGTTCTGCTCTTGAGCGCGAGTGCCCTGGTCTATCTCACTGCGGCGATCGACTTTGAAACGGATTGGTTTGGCCAGTTGCACGAGCAAAGCATGACGTTACCGCTCGTACTCTCCATTCATCTTGGAATTTGTTTTGCCGTTGTCCTCCAGCCCGCTGTTCGTTCTGATGCGGAGTTAAACCATGGTGAAGGGCGAAGCCTCAGCATGATGGTGCTCGCTGTTGCCATGGCCCTCACCGTGTTGCTGCTCACACTGTTTCATGTGAATCAATTGACCGTGTTTGGAAATGGCCTTGGCCCCCACACCTATGGCATTTGGATGTCGTCTGTTGCGATCTCATCCATGATGCTGGTCCAATTTATGCCCGCACTCGGATTTGATGCTGCACCCCGGCCTGAAATATGGTGGATGAAAATGACACTCCTGTATGCCCCAATCATCATGAGCATGTTCACTCCGTATGCCGTACTTCTAATCCCTGCAATATGGGTTGTTTTACCGTTGTCTTCTGTTGCATCGTGGTTCATAGAGAAAGATGTAATCTCGCCATCACACTCGTTTGTCTTGTATCCATTGTTAGCAGCAACATTGGCTGCTTCAGCCATACCGTTTGGATGGAATGTACCGTTCTTAGCGGCCTTGTGGGTCGGATGGATTCCTGGCGCAATAGCAGCCATAGGTTTGACGTTGCATGTTCGCACACGAGCAAAATCAACAGGAAAGAACCTGTGACACTATTCTTCACTCAGTTCAGTTTCAAGAACTGAAGCTTCAAGTTCAGCCCATGCTGAACCCATGCTCTCTTCTTTTCGTGTCGATTCAAGGTCCCGCTGAACGCGTTCGACAAGCATATCGTCGTCTTCGGGAGGAAATGCGGTTGTGAAAAATCCCTCTCCTGAGCGTATCGAACGTGAAACAACAACAAGCATCGCTCCGAGTACCGGAAAAACAAGCCCAGCACTCAAAGCATCGAGAGAGATTCTACCTTGAACAAAGCCAAAGCCGGCAATGAGAAAACAACCGACTCCAGTACCAAGCAGTAGCGTTGATGCTGCCAGTGAAGGGTTGCTCATAGACAAGCGTGGAAGAACAAGGCAATGAAACCAACGGCGGGTTCATCAATAGGTTTCACGCATCAGCTTGTGAATCTTGTAAGGCAAAAGAGCACGGTTAACCGGAGTAACTTCCAGAATGCGACCGTCGTCTCGTCGACGAATATCCTGAAGCAAAGGGTGGCGGCTCTTCTTGTGGAGGGTGAGGAGGGTTGGTTTGTCTACTTCCAGTGCGCTTCGTACTACATTGACGAATGCTTCACTTTCGACGGCGAATTTTCCGATTTCGTCAATAACCACTACTTCGCATTCATCTCGAGCATATTCGATTGCCGGTATGGCAATTGTCTCAAGTGCAGCTGTATCAATACCGTAGCCAAGCACACGCAGACGGGAATCAATGTTCTTGTGTGCCATGATCGCATTTTCGCCGGTGACGATGTTGAAAACGCTGTAGCCAAGCCGTTCGCTGCCGTCCATGATGGGTTCTGTTCGCATCCCTCCAATGATTGGAGCATCGGTCAAAGTGCCACGCATTTTAATTTCACGAGCGCGCTCGTCACCAAGCATTTTGAGCACTTTTTCCATAACTGCAGATTTACCGCTACGTGGTAAACCTGTTATGCCGATCTTTGGATGAATTCCCATTCTTTACTCACCACGAACAATCGCTACATATGTTCCAGTGGCTTATCAGTAATAAAGGATGTTGAACTCTTCACCATCTGTAACAGATTGTAACCCGCAAGAAACCCGTACTGATTTGCTGGATTACTGCACTGAAATAACGAATTCCGGAAGTTCAGTCGTAACTTCAAGCGGAAGCATTTCCAATTCGTAATTGTTGACGTTGTTGTTTGCGGACCAAGCACGAGCCCATTCGTCGAGATCTTTGGCATTCAACAATTCACACATCCAGTGAAGCGCCTTTTCCAGGGTGCCGTGGCTGTTTATCAATCGCGCTTGAATGTCAGGGTGAAGTTCGATGTGGTTAACACTGTTACCGAGGACGCAATTTGCCGGAATCACAGCCCAGCGTAGGCGTCGCTCTTGGTGAGCGTTGACGATGGCTTGACAAGCAAGTCGAGGGCCGTATTTCGGATCTGCTCCACCGCACCACATTGCCAACTGGCGTTCGTTCGCTCGGGAGGGGATATCGGTTCTAAAGGCAGGGTGGCGAACGAACACTTGTCCATCCTCATCTTCTGAAAAGTGAACACCTCGTATAAACGGACGAGAGCCTCGGCCTTTGACCCAAGTTTCGATTGACTTCGAGTGTGCAGTTTGGTCAATTTCTCCAACTCGGACACGAACGGTATGACCGTTCGTAGCAATAGCGTGCTGTGCTTCACCCATTCGTGGGAGGCGAGCAAGACGGTCGAGAATCTCAAGCGTTTGCTTACGCTCTACACGGTCACGGGGAAGGCGAGGGATTGCCCAAGTATCTTTGGCCCAAGCAATCCAGCGTTCCGTCTCCATTTCAAAAGAAGGGACACGGTTGGACAAGCCTTGTTGGTCACGGCGCAAGTCAGCACGGCTGATCGGTCCGAAGACAACCAACTTTTCAGACTCCGTTTTAGCCGATATCCCGAGTACTGCGACACCTTGGGTCATGCCCGGGAACAAGTGGTTTGCTTCCTCGATGGCCCATATATCAGTCCAGCCGTGGCTTTCAACCAAAAGTTGGCGAAGTGGGTGTGAAGACTGCTCTCGTAGAATGCTGTCTGGAGCGATAAGGCGTAGACGGCCCCCCGTTTCCAAAATCTGCAATCCGCGCTCGATGAACAATCGGTATAAGTTGACGTTGCCCCTCATTGTTGAGAAGCGTTGCACTCCGTTGTCGGACAGAGCGCGAAGTTGCTCACCCAGTTCTCGGCGCAGTTTGCTTCCCTCATCCATTCCTCTAAATCGGTCTTTAATTCGCAACCATGGAGGGTTGGTCACGATAAGACTCGGACTTTCCTTCCACGGCCAATCGCCTTGGAGAGTATCGCCTTGGCGAACCGCAAGGTCAAACAAATCCTCAGCTTCCTTACGAGGAAGGCAGCCTGGCTTGTCAGATTTGAGACTGACTAAATCAAACCGAATACATTCCAAAAGAAGGCGCTGACGAGTTGAGGCAACAACCAACTCATCGTTGTCAAGGAGTTGGAAAGAAGAAAGTAACATTCGTGTGTCTGCAATCTTCTTCTCTTCGGTGCTGTCGGAGTGACTTTCGGCATGTCGTCGAATAAGGCGTGCGTGGAAAATACCACCACCGCACGAGGTATCGGCAACGGGGAGAGGTATTCCGCTGAGCGTACGCATTCCCATCTCAACTCGTTCGAATTCAACTTCATCGTCGACTTCAGGTTCTTTGGCGTGTTGAGGGAGGTTCAACTTCTCCAGATGTTGGCGGAAGCCAGGTGGAAGATTGTTGAGGTGCATCGAAGAGGGTTGGGTTGGCGTCTTCGGCCGTGTTAAACTTTCAAGGAGTTCGGATGCGATGACGGCATCTGCCAAGCGGGGAGGTGTTGGGTGCGCCCCACGAGGTGAGCGGCCGTCCGCTTCAGCATCGTGGCGAGCAAGAAGATGGTCGAGAACATGCCCTGGATCGGTGAGAAGATTGGCCGGTAGTGTTGGCCATTCCTCTGGCAAGAGAGCAGCGATTGGTTGGTGAACAAGAAGTGATTTCTCCCATGCAGCAAGCCAAATATGGATTTGCTCTGTACGGTTTTCAAGACATCGATCCAGTCGTGCATACCATCCGCTTACTCCGCTCTGCATTAGCCCCACCCAACCTAGCGGGCTGGCTTGTCCGGTTTGAATGTGACCCTTACAATAAGGACCTAAAATGGCGTGGATTAAAATTCACAACAAGCCCAAATGCTGGAAACTTTCATTGTGCCATTCCCAACCGGATTTGACCCACTCGAACAATGCAGAGAGTTCCTTCTTCCGCACCCCAGCGGCTTTCGCCAATGCCTTGATTATTTTAATTTCAGAATCATCGTATTCACCATCGACAGCTGCGACTAGCATGGCATCTCGAAGAGCGATTTTTAGAACCACAGGATTCAATCTCGATACGACCAAATCCAAAGCAGGAGGATTTTCAAGCATGTTTCGGATGTTTACTCTCATCTCTGGATGCATCATACAACGACCCATGAGTGCTTCGATTATGGCCAATTCTTCTTTGACCAGAGCACCGTCTGCCGAAGCAACAATGACCATTAATTCAGCGTATCCAGTGACATCTTCTTGAGCGAAGTCCACCGCTAAATCAAGATACACAGACTTCACTCCGAAATCTCGTTCAGAATGTCGTAGCCCTTCTGCATCCATACATATCCTTGTGAGGTCCAACTGAGCAACCTTTCCATGGAGTCAGAAGCGAGACCGAAGTGCTCAATAATTTGTTGCAAGACTTCTTTTTCATCGTCGTCCACATCGCCATCAGCAGCTGCCATTAAGGTCGCATCTCGAAGAGCAAGACGGCCTGCTTCTTCACCCATGCCATCAAGGCATTCTTCAAGCGAAGGTGGTGTTTTCAAAGCATTTCGAATCAACTTACGTTGTGATGGAGACAACAATGCAGTCCCTAACCGTTGTTCGAACATAGCCATTTCGTCAACGGTAAGTTCGTTATCAACACGGGCCATGAACGCCAACAGGCGAGCATAAGCGAAGCGTTCTTCTCGGGGTAGTTTGTGGACTGTATCCGGTAGCATTGCACTGCCGTAACGGACATAGACTTAGAACCCAACGCCGGTTCTCAAGCATTCCTCCATGTTTTGGATGCCCAGAGAAGAATTCCAACGATGAGGCAGAATGCAAGAGTTGATGACTAAGTGTTGGCTAAGGCTGCCATGGATCCAAGTCTGAATGTATTGGGACAACCGCTCGACACATGTTCCTGTGACCCGAACACTGGATGGTACCGTGACGGTAAGTGCAACACCGATCAAAATGACCGTGGTTCGCATACGGTGTGCTGCGTCGTAACCAAGGAATTTCTCGAATTCGCTCAATCACAAGGCAACGATTTGATGACGCCTGCACCGCAGTTCTCGTTTCCAGGACTCAAACCGGGCGACTCATGGTGTGTCTGCGCTCGAACATGGCTGGCTGCACTGAACGCAGGAAAAGGATGCCCAATTGATCTGGAAGCAACGCATGAAAAAGCGCTCCTAATCGTGCCGCTCGAATTGTTGGAAACTCATGCTGTTTGACTCTTTTCAACCCGGTACTGGAACACGAAAAGTCGCATGATGGCCCAGATAATCAAGCCCCAAGCCAGCATATTGGCGATGCCAAGTAGACGCAAAGTGCCCCCTTGCTCGTCAGCAAACAGCCCAATAGTGTAGGTCGAGCCTGCGAGACTAAACGCATAGGCACCAAAGGATGAGCCAATGGTCCATTGCATCGATTTCCGATTGTCAAAAGTGAACCACCGATGAATGAAATGAGCCATAAACGCCGTTGCGCCCCACGCTACCGCCCAAGCGAGACGGATACTCGTTTTGTCATCAGCAAGAAAAAATCGAATGCATTCCCACATCAAAAAGAACACAGCGCTGTTGAATCCTCCTGCGAGAGTAAACCTCTGCAGAGACCCCCTGGGTGCGAGTTGAGAGAGTTTTGAGTTGTTTTCCATGTTAATCGTCGTTCGTAACGACATCACTGGGTTTTCCAGTCAGTACTTTTCGCAATCGGGCATTGTCGGTTTGCATTGCATCCATCCAATCGTATTTACAATCCAATGCATCAGCAAGAACGCCAAGAGCAAGAGAATCTTTCGGCAGGCATTTGCCACCAAATCCGCGGTTGAGGCCGAAAATCGGGTCTAAATGAGATGGCCCAATCGGTTGTGCTTGTTCAGCAGTAATCATGTCTCGAATCGTGTACCAATCCTCGCCCATTGCTTGACAGATGTCATACAATTGATTGGCAAATGTTACTTTCATGGCGTAAAATGTATTCTTCGTGTATTTGACAAGTTCAGCCTGGGTCGGCGTAACATGGAATGTTTGGTCTCGGCGCAGTACTCCAGCTTGTCGATGCTGTTCAAAGACCCGTTCCGCAACGTCTGAATGGTGCGTACCGCAAACCAAAATGTCTTGGTTAGCAAAGTCTTCAAGGCGACGGCGTTCTACTAAAAACTCTGGCGAGAAAGCGATTTTGAGATGAGGATATTGTTCGTGATAGCGTTGGGTCGTCCCTGGGACAACTGTGCTTTTGATCACCGCAGTGAAGCCTTCAGGCAGGGCATCCAAGGTTGATTCAACAATTCGAGTATCGCACGCACCCGTGTCTGGGTGCGGTGGCGTAGGAACAGCAATGTAAGCAAAGTCGACATTCTCCGTGACAATGGACAGTTCTGTACCCCGTGCTGGGTCGTGAACGAACAGTTCATGAGCATCAGAAAAACAATGCTCAATTGCTCCGCCGACCATCCCAGCGCCGATAATGCCGATCTTCATGGAAGAATGCCAGCGGCGGTAGGCTTTGATTGTAATGTTTGATCAGCGGTGAGGGTTTGGATTTAATTTACCATCCTTCACCATTTGAGAAGCGAGTAACAAAGAGTCAGGTGTGCCACAATCGACCCATGTTTCATGCCCTACTGAGAGCAGTTTAGCCTTACCTTTGCGGACATATTGCCGCGTGACATCGGAAATTGATACAGAATCGCCGCGGTCCTCAACAGCTTGGTCCAAGTAACTCCAAAAGTTCTCATCAAACAGGTATATCCCGCCAATTGCGAGATTCGAAGGAGGATTGTGTGGCTTTTCCACAATGTCAGTGATGTTACCCTCTTCATCGGTGACAGCGACTCCGAATGCTTCGGGGTTCTGTTCTTCACGAGCCAAAAGCACGCAACCGGGGCTCTCTTCAGAGGTGTTGAAGCGAGTAACTTCCTCTTTCAATTCGAGCGTTGTGATGTTGTCAGAGAAGTAGACCAGTACCCGGCAGTCCTCATTGTACGGGCGGGCAAGATTGAGTGCTGCCGCAACACCTCGTGGTTCTTCTTCGAGAACATAATGAATTTTTTCTCCCTCAAAGCCAGCACCGACATGCTGCGCAATTTGACCGATGAATTCGTTGGAGATGATGGTGATGTCTTTGATTCCTGCTCGACGTATGGTCCCGAGTGCGAAGTCAATTACTGGCCGGTTGTACAAAGGTAAGAGTGTTTTTTGAGTGTACCGAGTAAAAGGATACAACCGGCTTCCATGACCGCCTGCTACTAAAATGGCGGTGGTCATCATAAGAGAGGCCAGAAGGTCGTACTTATTGGGCTTGCCTCAAACAGGCTCGTCATCACTCTTGGATTCCATCAATGCCTCTACCGCACCATCCTTGGCATTTTTCTCAAACCAGTCGGTACGAACCAAATCGCCGAGCCGCTCAACGCCTGCTTCAATGAGGTCTTGGTCGTTCGACTCGGAATCTTTCCAACGTTGCTGTGCAATCTGCTCGTAACGAACATTGGCCTCGGAGACCAAGAGTTCAGACGGTCGCAAGTCGCCTTCAAGGCCGTCGAAGTTGCCGTCAGAAAGCGAAGCATCCCGGCGTTGCAAAGCAGAATCAAGAGGTGATGCCGTCTTGCCTGATGTGAAACCCTTTTCATCCGAACCGCGGTTTCGGCGCTGAGTCTTCGAAACTTGGAGCGTTTGAAACGAACCAGATTGTGCTGCTTCCAATGCGATTTCCATACGAGAAGGATGGTCAAAAACCGCTGGATCAACTTCGAGTAAATTGAACAATGCTTCCTCTCGTTCGCGTGCTCTGCGAAGGGAACGAAAACGAATCAAGAAGACGATGGTAATCGACACAAGAACAAATGCAGACGATTTGATAACTGAGCCGCGGTACATTTGCATAACTGCAAAAGCAAACACCGTTAGAATGGATGCGAGAAGACGTATGTAGAGGCGGTGTTGGCGCTGTTGTTTCTGTTCGGCAAAGTAATGCCGAATGAAGTAATCACCTGGATTATCCATGGGAATCCCTAGCCGTTGAGTGCTTTTTCAATTCGAACAAGATACTCTTCATCGCTGAGCGAATCTTCTTTCCAACCGAGGTCGGCAAGAGCCTTCACGCGGCTGGCTTCGATACTGATCGTCATCCGCTCAAACGCAAATTGGATAAACACGCCAATGATGAATATTGCCGCAACGGCAAATTGCCATTGCGATGTGAAATACCAAATCAGACCGCTCACAACGACAGCTTGGCTTACGGAAAAAATCACCCGATTGCGCAATTTCCTCTTGGAGTTCAACGTATCAAGAAGCCGCTGAGCGCTTTCTTTGCGTGTCGCCATGGTGATAGGCAGAGGGCGTTGAGGTGTCAATTTACCGCTTATTGCAGCGGCACGAAACAATCGTCATCGATTTCGATGAGTGTGCCGTTCATAAGAGAGTAATCCAATGCTTCATCAATTTCTTCTGGACTTATTCCGCTGGAATTGAGTTCCTTGAAAATTGTCTCGAGCGTTGCGCATGGGAGGCCTTTGGCCATCTCCGAATCCACATGAATGAGAAGCATTTGACAGACGACTGCAAGCAAAGGGTCGTCGCTTTCATCGTCAGGTAGCAGTTCGATAAAATTGTTCGCAGGGTGCATTACTTCGTCGACTGAAGGAGTCGTTTGTTTCGTATCTTCGCTCACCGCTGTTCGCTTACCCAGCCCCTTGAGGCTCGAGTCGACTTGGAGGTCAAAACAATCGAAGATGTTTCTCTGGTTCGGATCCAAATCCGAATCCTTCTCTTCGTCATCTATGAAGCGGTTTTGAATGGCTTGCAATCTGTGCAAGCGCTGTTCGATGACCATCCGTTCACGGTTAAGGTCCGATTGAACGAGTTCGAGCATTGCATTTGCCTGCTCAGACAACCATGCCTCAAGGCTCCAATCGGGATTCACTCCACGCATGATTTCGGTTAAACGTTGAACTTCTGCGGGCATGAGTTCGACAGCAATCTGATCATCAGAAATCTTGTGTTGTTTATCGCTCATGTTCAATACTCTCCTCAATGACAGCCTATGAATACTCTCTTCCCAGGAAGACCTTGAGTTCCACTGAAAAACAGCGACACACACCCGTGTTCTAACGGTAGAAACAGTTCCACTGGCCACCGGCCTCATCGGTTGACCGACCGCGAAATAGAGCAGCCCTTCGAAAGCGAAAATCATCACTCAACGGGGGGCGCATTCATGTAGGGGTTGCCCGTGCGAAAAAACATGGCTGACTATCGAATTGGCATTTTACCGGGCGATGGAACGGGGCGAGAAGTTGCGATTGAGGCTCAACGTATTCTCAACACGATAGAACAGCATACAAACCAAGGATTCGAGCAAACAGTGATTCCCTGCGGCGGGCAACATTACGTTGAAACAGGCCAAGAGTGGGCAGAAGGTTCTTTTGATTTCTGCCGTGAAGAAGCCGATGCTCTCTACCTCGGCGCTATCGGACACCCGGGTGCATTCCTCCCTAACGGCGACCTTGCAGGAGGCTCTGTTATTCTCGGCCTACGCAGTGGACTGGATTTGTACGCAAACCTTCGTCCAATCAAATTGTATGAAGGCGTACCTCACAAAGTTCACGGCAAGTTTACTCAAATTTGGGAGCCGGGCATGGTCGACATGACCATTCTCCGAGAAAACACAGAAGGACTGTACCATTCACTTCTACGACGAAGTGCTGATCGGGCTATGGGCCGTACTCCCTATGAGCCTCCGGAAATGACATTCCCTGGCCTTCAAGGGGAAATCGCCTACGATCCAAGACCGATTTCGGAACACGGCAGTGAGCGACTGATTCGAATGGGTTTCGAAATTGCAGAAACTCGAAACGGGGCTCCAATCGACGGTAAGAAGCGCGTCTCCTGCATTGACAAATCCAACGTAACACGAGGTTGCCAGTTGTTCCGGCGAACCTTTGAGAAAGTCTCACAAAATTATCCAGGAACGGAACTTGATTACGGATTCATTGATGCTTTCACCCAATGGCTCACACGAAGTCCGGAAAGTTACGATGTTGTCGTTACGTCCAACATGTTTGGCGATATAGCCACTGACCTCGGCGCTGTTCTGCAAGGAGGAATGGGTATGGCTGCATCCGGAAACATTGGTGACAAGAATGCATTCTTTGAACCGGTTCACGGTTCGGCGCCAAAATACGCAGGAATGAACAAAGTCAATCCAATTGCGAGCATTAACTCTATTCAACTCATGATGGACTGGCTCGGTCGAAAGAACAACGACCAACAACTGATTCAGATTGGAAGCCTCATTGATGAAAGCGTTGCAGACCATCTTCGTGAAGGAAAAGGCCTCACCTACGATCTTGGCGGAACCGCAACATGCTCCGGCATCGGTGAAAGTATTGCCTCACGACTTTCTACCAAACTTCAAGAACGATTCTGATCCGAATTTGAAGCAGAATGCTTCAGTTGTTTCCAGTCAAGAAATCTTTGATGTGATTTAAGGAATCTTGGAGAGAGAGCTCGTTGTTGTATTGGTGGGAAAGCTTTGGAAGTTCATCAGCAGCCAAGAGCTTGTTCATGTTTTCAACGACACGTGAAAGTTCGTCGACCATCGTAACAGAAGCCATTTGCGCCGTGCGCGAAAGTGGATTGAGGTCGATAACGAGCACTGTTTTGCCCATAGCCATCAGTGCTTCGCAACGGTCTCCGTCTTCAAGAGGAACCAAGAGAACATCTGAGTCAAGGATTCCTCGCTTGACGCAGTTCGCACGAGGGCCTTCTAAGCCGGGTATCCGGGCATCAGGCTGTGCTCCTAAAATTTCAACATCGTAAGAGTGTGCATCTTTGAGTTCAGTCAAATGTTCAATCAACGCCGACATTCGTTCTGGAGTTCGATAAAAAATATTGATCTCAACTGGGCATCCTATTCGGTCGGCAAGATGGAGCAACTCCTTGCCAGCAAGAGCGACTGCATTCCCGTTGAGACTGATGACTGGATGTTGAGCGGCAAGGAGATGTGCTAACGCTTGTTCAGTTGCCAACATTGCGCTGGGAATCGTTTGTTCACCTAACAGGTAATCATACGCTTCACCACGACCGTGAGCGATGAGGGCGCTCCCAGCGAGCATTCCCTTTTTCTCTGCCTCTTCAAGTCGGTGACGCATCAACAACGATTGATACCTCGGATGGGTTGGGTCTGCGGCAATTTCGTCCATCGTATCGCCTCAAGCGCCGTCAGCAATCATAGAGAGGTCGAGGGGAGATACGCCTCGATTCACTGCACTGGTTGACAGCACGTCAATGCCGCTTTCGTGCCAGTCGTCGAGCTGCTCATACACGATTCCACCGCTCGCTTCAAGCCAAAGGTTTTCCCTTAGGCCCATCTCTTTGAGTTGTGAAACGATGTCTTTGCAGCGTTCTGGGCCAAAATTATCGAGCATAACGACCAATTCAGGTAAGTTGCTGGTATCATCTCGCTGAGACCAAGCGGCTGCGGCCATAATGGCTTCCTTGTCTTCACGAACTTCGATTTCAAGGAATGCTCCACAGTCCTCTCCTGTGAATTCTTGAAGGTAGGCAACAATACGGTTTGCATGTGCATCGTGTTCCTCATACATTGTGGCTAAGTCGTTCTCTTTGAGCATTGTAGCATCACTGCGATGAAGCCGATGGGTAAGGCCGCCACCGAGGTGAACGGCCCATTTGTCCAAGAGCCCCCATACAGTCTTGCGAGTACAAGCAATCTGACCAGGCGCTCGTGCCGACCAGCGTTTCGCTTCTGTTGCTATTCCGGACAGTTGACCCAAGAGATTGAGGATACTGCGTTCCATTGCAAGCAGTGTTTCCTTATCGCCGGATAATGATGCGATTTCATCGCCGTTTGAGACCTTTTTTCCGTCACCGGCCATCCATGAAATTTTGAGCGATGGGGCCCAAATTTGGAGCATATGGTCAACCGCAGCGGTACCAACTACGATTCCATCAGCACGGGCAAGGATTGTTGCAGACGCTGTTTGAGAACCACCCATGAAAGGCATAGTGATGCCATCGTCGGCGAGCAGTGCTCCAACCCATCGGTCTATGCTTCCGAGAAGCATTCGTGACGGACCTTCTTCCGCAGTCCACAATTCATGCCCACGGTCGTGAGGTGGTCGCTTAGAGTCGCCCATGCAGCGGCGTAGAGGTTTGATGTCTTGAAACATACAGATGAGGAATGTTACTTCGTTTAATCGAACAAGTTTTCTTAAGTGGAGCGAATGACATTGCAATATGGATTCATGGGAGGGCGAAGACAAAGACCGATTGGCATCTCTTGTTACCAACTCAAAGGTCGTCCATATCTATGGTGCAGGACTCAACACCGAACGGCCAGCTCACACTGCAGTTGCTGAACTGAAAAAGCGGGGATGGGCGATCGCCCCAATTCATCCGAGAGACGGCGGAGCCACCATCGATGGTTTTCCGATTCGCCCTGCCCTTGACGAGGGTATTGTCCCCGAAATTGTCGTTTTATTTCTCGCACCTGAAAGAGCTCGTGCCGTGGTACGCAACCTCATCTTGCGTATTGAAAAGGAAAGTTTTCCCCTTGTATGGTTCCAATTGGGTGCTGAAGACGGAGAATCGAGAGAGGCGCTGGAGAGTATGGGGGTGAATTACGTCGAAAACGATTGTTTGGTTCGATTTACTGAACGGCATGACCTTGTTTGTAATCGTTCCATTCTCCCTCAAAAGTGGTGCCTTCAAATTGCCTCTGAAAACGGCGACGGGTGTTCTGAATGGAGCGTCCATTCCTCTGACACTGCGTCTCTTTCTGTACCAACTCAAGCCTTGGAATGGGTTGGCTCGATGGATGATTTACTGCATTCAAACCATACCATTCCTCGATACATTCGTTCCCTTAAATCCGAGCAGGAAGAATACTATGAACTCGCCTTGAGGCTCTCAGGCCATGTTGAAACTCACGAGAGATAGTGCTAATATGGACTCACACCGAGACAGAACCATGCGCGCTGCGGCACTTCTCACCGTGTTGGTATGCTCCATACTGACTCCAATGGTGTCAGCGATTGATTCAACGAACACCTCGGCTTCAGAAGTTGTTCAATCCGAATCAATCATTGAAGGGTACTCTCCTGCTCTACAAGCAGCATTAATGCAGAAAAGTAACTTGGATTCCTATTCAGTTCAAGAACTGAACTCCGCCAAGCAATGGGTTGTTATTTCTCATGCTGAACAAGGCCAACCTGCTGGTGAACTCGAAGGAGCGTGGATCGTCGATGTTCAACCGTTTGATACACCTGAAATGTTTGAACAACAAATCTTGAACGGTGAAATTGAGATGGCCTACCCTCTGGTTCAAAATCAAATGCTCCCAAAGTGGATTCCCAACGATCCAAAGTTTCCAGATCAATGGCACTTGCAAAACACCGGCCAAACCAGTGGTGTAAGTGGAGAAGATGTCAACATCACGGGGGCATGGAACGCCTACAAAGGTGCAGGCATTGTCATTGGAATCGTCGATGATGGTTTGGACTGGAGCCATCCTGATTTGGACGATTATTACGAATCAACTCTGGATTACGATTACTGTCAAGATGACGGCGACCCTTCCCCTGCCTCGAATAAGGCTCACGGCACTGCTTCGGCAGGCGTCGCTGCAGGCGTTGGAAACAACAATCTCGGGGTAAGTGGTTCTGCACCAATGGCCGGCTTAGCGGGTTTGAAACTCATTGCCTGCAGCACAACGGACATCCGTGAGTCCTCAGCGTTGGGCCACGAGCGTCAAGACATAGACATCTACTCAAACTCATGGGGGCCAAGTGACGATGGAGAAACGCTCGAAGGACCAGGGCCATTGATGTTGGCTGCAATGGAAAACGATGCTTTGCTCGGAAGGGGCGGCCTTGGGAACATCATTACGTGGGCTGCTGGGAACGGTCTTGATGACAATGACAATTCAAATTACGACGGTTATGCAAATCTACGCTACACCATCGCCGTAACCGCCGTCACACACTACGGCGTTCAATCGTATTATGCTGAACCTGGTGCAAACATCCTCGTTGCATCACCATCAAACGGCGATGGTGAAGGCATCACGACCACCGACAATCAAGGCTCAGGAGGCTATACTGCGAACGACTACACAGATACCTTCGGTGGGACTTCTTCGGCCACTCCACTTGTTTCAGGCGTCATCGCTCTCATGTTAGAGGCAAATGCCAACTTGACATGGCGAGATGTACAGCATATTTTGGTTCATACATCGCGCCAAAACGATGCGAGTGCGAGTGTTACTTCGTGGGCTACCAACGGTGCCGGCCATGATGTCAGCCACAAATACGGGTTTGGCGTTGTTGACGCAGGTGCTGCAGTAACGCTTTCTGAAACCTGGACCACTGTAAATGACGAAACCTCAGCCACAACGGGTACGCTCCCCTGCTCACAATGCAACATCCCAGATAACAACGCAAACTTGGTCACTGTTAACGCAATGGTCTCTGAACCGATTCGCGCGGAGAACGTGGATGTCATCGTGGACATCACACATCAATCACGCGGTGATTTGGAAGTTGTGCTCACCAGCCCGTCAGGAACACAGAGCGTGCTCAGCGAAAAACACAATGACGGGGGTGCAGATTACAACAACTGGCGATTTTCAACGGTTCACAATTGGGATGAAGATTGCAGGGGTGAATGGACACTTACCGTAGAAGACAAGAAATCTGGTAACATCGGCACTCTCGATTCATGGGAATTAGTCCTCTATGGCACGGAACTTGATATTGATTCAGACGGCGATAATCTCACGAATTTCAACGAGTCAAACGTGTATGGAACTGACCCGAATGACTACGACAGTGATGACGACACCATTGGTGATGGGGATGAAGTCCTCGTCTATGGGACCAACCCCTTGCTCGACGACACAGATGGGGATGGCCTTTCGGATGGTGTTGAAATTTTGGTCAACGGAACGGATCCCTTGATGGCTGACACAGATGGCGATCTACTCAACGATGGTGCTGAAGTCTTGATTCATGGCACAGACCCACTGGTTGCAGACCCGAACCTCGATGCAGATGGATACTACTGGTTTGACGATTGCAACGATACGAATCCAATGGTTTACCCTGGAGCAGCAGAATTACTGAACGGCATTGATGATAATTGCGACGGTCGATGGGACGAGGGATTCAACATCACGGACACGGATAACGACGGCTTATCCGATTTCGCAGAATACCACATCTTTGGGACCAGTGTTACAATTGCTGACACAGATGGGGATTTGTTAATTGATGGCCTTGAGATCCTGACCTACTCAAGTGACCCACTTGTCAAAGACAACGATACAGATATGGACGGATTCTACTGGTTTCAAGATTGCAACGATACGAATGCCGACATTTCCCCGAGCGAAATTGAACTTCTCGACAACATCGACAACGATTGCGATGGTGACATCGATGAGGATTTTATTGGCACGGATGCAGATGATGATGGAATCTTAGATTTGGTTGAATTCCTAGAATTGAATACGAATCCTTTTACCAACGATACCGATGCTGACGGCCTCAATGATGGGTTGGAAGTTTTTACGACGTTCTCAAATCCAAATGTATACGACGCAGACGCCGACAACGATGGTTTCTACTGGTTTACTGACTGCGATGACAACAGTTCCCTGAGATATCCAGGAGCGACTGAAATTTGGAACGGACTGGACGATGATTGCGACGATGCTATCGATGAACAGGTCGACAAGGAATCGTTCATTCTTTCAGTGCCTTCAGAGCCGTACGTCATCATTAACGCTACCAGCGAAAATCTCACTCTCGGCGTTTCATTCAACATGACTGAAGAGTCAATTGTCCGACTTAATCTTACAGTTCAGTGGTTCTATAACCAAACTCTCATCGATGAAGGCCCTACACTGAATCAGCCGGTATTCAATTGCCAAAACCAAGTTACTCCGATGGCTGTGGAATTATGCACCTACAACGGAACCGCAGGCCCGTATGAATACAAAGCGGTGGTTTTCGAAGAAAACGGCTACTTCGAAACAACATGGATGGTTTACTACAGCGTGTGGAACCCGCCAGCCCCGGAGGAGACGAATCCAACATCAACGACCGACATGAACGAAGGAAACTCCGACAGTCCGTTTGAAGAATACATGCTATCCTTGGTATTGTGTGCAGTCGTTGTTCTCCTACTGCTCGTACTTCTGTTTATTCGCAGAGGGCCCAAACAACCTCCGTATCGGCCAAAGCAGTCACTACAAGGCTTTGATTCTCCACCAATGCCACCCTTGTACGCAGATGTACAGGCTGCGCCAAGTTTGTCTCAATATGGACGCCCCGGCTCGCAGGACAACACTCAAACAAATCAAAATCGCTGGAAGTAATCAGACTCGAGAAGTTATGAAACTCCAGCCGATGAGTCTTCCTTCTTCGGCATCGGCGAGTAAGTTCAACTGCTTGGTTAAACCGTCTTCATCCCATGTTTTCGACATGTCCAGAGTTACTGCACCATCCCCGCCATCTCCAATTTGAGACAATAAAGAGCCGATGTCGTTACCAGGTACAGCGATGAGGTAACCGACTTGGATATCGTCTTGGTATGCGCCTGACGATGTGAAAAATCGGTCTTCTCCAACCAAAACACCATAGTTTGAAGAAACGGTTAACCGAGATTCAAGAGAAGTAATGTTGAGGGTTTTCGGTATCGAATCTCGATTGAAAGCTGTAGAGTCAAGGTCGCCGCGCTTGTCATACTGACAATTTTCAGCATTTGGAGTTCCAGTCAGATTAAATTGAACCCATCCTGCTTGCTCATCAGACGCAACCCAAGAAACATTCCACTGCGTCACTGTCGAGGAGGTTTGTTTGGTTGTTCCTCGCCAGATATAGCCTTCGTTCTCCAAAGCATTGGCGGCCCCAGGCGCTATTGTACTTGGCCAAGAATCAAAGCAAGCGATAGCGTCCTCGAAACTGTGTTGTCGAAGCGTAGAATCATCAGGCATGTGGAGATCGTAATCTCCCCAAGTCTCCAACTCATCACTGGAAGGACCAAGTTGGTTGGCTAACGGTATTGATGCGTAAGTCAGCCCTAAATCGAGTTGCTTCTGACCACGTTGAAGTGAAGATTTCGTGAATGTGTGATGGAGTTCCAATTCTCCATCAGGAAGAACGTAATCGTTGAGCAACTGGGAAGTAGGTGAACAGCCCGATTGGCTGGCCTGATTCTCTGAGATGAGTACATCAACCGTCTGCTTTGCTGCCCAAGGGTTTCCAGATTCGACCCACAGGTTCATTGTCGCTGTCCCAAGGCAGTATGCTTCGATGTCGTGGTGTGTGGCTACGATTTTCCACACAGGATTACCGTTGAGTTCGTCGATACCCAATACTCTCCAATCCCACCCCAAATTGCTTCCAGTCGCTCCTTCATCGATGAGGTCATTCGCAAACAACTCTTGGATTTCAACTGGTTGCAGCATGAGAGCCAGACCCGGCGCCAGTGTTTCAATACCGCCAAGTAAACCGCCAACGCCGTAACTCACTGTTGTTCCTTGATATTTCCCAATCGGAGAAGGGAGGTCAAAGCCCCATTCAAGTTGCGTAGATTTGGTATCTTGATTTCTCAATTCTGTGTGCGTCGTGGAGGTTAGGTCTGCTGTACCCGAAGCAGTGATTGCACCGATGTCGCAAATATTGCCGATGGAAAGATGGCGGTTCACACGGAACGGATTCAGCGAATTGGTGTTCACGTTTTCAACTGAAAGCCATTCAGCACCCATCCCGCCTACAACGCGTACCGCTCCTAATCGATCTTTAGAACCGCCTTCATTGACAAGCTCGCTCGAACCACCTTCGGTGATTTCAAGACTGCCTGAGCCGCCAAATTCAGCAGAAATCTTACAAATATCATCTTCGGTATCGATTTGGTCCATTACCAGTTCAACAAAACCTTCTGTTGCAAGGAAGGTGGCTAGTCCATTCTGATCGCCAGAAATTTGGTACTGCATTCGGTCTCCGTATCGGAGTTGGTCTGCGGTAAACGAGTCCAATTGATTATCCAGATAGTAATATCCGCCGGCACTCAAGATGACAACGGCAAGGAGAACGGCTGCCACTTGCGGTTTCCGAATCATATCCATTAGTGTGGCCGGGTTTTCTCGGGCGTGTTCTGACTTGGTTCTCTTTTGAACCTCTTTCTTAGCGGAAGTTTTGGAAACCTCAGGTTCGTCGTCAGCAAAGTCAGCATCAAGAATCTCTGCGTCAAGAACCGTCGGAAGCGATTTTTCTGCTCTTTCAACAGCTTCTTCAACAACTGGAGTGAGCGTGTCTTCGTCTTCAAGAGAGAGGACGATTTCTTCCTCAAACGCTTCTTTTGGTGTGGATTTGGTAGGCCTTTCCACCACCATTTCCACCTCTTGCTGAGGCAATCCGACTTCTTTTTTGGACAAGCCGGACTCAAGAAGGCGTTCAACAAGTTCGGACTTTTTTCCAGACGTTGGTAGGTCGTTCAAGATGCATAATGCTTTGAGTTTCGCAACGGTCAAAGAAGAGGTTTCCTCACTCGACATTCCAAACCCTCACATGATGCCTGTCGTCATTCCCTTTCAAGTATGACCCCAAATGTATCTCGTAAAACATGGATTTCGAAGGGCAAGAGTGCTGCGATTAGCCTTGATGCGGCACGTATGCACCGTCTGCATTTTGAACATAAACCGTTTGATCGTATGTACCGTCTGGCAATTTCTTGAAGAAATAACCGTTCTCTGCAGGTTCAAACACCGCTTCGGCAGTTGGTGCTGATGCTGTATCAGTTGGTACGGATTCAGAAGGAGATGGCGGGCCGCTTGGACCTGCACTCGGAGGAGGGCCGCTCGGGCCTGCACCCGGAGGGCCGCCGGTTGGACCTGAAGCGATTCGTGCACCTGATACAGAAGAGAGAACCTTTTCCTCTGTCGATTCATCACCGTTCTCGAGAATGGTTTTGATGTGTGCGCCATGCTTTTGCGCCCCGATAAAGGCGAAGGCTGAGAGGGAGAGACAAATGATTCCCAACAAGCCACCAATCGTTTGGCTGGACCACACTTTGCCTTTGACACTGAGGTCAATGATCGAGTCATCGGGGTCATACTCGATGACGCTTCCATTGGCATCAACATATTGGACGATGATGCAGTATTGGCCGGGGTCCAAAGAGAACTCGAACGTGTATTCTTGTCCAATAATTGGCGTCTTGTCCATGATTTGATGTTGGTAAGCATGATCTGTACCGTTCTTGGCAATCGCAGTGAATTCGCCAAGGTTTTGTTGGCAGTTGTTCACTTTGAGCGCATAGGCTTCAATGAGGCTGCTGGAATCTCGTGGTGGACTTGATGCAGTGACGTCCAAGTTCATCGAAGCGTCAAACACATCATCCCCTGGAAGAGAAGGACCCCAAACAAACCCAATGTCTTTCTCTGCTGAGCTGGTGAATTCATCATAATCTGCACTAAATGGCATTGGGAAAAGAGCAAATGAAAACATCAAAACAGCAATACCGAGCCACAAAAACACGTTCCACCGTGATTTCTTGAGTTCCTCTTGTCGTTGGTCAAGAGTAAGTGCCTCAGCAGCTTCTTCTTGATCTGCATCAGCAGTAATTTCTTCACTGGCAGCCGCTGCATCCTCATCGGACATGTTTACTCCGATTTCAAGCGAGCACTTGAAAGGCGCGGAGGAACAGCGACGGGTATGGAGGGGGACGGTACGAATAACGACGGTGGAGACCCCCGCGATTCGGCTCTAAGGCTTGCTATTCTCTCTCGTGGACCTCGTCTCTACAGTACCCGAAGGCTCTCTGAAGAGGCGAGAAAACGTGGCTTAGACCCATACGTTGCCGACCCAATGAAGTTCTCCCTCTTCGTTGCCGATGGCCGAATAGACATTTTGCACAACGGTGAACCGTTCAACTACGATGCAGTTATTCCTCGAATAGGTCATTCAATCACCAAGCACGGGGTTGCAGTGTTACGCCACCTCGAACAACTCGGCATATGGACTGCAAACACTGGCGCTGGCATTCTACAGAGCAGAGACAAATTGCACGCCTCGCAGATTCTCGCTCGTAACCGGATTCCTGTACCCCGAACGACATACGTTCGTGACATTATTGATGTCGAAACTGCCGTCGATTTCGTTGGTGGCTTGCCTGTTGTCATCAAGGTAACACAGGGAACACAAGGGCAAGGCGTATTCCTTCGCCACACGATTCGCGAAGCACGAAATCTTGTCCAAGGTTTGTTGCTCACCGGTCGGGCTGTTCTCATTCAAGAATACATTGCTGAATCACACGGCAAGGATATTCGGGCGTTGGTCGTTGGTGACCGGGTCGTTGCCAGCATGCGACGGAAAGCGCGTGGGCGCGAATTTAGAAGCAATTACCACCTCAACGGGACAGTCGAAAAAGTCGACTTACCACCTGAGTTTGAAGAAGCAGCGTGTAGGGCTGCCCGAGTCCTTGGACTCCATATCGCCGGGGTCGACCTCTTGGAAGCAAGAGATGGCCCATTGGTTCTCGAAGTCAATTCCTCTCCGGGTCTCGAAGGCATCGAGAAGGCAAGTGGGGTCAATGTCGCAGGTGAAATCATCGATTATGTAACCAGTGAAACGGCCTTTTCAGAAGTGGACCTCGACCAATTGTTACGGACCGTTCCGGGGTCTGGGGTGCTTTCTCTGCAAATTAAGAACCATCCTCAATTGGTCGGTCAACCGCTCGCAGACTTGTTCAATTCCAGTTCGAGGATTCCAGTCTTTGCATTGTCTCGCGACAACAGTCTTCTGTGGAATCCGAGCGATGACATTCAACTTCGATACGAAGATGTGCTAATTTGCTATGGTGAACTCACCGAACTTCGGAATTCACTGCGACAAGCCATGCTTGATGTGCCCCAGAAGGCCTTCACTCTTCCAGATTCAGAAGAAACCAATGCTTGATTCGGCGATTGGCGGGACGGTTCATACCGTAGGGTTGAATCCTCAAATCGCGCGGTGGTTTGATATGGGAGTTCACCTTCTTGCATTCTGCTCTTCGGAGCACGGGATGCACACTCGCGACAAGCGAGAGGCGGGGAACGCCAATGAACACGAGAAAAGGAACAGAGCGGAATCGCAAGGCGTTGAGGCCCAGCCAAATGAGGCTCAATGACGTCGCAGTTACCCTTCCCCCCCGTCTTATCCACATGCAAGATTTGCCGTGGTTTTCGTGCTACATGCAGACGCTCAAGGCTGAAAACAAGTCGAAGAATACTCAAAAATCGTATGCAAGTGGTTTACGAGCACTCATTGAAACCACGCTTCCAAACGAAGATGTCCTCAGCCAGAGCGATTATGAGAATCTTACAGTCTATGAGTTGGCCGAACGCATGGAACCTCTTAGCGGACGAATAGACCGATGGACGCACGGTCTTTCCGACTTACGTCCTACCACATACAATGCTCGCCTGGCCGCAGCACGGCACCTCCTCAAATGGCTCGGTCACCGTTGGCCAGATCATTTGGTGCGGGCGCGAGCGGGAAAGCGCTTGCCCCGAACACTCAACCGCCGAGAAATGACCATGGTCTTGGAAGCAGCATCGGTAAGTGAAGACCCTGTTGCATCCATTCTGGTCACCATGATGCTCGATACCGGCTTGCGGGTAAGTGAAGTATGCAATCTTGACATGAATGATATCGACCTTGAGGACGGCTCAGCTCGCGTATACGGTGGCAAAGGAGACAAGGACCGCCTCGTACTCTTCACTCGAAGAACCCTTGAACGAATACACGCTTGGATTCCAATACGAGAGGCGAGAGTTCGCGATGAGGATTTTGCATTTTTACTTAATTCTGCAGGACGACGCCTTCAGCCGCGTGGAGTTCAGCGCCTGATGGACAAACTCGCTGTTCAAGCAAACCTACCAAAAGGAAAACTAACCCCCCACGTCCTTCGACACAATTTTGCCACGGGTCTGTTGGAACGCGGTGCAGATTTGGTAACAATTCAACGGCTTCTCGGCCATTCAAGTATTGCAACGACTCGAGTCTATCTGGAAATCTCGGACCAAACACTTCGTGAAGTCTATCACAGAGCGCAAGCAACACGGCAAACGCTTGAGGCGGCGGCGGCTGCAACCGAGAACGAGGAAGAAGAACTGGTTGAAACGACCCCTTCGACAAGTTCGGTAGGCATTGAATAACTACGTTCGCTTCTGTTTGCGTTTCTTGACCGTCGGTGGGCCGGCCCATGTTCGATGAGGCGTGATTGCCTGACCGCTGTGCCCTTCGATGGGGCAATATTTCCCCGAACGGCAGCGTGAACAATTTTCCTTGGACGGCATTTCGACGGTTTTGCGTAAACGACCGTACTTACGCCGAGGCATGTGGCAAGGTGCACAGTGACGGTTTTCAATACTAACCC
>OCOX01000007.1_pt1 | contig 23491 bp, 20 predicted proteins | sample 1534681 | NCBI WGS metagenome assembly OCOX01 (sample SAMEA3275498, study PRJEB22092) | marine metagenome | biome: ENVO:01000023; feature: ENVO:00002042; material: ENVO:00002010 | collected 2014-06-20T12:20:00+00 | depth 1 m
GTCAAGCAGAAGCAGACCTTGAGCAAACAAGACGTCAAGCAGAAGCAGACCTTGAGCAAACAAGACGTCAAGCAGAAGCAGAACTGGAAGAAGCTAAACGCCAGGCACAAATCGAACTTGAGAAACTCGGGGCTAAAGAACCGGAGCCCGAGATCGATGACTCTGCAGGCAAACTGGTACCAGACCTCCCCCCCCTTCAAAACCCGTCAGCACTGCCCACTCCTGTCGTTGAAGAATCAAACAACTTGACTCGAATCCTTATTGCAGTCGGCGCAGTTGTGGTAACCGGGCTTGCCGCGATTTTCATCCTGTGAAAAGAATCAGTCGCCATACTTGGCCTCATCTGAGTAAGAAAGGGTTCATCTATACGCTTCACGCCGGACAAAACAATGGCTCAACCGAACGACGGTTCAGGACGTGCACCCGTGGCAATTGTCCGCCCAACCACTTCTGTTACCAGCGGCCCAGCAGTCACGCAAAAATTGGTCAGCGCCTCCGTTGCTTTTGGTGATTTACTCAAGGGCACTTTCGGCCCAAATGGCCTTGACAAGATGATGTACAAAACGAGTGGAGAGACAGCAGTCACCAACGACGGTGCTAAGATTGTAGCAGAACTCCTTGTTAAACATCCAGCAGCCAAAGCATTTGTTCAACTCGCCGAATCACAAGAGAACGCCTGTGGAGATGGTGTTACAGGATGCCTTATTTTTGCCAGCGAACTCATGCGAGAAGCAGGAAGATTGCTTGAGAAAGGCCTTCATCCTCTCCTCTTGGTTGAAGGTTACCAGGCCGCTCTCAAAACAACACTCGGAGTTTTGGATGAACGCGTTGAGCGAATTTCTCCTACCGATGTTGACCGCCTTATCCTCGTCGCTCAAACCGCCATGACCGGTACATCGGCAGAATCTGGAGGAGAACAACTTGCTCGCTGCATTGTCGAGGCAGCTCAAACAGTAGCGGGCGAGATGAACGGTGTCCTCCATGTACGCACTCAAGATGTTCGAATGACAAAGCGCGGTGTAGGAAGTATTTCCGACACTGAAATGGTTCGAGGACTGATTCTTGAACGGCGATTTGATTTGGACAGAATGCCACGCCACTTGCCGCAAGGAACCATCGCAGTTCTCTCATGCCCAATTGCAGTCGAACAGAGCAGCAGAGATTCCGAGATTGAGATTTCATCACCTGATCAGTGGGTTGCTTTCATGGAGGCCGAAGAAGAACTTCTCAACAAGAAGGCTGAACAAGTCCTTTCCACTGGGGCATCGATCGTCATCTGTGCTGAAGAAATAGATTCTCGTATCCTGCACAAGTTTGTTGATTCAGGATTATTTGCCTTAGGGGGTCTCGAACGGTCAGGTGCTGAAGACGTAGCCAAAGCTTCAGGAGCCCAACTTCTTGACCATCTCGACGATCTTGATGCCGCTTCACTCGGCCGCTTTAAATCGATGGCTGTTGAGACATTTGAGGGTGATGATGCCCGACGAGAACGCCTCCACCTTGATTTCGGACTCGATGCAGGACTTGCTACAGTCGATGTTGGTGGCGGAGACGGTGTTGCCAGTGAAGAAATCATTCGCGGACTTTACGATGCGTTGTGCTCGGTTACCAGTGCAATGGAAACAGGAGAAATTCTTCTTGGCGGCGGTAGCCTCCACATCGCAGCCAGTCTTGCTGTCAAAGACGCAGCCGAGGAACACGGTGGAAGGGAACGCCTTGCAATGGAAGCGTTTGCTCGTGCCCTAGAGTCAATACCTTCCACACTCATTTCGAATTCTGGAAACGACCAACTCGATCGCTTGCTCGAACTACGTGCGCAACATCGTCAAGGAAACACAGATTTCGGAGTCACACAATCCGGTTTATGCGGTCAGGTAAGCGAGGCGTGGGCAAGTGCCGAGACCCTTGCACACGCTTTTGAAGCGGCTTGTGAAACTGCATGTGGACTTCTACGCGTGGACCAAGTCATCTCTTCACGCGGAGATTGAGCCTTCGAAGACCAACTTTCTTCGTCGCTATGTTCAATATCATCGGACCGATGGATTCGATAACGGGAATCTCAATGAGCACCACCTCAAACCCTACACCCCGTGCCCTTCTCAGCGTTTTTGACAAAACAGGTATTGTTGACTTTGCAACCGCTCTATCGAAATTAGGATTCCAATTGGTTTCCACTGGCGGAACAGCCCGTACCCTACGCGATGCAGGGCTGGAAGTAATCGGCGTCTCTGATGTCACGGGGCATCCAGAAATCTTTGACGGCAGAGTCAAATCACTTCATCCGGCTATTCACGGCCCTCTTCTCGCTCGACTCGAGTCGGTTGATGATCAGAAAGGATTGCAGGAACTCGGCTATCCTCCGATTCAAATTGTCGCATGCAACCTTTATCCTTTTTCCGCAGCCGCGGCACAAAAACCCCCACTTGCTGACCCTGCCCTTCTAGAAATGATTGACATAGGGGGTCCAACGATGGTTCGTGCATCAGCAAAGAATCATCGCAATGTCATTATTGCTTGCAACCCCCAAAGGTACGATGAGATTATTTCTGCCCTCCAAACTTCAAATTCATCCGCTGGCGTCTCTCTTGAGATGAGGCGCAGTTTGGCTTTGGACGCTTACGAACACACTGCTGCATACGATTCTGCCATCGCAGATGAACTGCATGCTCGATGGGTTGGTCGACCAGAACTCAGCGATGACACCGCTGTCCAAACCACCCGCATGCCCGAAACACTTCTTGCTTCAGCGGTCAAAACCCATTCCCTTCGGTACGGTGAGAACAGCCATCAAGCTGCAGCAATGTATACCGATCCACGTGAATTTGGCAACCATTCTACTCTCGTCACCGCTCATGTCGAGGGTGAAAAGGACATGTCTTACAACAACTACTCAGATGCCGACGCTACATTGCGCCTATGCCGCTCCCTCTCGACAAATGAATGGCCGAACACCCCCCATGCCTGCGTCATTGTCAAACACAACAATCCCTGCGGAGCCGCTCTTGGTGCAACTCAAAAAGAAGCATATGAAGCAGCATTAGCCAGCGACCCAGAGTCTGCTTTTGGTTCAATCATTTGCTTTAACGAACCTCTCGAAGTTGACACAGCCAACGCCATGAGCGGGTTGTTCATCGAGGTACTCATGGCCCCCGCATACCACGATGAGGCAAAGCAAATCGTCATGCAGAAGAAGAATCGGAGAATCCTTACAATTGAGTCTCCAAACAATCGCCTTGCTTCCTTGGAACGAATTCTTGTTCGCAAACCCATCGAGGGCGGCTGGTTGGTTCAAACAGAAGAAGCGCCTGTGATTGATTGGGAGAAAGCGCGTGTTGTCACTCAAAAAGCCCCCAGTGAATCCGAGATTGCGAGTATGAAGTTCGCTGTGCGAATCTGTGAACAGGTCAAGTCCAATGCCATCGTAATGGTTCAAGGCACCGCTACAGTAGGTATTGGGCCAGGACAAACCAGCAGAGTGGAAGCGGTTCGAATCGCTGCACGGAGAGCTGGCGAGAAGGCTAAAGGATGCGTTCTCGCATCGGATGCATTCTTCCCGTTCAAAGATGGACTCGAACAAGCAGCAAATGCGGGAGCGTCGTCAATTGTTCAACCTGGTGGCTCGATCCGTGACCAAGAAGTCATCGATGCCGCTGACGAAATGGGCATTTCTATGTTGTTTACTGGGCATCGTCTTTTCCGACATTGAACCCTCTCCAGTTAAGCACTATGCCCAAGCCCCTAGGGGCATGGGCCATCTCAAAGACCTGAATATCTCTTATTTTGCTCACCTTGCTCAAGCCTGGAGGATGGCCTTTTGGTTCGGTTTTGGTGCATTTCGACTTCTTCTGCACGGAATAGTTCCAGATTTCGACATACAAGCTGGGTATTCAACAGTTCAGAAGTATACGGGTACGCCAAAAGAAGATTAGGCAGTGGTTGGAACTTTCCATCCGACCCACCATACTCCAATAACGGCAACGATTGCAATCAAAGCCTGACCAAATCCAGGGTCTCCGGCTTTGGTAATGACGTAGATAGAACCAATTGAAGCCAAACATATAACGCCACCAATGACAATTTTTGAGTGGAAAGGCAGTGATTTACCAGAGCGGTAGTATTCGAGCAGCCCCGCACCAAACATCGGATTGGTAAGCAACCATTTGAACATTTTTTTACTCGAGCGAGCATAACAATAAGCGGAGAGAACCAACCAAGAAGTCGTTGGCCAGCCGGGTAAAAAGATGCCAATGATTGCAAACAGAACTCCAATGCTTCCGACAGTAATCCATACCCCTCTTACGAAGGGATTACGCGATGGCTTATGTTGATTCAATACCTTTTCAATTATCTCTTCTTCGGAGAGACCGAAGAATGAATCACGCTGTTGAGTCTTCGAATCCTCGCCAGATTTTGAATGAGTCGACTCAGCCATGTCTCCTCCCTCCTTGTCTGTGCCTGCAGCCGAACCCGCAAAAAGGGTTGGGCGCGAATACCCGAAGACCTCAAGACTCTCTCGGTTTACCAAGTGTCATGGGCAGCCGCGAGTGGGTATTGCGGCAAGGTTCAGCCAAAGAACCGATTCGATGCGCTATTTTCATTTCCGGTTCTGGTTCTGGCATGGAGGCCATGGTTCGCTATCAACAAGCAAACCCTTCATGCGGACATGTGACCAGCATTGTGATTTCAGATCGACCAGAGGCTAAAGGGCTCGTTCGGGCAACTGCGTTGGGTATTGAGTCCGTATGTGTCCCACTGTCTCCCGAGACTTCAGACCCAATCCAAAGGCGTTTAAGCCATGAAAAAACCATACTTGAAACTCTTGCAAAATCGAACATCGAGCTCGTACTTTTGAGTGGATACATGCGTTTAGTGTCGCCGAACTTTGTTGAACAATGGTCGCCTTACCTCATCAATATCCATCCATCCCTTCTTCCTGCCTTCCCAGGGGCGCACGCTCATCGCGATGTTCTCATGTCCGGAGTCCATGTTTCAGGTTGCACAGTTCACCATGTTGATGCAGGCATGGATACCGGTGAAATTCTCGGTCAATGCAGAGTGCCGGTTTTTTCCGATGACGACGAGTTTTCGCTTGCAGAGCGAGTGAAAATCGAAGAACATCGCCTTTATCCAACAATTATTGACCATCTGGTCAAGCATCAATTCAATCCTCGGGCGAATTGAAATTTTTCATTTGACCAGAGAGCAGACCAAGGTCCAGGCTTTCTAATTCTTGAAAGAGTGATGATACAGTACCGTCGCTCTTGCTCATCGTCCATTCTTTTGGGCAGTTCGCAAGGAGCGGTTGCCTGTTACCTTCCTCATCAATGGGAACGCCCCCACCACTCGAAATCAGCCGCTGCAATCCATCTTTTTCAAGATTAAAAGCATCGCAACAAATGAGTTGAACATCCCCCTCAATCAAAGAAAGGGCCCACTCAATCACTTCGCTCAATGTACCACAAGCGAGAGGGTCAACCCAAACTTCGCCTTTGAACATACGTTCACGCTCCTTTATTCCGCATAGCGTAACGATTCTGTCAGCATGGCACTGAATGGCTAATTGGCGCAACCGTTCCACTCCTCCGCGCATCAATGCTTTGTCTGTGCCCATTCGCCGACTCTTACCTCCGGCAAGCAGCAGAACCGTAACCATTTGAACACCTCAAGTGAGTGTTTCAAGGCCATCGAGTGCCGACTCCAATTCGGCAAGGAGGCCTCGGACTCTGTCGAGTAACGCCTTTCTTTCTCGACTTGAGCGAGCCTCAGGCAACCATTCCAATAACCGGCGAACATCTTGAGCATCACGAGTCACAGTCCATTGCAGGACAGACTCAAGGACCGGGTCTTCCGTTGGTAGGAATCGCTCACTCATGGTAAATCCTATGCATGGAGGGGCTTCAATTCTCCTGTGAAAGCAAACGGTTTCGTATCCTTTCAAACAGTTCTCCTCCGCCCGGAGCGGTTGTGACAACGCCTCGGATTGGTCCGAGTTTTTCGGACCGTAAGGAAATAAACAATACTGCCACTTGATGCCATAGTTTACTTTGACCTGCCATGGCCATAATCCATTCGTCATCAGGCACTTCATGGCCGCCACGCAACATTTCCTCTCCAATTTCAAGCAGGGCTCCGAGCGGCTCACTTTCGCCGAGCATATGGATCAAAGCCATCCAAGGAGATTCTCCTAAATCTTCTTCAGACATGTTGGCGAGCAGCAACCCAACCAATACCAAGTCTTCTTGCCCGTGACGTTTCCATAATGCGGGGATGAGTTTCGCTGTACGGCGAGGGGAGTTTTCTCCACTTGTGAGAATCCAAGAAGCGATATCTCGAAGTTCGGGATTTGGGCAACCGTAGTGGAAGGTGTAACCGCCTGCGTTAGCCAGCAAGTCAGTGGATGGTTTTGCCATCATTCCTGGGACGCCAGCAGCGTAAGCACCCCTCAGAAATTTGAGGGTCTTGCGTTTTGAGCGAAGAAGTTTTGGTTGTGGCTCACCGAGGTACAGCGCGACCTTTTCATTCACTTCGACCACCGTCAGTGGTCTTTTTCCTCACCGTATCAAAAATATCTCCAACGAGGCCTACGGAATCTCGTAGAGTGTGGAGCATTTTATCAACAACACCGGGGTCTTCGAATTTTTCTTTTACAATTTCACGCAGTCTTGTCTCAATCGATTCGTGTTCATCATTATCGATTTCAAAGACTGAACGCAGGTGGGCTAGAACACGAAACTCATCTCGGGAGAGCGACGCATTGACAATGGCAACTTCGAAAACTTTGGTGTAGACTTCCCGTGCATCCTCAATGCTCACCAGATCTCCAGGCGCCGACTCTTCATTGGCCTGTATGGCTCTGTAAATTTCTGCAGGTTGCTCCTCAGTAAGCCCGAGGGCACTTGCGAGCTTGATGGTAAGTCTCTTTTCTTCCCGTGTGAGGCGGCCGTCACCGAGCATCACTTCCACGGTGCTGCGAAACACATCTAAGTTTCGAGAATTAGAGGTCGTCACGCGCTAAGGGACGGCCTTCATGTTCTTGAATCTCTTGTATGTTTAAAGTTTGATTTTATCCGTAAATATGTAAGAGGATTGAAAAGGAGTTGGCCCGTGGACCAACCATCCACCTCCCTTTCACGCATTGTGACTTTGTCGCATATGCAGTAAATGCATGATGGGCCTCGGCCCATTTTTTGGAACGGGATGTCGATAGAAGGAGAAATACACATGGCTCGTAAACACAACTCAGGAGGCCGCTCAGGCGGTCAAAAGCAAGGCAAGGCAATGAAATATCAAATCCGTGCCGATATCAAAGTAAACGGAACAGTCCAGCGCAAGGACATAATTGGCGCCATCATGGGGCAAACAGAAGGCCTGCTTGGCGACGAACTTGAACTTCGTAAACTGCAACGCACCGCCCGAATCGGCCACGTTGATGTAGAAACTGAATCCAAAGGTGGAAAGGTCCACGGTCTCATTTTGATCCCAAGCAGCCTCGACAATGTTGAAACAGCAATTATTGCATCCGCACTCGAAACAATTGACCGAATAGGTCCATGCAACGCCATCATCAAAGTTGTTGAGATACAAGACATTCGTGCAACAAAGCGAACCGCAGTTGTTGACCGTGCTAAGGAATTATTGCTCAACCTTGTGAACTCAGGCGAAGCAGCCTCGAAGACCATCATCGAAGAAGTTCGCTCGGTTATGACAACAGGAACCGCTACAAGTTTCCACGGGTTGACATGTGGGCCAAACGTCGAATCCTCGTCTTCATTGATTATCGTTGAAGGGCGAAACGATGTTCGCAATCTCCTCAACTGTGGCGTGAAGAACGCCATTAGCGCAGACGGTGCGGGTACTATGAAACAGGAACTGATCGACCTGGCAAACGGCAAAGAGACCGTTATCCTAGCAATCGACGGCGACCGTGGCGGCGAGATGTTGTTCAGCCAACTCATGGACACTTTGAAAGTGGACTTTGTCGCACAAGCGCCGGTTGGTCAAGAATGGGAATTACTCCCTCAAAAGACCGTCACAAAGTGCCTTTCGATGAAGATGGAAGCAAAGAAATTCGCTCACACCTTGAACAAGAAGCAAGCAGAAGACGACCAGAAAGCAGGTGTCCCTGACAAGAATTGGGCCGAAGATATGGGAGAAGTTTACGAAGTAGCCGAAGCCCCAGCGGAAGTCCAAGAAATGTTCGACCACCTCGATGCTCTTGAGAAGAACAAGGCAGTCTTTGTCATGGTCGACGGAAGTGTTTCTGACCCAGTAGGCCCTTCGACCCTCTCGAAGGCTGCAGGCAGTGCAGACGGTGCAGTTGCAATCGTATTCAACGGCCCAGTAAGTGAGCGAACTCTCGAGATTGCATCAGAGTCTGCCATTGAAACAGTCATTGGTACCAAGGCCGGCAAAGGATATGCTGAACGCAAAGATGTCAAGTCTTGGCTGGCAGAAATCCACCGCTGATGACTGCTACCTTCATCTAATGCGTCAACTCTCGTCCAGTTATGGGCGAGGAGAACGGAACCGAGTGGCCTGATGATTCAGACCCCTTTGAGGAGACTCCACTGAATGAAGACACTGTGGAGCAATCGCTCCCTGTTGAAGAAGAGCCATTGACTGAGGCTGAGCCTCAAAGTTCCAGCGACGGGACATCGATTTTGCCCTCGGAGGAATCACAACCGCTCCAAGAAATCCAGTGGACTCTTCCTGTACGAGCTGCGCCGTTGCTCGAACAGTTTCATGAAGAACTCGTTACCGAATTCCCTCTCCAGCAAACGGCGGATGGAACCAAGTGCACATCATTGGTTGTCGATGATGACCTTTTGCGAATTATTGAAACACGCCTCGATTTAGACGGGCAACGAAGAATGAACGTATCGTTGTCGATGAAGCGTGAGCTTACCGGATTCAAACACCATCACAACGATTTGATGCACAAACATCAGTATCTATGGTTAGGTTTGGGCCTCCTTGGCGTCCTCCTCCTCGTCTCGAATATTCTTGTGTTCACACTCTTAGGTCTCGCTTTTGTAAGTGCAGGTGTCTTGAATTGGACCAAAATGCATCTTGAAACACATCGCTTGGAATTCGCTAACTCTGGCGGCGTCCTCACTCACACACTTCGCGGATACGGTACTGATCGCCCGTTTTTCCGAGCGAGTATGGCTTATCTCGGTTCGGAAATGGCGAACCTTTTGAGAACAGGAACACTTGATACTTCTGCTGTTAACGAGCTTCATGCCACGCTTGCGGCTCCACCGCCACCCCCCGCTCCAGTGGTTGTACCAATTACGCAACCAATGGTCGCAAACCCTTCTGAGGCATCAATTCAACAACCCGCCGGTCTGCCTTTGGCTCCATCGCCAATGTTGGCAACTCCCCCCTCACCAGTTCCAGCAGCCCCTCAGATGATACCCCCATCGCCACAAAACATTCCCGGGCCGCCGGCGACAACCCCCCTACCAATTCCAGCCATACCACCTCCGCCACAAAACATTCCAGCACCTCCACCTCGAATGGCCGGGCCTCCGGTAGCAACGCCACTTCCCGCTGCGCCAATACCTCCGCCAGCACCTCTTCCGCCAATCGCAGGTGGAATGCCTCTCCCTTCTCCACTCGGCTTAGCTGGCGGGCCAATTCCTCTTGATGCCCCAATGCCAAATGCACCTGAAGTTGCAGTAACAGCATCGCCAGTAGAAGATACACTCAGTGAAGAAGAGCAAAACAATTTGCTCAATGAACTTTCATGATCATGCTTTGATTCCACCGGCCGTTGGTAGATTCAAATGGGCAATCAAGTGCTTGACTTCAGATTCTAGGCCCGTGACATCGTTAGCAGGTGGTAAGTCGTAGTCGTCAGCGTTCAGTGGGACTGGATGTCCTGGGCCCGGGATTCGTTTGAGAGCAATTCCTAGTTGTCGTGCATCTTCGAGGAAACGATCGCTTGAGCCGGAGTGGCGATGTTCTAAACGGGAACGCATCCATCGTTGCATTGCCTTCAAATTCCCTGCCATCAAAGCCAATAACTCAGATTTACGTTCATCAAATTCATTGTTTTGAGGCATTAATCGCAGAGCAATGCGTAGCATTCTGTCGACCCTTGTGTCGCGTGGAGATACGCCAACATGTTTGGCTAGACCACGCCGAACATTTGGCAACGCATCTTCACCATTCAGTTCAACATCATCGGCGTAGTCATCGAGATTCAAAGCCTGAAGGAAGAGGACGAGATTTTCGTATACCGTTGGTGATGCAGTCATTTGGATAGGTTCTGCAACTTTCTTTTGATGAACAGGTGCTTCTTGCTTGGGTAATGTGGGAGCTGGAGTTTCAACAGGTTCTGCTTTGGTTTGTGTTGGTGCCTTTGGCAAGACCTTGTCTCCCCTTCGGGCGGCAGGGGCCTCCTCTTCCATACTTTCTGTATTGTCTCGAACATCTAATGTTTCATCGATATTTTCTGTCGCAGGTTCAGAAATCGGTTCCACGTTCTCCTCTTCGCTTTCGATGTCAGAAGTATCGTCTTCCATGGCCTCAAGTATTGCTTCGTAAGCATCGCCTAGAGCGTCTTTTGGAACCATCGTTTGCCGAGCAGTGTGCTCAGGAACAGGGACGAGCGTTTGGCGGGTTGGTTGCGGCATCCATGCTTCAAAAACGAATTTTTCATCTTCACTTTTACGAGTAGCGAGATGCTGAGCGAACGATGCCACTCGGCCGAAAACCGAACTCAGTTGCGTTGGGTCTCGTAATTGCTGTTGGACTTCCAATGCAAGGGCGATGTCCCGGTGCCAAGGGAGGTGGATTAAGCGTCGAGTTTGAGTTGAATATGTTTCTACAGATGCACGAAAGGCATTCAACTTTTGAGCGACCCCAACCGGATTAGTTTCAACATCGATAAGCAACTGATGAACATTCCAGCCAGACGATTGCAAGACTGCTAATTCTTGCTGCGTTCGCCGCACCAATCGTTGGTGTATTTCGCCAGCGACAATTGACCCACCTACTTTGGATGCAGTACTGGAAGTACCAAATTGCCGAACATGACCGATTTCACTCTCGAATTCCGCAAGTGTAAAGCTTGAAGTGGCAACAGAATCTTGTGCTTTACCCTCTGCGACAAGTTGTCTCCAGTCTTGTTCCAACATTCTTCGGTGTCGTGCTCCACGCCGGCCCATTTTTTCGATGAGCAGGCTCGTATGATCAAGCACTTCAAGACCCACATCCATCTCTTTGAGTAAAGCAATTCGTGCATCAACTTCCTCTTTTGCTTCAAATGAAGTGTCGATACTTGCTAGCTTTTCGATGCATTCGATACGAAGATTGAATCGGTGTTGGTTCTTTTTCAACTGTTGGAGCGCACTTCTCGGGTCTCTTTGAATCTCTCCACCCCAATCCCCCATCGCCAATCCCATTTGCTCATATTTTTCCATAAACATGAGCGCTTCCAATTCGTTTTGCTTCCATTTTTGGTCCAAATGGTCGACATAATCGATAAACTGTTCAGTTTGCTCAAGTACGCCCGCATATTCTGCTCCGGTTGCACTTTCGTCTTGCCACACTTTTGTGATCATCTTCCAACGGCTCAGAGCTTGAAGGTGGAGTTCAAGCGTCGTCTCGATTTCTGGAAGGTTGGTTTCCCACTCGAGTAATTCAGCGGGTCGGACGCTATCGCCGTGAGGAAATACAATACCTCTTTCCCGCCATTCGTTGAGTAAGTCGTTCAAGCGAGCAAGGCGCTGATGTAGGTTGTCTGCAATCGCGTCCATTTGCAATCGAAAATTGCGCAATTCAGGGTGGGAGTTTTCGCTTAACAAGTCCTTTCTGCGCACTTCATGATGTTCTGCAAGACTCGAGTCAAATACTCCAATTTGTTCTAAAATGAACAGGCGTAATTCTTCATGCACATCGTGAAATTCATGCAATTGAGTAATCCAATCCAATCCTTCGATAATTGGCATGCTCTCGACACGGCCAACATTGAAGCCAGCACCCGCAAGCATTTCAGCTGCGTTTGAAATCGCCGTTCTTTGACGCTTTTCATCTGCTTCTAACGCGCTCAATACTCGGTGTATTTCTTCTGTTTCACTCGGCTCAGATAACAACGGCGTCAGTATTCGTGCTGATGGTAGCGAAGATGCATCCAAGGCATCAAACCGCGCCAGATATGCTGCGTAGTCCTCTTCCATATCGGCATCCCTCCAAGCGAGGATACCTCTGTTGAGTTCCAATTCCCATGGACGCCATTCCTTCGCCCAGGCAGTGTACTCCTCAAGGACTCGTTCAGCATTCATTGGGTCCCGAAGTTCTTGTTCCCAAACATCACTTTGTTCGATTGAACGGAGATTTACAGATTCGCCGAGGTAGCCTGTTCTTTCGAGCAGTTCTTGTGCTAGGTCTACTGCAAAATCAACGTATACAATGCGTTCGCTTGCAAGTTGTTCGTCTTCTTCAAGATACGATTCAATGGAATCTACAACCCACCCTTCTCGGCTCAAATCTTGTAGACGTTGAGCGTACCATGGGCCCCTGAACTCGTCATCAACATCGTCCACGACTTCGACCCCAATGTTGGAAGAACTACGAGAGCCTTTGAATGTGAGCAAAGAATCTACCATAATCAACCCTTTTTGCATCGGAATCACGCCTTGCCGAGTGGAAATTCAAATCATCTGGGTAATTTTGAGAGGTGGTCAAATCCCACTCCGGAGGTTCAATTCCTCCGCAGACCATAAAGGGGCAAAGGACGGGTGAAGTCTAATGGACCCCATAACTGCAGTATTTGGCCTCGCTTGTATCGGTGCTGGAGGAGGAGCAGGATTTTGGTTGAAGAAGGCTGAAAGTCGCCTTAACGCCCTTGCAGATTCCTCTCTCGTTCTTCAAGAAGCCCAAGCCGCTCATTTTTCGCATCTTAACGCCGAGGTAGGTTCTCTCCGTGGCCAATTATCGCAGATGACTGATTTAATTCAAGCTTTACGCGCCACCCATCCCGAAATCGATGGAGCCCTCCTCGTCCACGCAGTTCTACATCAGTATGAATCTCAATCTGAATTTGATTTGGAAGCGACTCATGAAGAAGCGCTCGCAGCTTTGGAAACCTTGATTTCACCGATTTCTCCTGGGGCGGCTGTTGGCGAGGAAGGTCTTCTTTCCTCCACAACAGAAAGTCTTCTTTCCCGCCTTCTTGATGTCTTTTCTGTGCGTAATATTTCCGCTGAAGCGCTCGGCCTTAGCCCAGTTGCAGCACATCGGTTTGGACACGCTTGCCTCCACCTACGACGGTACGACTGGGCTGAATCATGCTTTGGAATTGCCTATAGGTCGTCCCCTGGTAACGGAAATATTCTCGAAGCACTCGAGCACATCGCTCTTTTGCGTGGGGATGAAGAACTACGCCGTCATTGGCTTGAAGCTCGAATGACGGTATCTCCAGACCAACCCGACTTGCTCCGGGCACACGCTCACTTGCTTGCCAAACTTGGAGATGCAGGTGCTGAGCGAGACGTTCGACGGCTCGAAGCATTGGGAGTGGAGACCGCCGCAGACCGTTCTCTCCTTTCCGGTCTACGAGCACGTGCAGGTTCACGGTCCGAAGCGTTGGAGGCGATCGAATTGGCTTTGGCAGAAAACCCGAGTAGTTCGGACGACTGGTGCAGTTACGCTCAACTTTTGTGCGATGACGGTGAACTCGGAAAGGCACAACAAGCGGTTGAACGATGCTTGGAAATCGATCGACAGAACGGCGAGGCCTGGGGGTTGCTGGCACAACTTCTTGCACCGATGGCGAACAAACTTGAGGATGCTCTGAAGGCGGCAATACACGCTGTGGCATTGTCTGCAGGCGGTACCAAACTGATTTTCCTGAAGTCGGACTTGTTGTTGGCCAGTGGAAAGATTACTGAGTCTGAGGAAGCGTTAGACCGTGCCTTACTTGAATCACCCGATAATGCCGAACTTCGTGCCCGAATGGCCGGCCGAAAACTCATGAATGGGCACATTGAGGAGGCTCAAAAACTCCTTGATGAGACCCCTCTGGGCATCGACCACTCACTCCTCCATGTTATTGAAGGCCGACTGCATTTGGCTCGTACAGATCGGCAACGAGACGGAACAGGTCAAACGGACCGTACTTTACTGTCCGAGGCAATCACCGCTTTCAACGACGCTCTTCGCCTTGATCGCGAGTCCGGAGTCGCTTGGTTGGGACTTGCTCGAACGAAGCGTTTGATATCAGATTTCGAAGGTGCGCAAGAAGACATCGCCCGAGCGCTTCGACTGCTACCGAGCGAGGACCCTTCCGCTGCATCAGAAGCTGCCTTATTGGCTCTTGACTTGAGAGATCTTTCAGCAGCGAGCAAACACATCGAGGCTGCAGCCATCCATGGAAATTCAGCAACAATTCACTACGTTCGAGGCAATATCGCTACGCAGAACGGTTCGTTGGATAAGGCTCTCATGCACTACGATGAAGCCCTCACATCAGATCCTTCTCATATTCGTGCTCGAATGAATCGCAGTGGGATACTTTTGGCTCTCAACGAAGGTCGAAAAGTCCTCGACGATTGTGAAATACTTCTTGACCTCGCTCCATCGCTTGTATTAGCAAGATTCCGCAGGGCAGAAGGATACATGCATCTGTCAGAATGGGAAAACGCTCGTGATGACCTGAAAATGGTTCTCGAATCGTCTCCACACCACTACCAAGCTTTGACAAAACTCGGAGCATGCTATCTTTCCCTCAAGCGACCTGAACGTGCTGAAGGGCCGTTGAATGAAGCAATCCGTCTCAATCCGAACCACGCTCCTGCTTGGCATCAACGAGGTTTGTTGTATCTCGACCTCAAAGAATCAGAGGCAGCCTTCGACGACTTCCAAGCAGCGATTCGATGCGATGGCAATCATCTCGACGCACGTCTGCATGTCGCAGGGTCACTCCACCACCAGGAGCGTCATGCTGAGGCCGCTGCAGCGTGGAGAGCAGTGCTTGCGATTGACCCGGACAGTCGAATCGCTCGAACAAGGCTTGAGCACTGTGAAATCAATCTTGCGTGATGGCATAAAGTCATTATATTAGATAAACGGAGTGATTTCTATGCAGGGACAAGAACCTCAAGACCAGTCACCTCCACAACAGCAAGTCATTGCCAGCGTTTGGGATTCGCAACAGCCTCATCAACAACAGTATCAGCAGCCGTTTCAACAACAGTACCAACAGCCATTTCCTCAACAAGGGATTCCAATGGGTGGATTCTACCCTAAGACAAGTGCATCCACCGCACTTGGTTTGTCTATTGCAGGCTTGGCTTTAGGGCTCCTTTGTTTTCCTCTGTGCGGTGTTCTGGCAATACCCGGTGTGTTCATGGCCCGCTCATCCGGTGCAATTGCCCGTTCAATGCCCGGCCATCCAGACGCGAACACAGCCAAATCTGCCGAAGTAGTTGGTTGGATAACACTCGGACTTATGGCGCTGGCATTCATGATTTTCGTCGTACTCATTATGCTAGATGAGAGTGCAGCACTTTAACGAGGGGGAAAAAATATGCAACCTGGACAGCAACCACGACAGATGCAACCTTCGGGCGTAGCATCAAAATACGGAGACGGACAACAAGCTTGGGCTCAAGTTCCAAATCAAATCCCCATACAACAAGGCATGCCAATGGGGGGATATTACCCACCTACCCAAGCCGTTTTGGCTTTGGTGCTGTCCATTTTAGGGGTTGTAGCCTGTTCAATTTGTACTGCGATCCCAGGCCTAATCTTAGCGAATAGCGCACTGAAAGTTACCGATTCAATGCCCGGTCACCCAGATGCAAGTATGGCAAAGGCAGCTCAAGTCGTGGGATGGATTGTCATCGGCCTAACGCTACTTGGAATCATTGGCTACGCACTGTTATTCGTCGTCCTCATTGCTTCAGAAAGCGGAAGCATGTGAATCTAGCCGAGCAGATAGTTTGAATCCGCACCGGCAATACGCTTCTCTTCAAACAGAGCAACAACCGTTACTGCACATTCACCTTCACAGATACTGATTCCATTTTCCTGCAGAGAAATTACTTCTTCTGCGCCCCAAACGCCATCGCCGTTATCAAGAACGGTGCACGGCGCGATTTGAATCATTGATTCGTCGGTTAGGGCGGGAATGCTGGAATTACCGAGTGGAGCAGCGAGCAATGTGATATGGCGTGGGGCATCGTTTGAATCGTAATAATTGAGGAATTGAACTTTGAACATGACCCCCCGGTCTTCTAGGATATACACTTCGGAGTCAGGAACAATGCGATGGACTGAAAAATCGTAAGAATACCACTCTAAACGTTCCTCGTCACCTTCGTCGAGAACATATCCTTCATCTGCCTCTATTTGACTAAAATCATCTTCGACAGCAAGACCCTCTCGTCCTTCGCCAAGGAAGACATCCGTTTGCAGGACGCTCAGACTGAACGAACTTTCATTGGAAACGGACATTGTATGGAGGTCGAGGTACTGTGTATCTTCGCTGTTGGTGTCGATGTTTATTGTGAATGTTTCACCGTCCGCATTCAACTTCGAAAGTACGGTTCCGTTGTCTTGCACCACCGAACTCATTCCTCCAACCATGCAAGGATATGTGTTTTCTTCAACGTTTAATTCCAACTGAACAGAGTTCCAGCTGAGGTTCTCTCCGCCTTTCGCAAAACTCAAATCGAGAAGCACATCATTGGTTGAATCAGTGGACACGCCCTTCTTGACAGTGAGCGTGTTTTGCGTTCCTAATGTGTTTTCATAAGTCACAATATTCAGGTAATAGCCGGTGGAAACGATGGACGCCATGAAGAGGGCCATCAGTGCGATGCGTCGGTCAATGCGAGGCATGGTGAGCGACTCTGCCGGAACTACTTGAATACAGGTAATGTTGAGATATTGAGGTGGGAGAGTTCTTACCTATCCCCTTCATAAATCCACCATGGGCGTTCAGAAACACCTCATTCCGATTGTTCTGTTGCTTTTTTTCCTCCTTGTGGCAAGGGAGATTTACCCGTATGTCGAACCCTTGAACAGTGAAGTCGAGGATGGATTTGTTATTGAAAAAATAGATTCAGGATACGGCGGGCCCACCTGTTTGGAATGGGCGGACAATACATCTTTGCTCATGTGCGACCGTGATTCGGGGCAGATTCTGCTGCTTGATGCCGAAGACGGTTTCAAATCAGTTACATTACTTTCAGACCTTCATCACCCGCATGATGTTCATTTGACGACAGACCATCTTTTCGTTTCCGAGGAAGGTAAACTCTCTCGCTATAACCGCTCAAACCTTTCTTTTTCAGACCCAGTGGTGTTGATTGATGGTATTCCGTCGGGGAATCATCAGACCAACGCCATCAATTCATTTCCAAACGGGACGTTGATTTGGCACAGTGGTTCGACATGCAATGTTTGTGAACAGAGCGATGAACGGAATGCTGCGTTGCTTTGGGTGGATCCAGTAAGCGGCGAACATGGTGTTTTAGCATCTGGAGTACGAAACTCCTTCGACGGCGTTTGGGTTCCTGGCATGGGGTACCTCTTCTCTGATAATGGCCGAGATTGGGACGGCGACCATCCTGACGAAGAAGTCAATTTACTGGTGGAGGGTGAAGCCTATGGTTGGCCTGACGATGATCCAGACAACCCGATACCATCAGGGACACTCGGTCCAGTTGCACGATGGACGCCACATACCTCACTGAACGGCCTCGCTCTTCGCCCAAACACCTCATCATTGCCCGGCCTTTTACCTGGCGAGGGCTTTACGGTTTACGCTACCGTGTACGGTTCTTGGAACACTCTTTTTCCTCAGGGCCACGAAGTGGTTCGTATTGATTTTACACCGAGCCAACCAAACGCTTCCTTGCCAAGCGAACAATGGAACAGCACAGTGACTCGGTTTGCAACCGACCTTGGTACGCCATTGCCTGTGGTGTTTGGTCCGGATGGCGACCTCTATTACGCGACCTTTGGTGGCGGAGGGACGCTGTATCGCATCACAGCGAATTAAGCCATTCTTTCAGCCTTCGAACGCCTTCATGAATATCATCGGTAGAGGCAGCATAGGAAATCCGAACAAAACCCTCTCCGCCTTCAATGAGCGACCCCGGGATGAGCTGGACGCTTGCTTCTTCAAGTGCCCGAGTAGCAAATTCGAGGTCGTCCATTCCTGTGCCTGTAATGTCACAGAATGCGTAAAAAGCGCCTTCCGGTTTTGGAACAACGACGCCAGGAAGTTCGGAGAGGAGAGTATGCATCAAACCCCGCCGTTCTTTGAACGAAGCAGCCATCATTGCCGTTTCTTCTTCAAGACTTAGGGCGACAGCTGCCGCCGGCATCATGAATGTAGCAACGTGGGTTGCGGCGCTGACGTTGATTTTTTTGACACCGTCCATAACTCGCTTTGGCCCAGTGATCCATCCAAGGCGCCATCCTGTCATAGCCCACCCTTTCGACCAACCGCCGATAGTGATGGTACGTTCAGCGCCACCTTCGAGTGAAGCCGGAGATGTGTATGGGTAATCAGTCCATACCAACGTGGCGTAAATCATGTCGTCAAGAATCCATAAATCATGCTTGATGGCAAAATCAACGATGCGTTGTATTTCTTCAGGATTGTAAACAGCACCAGTGGGGTTGTTCGGGGAGTTCAGCAATATCGCTTTGGTTTTTGAACTCACTGCAGCTTCTAATGCATCGAAATCAGGATGGTAATTCTCTCGCTTAACAGGAACATGAACCGGCACACAATCGAGCAACTTGAGCATTCCATCGTAGGACGGCCATGCCGGAGACAACAGCAACACCTCATCTCCAGCATCGAGTGTCGCCATGAGACTGTACAGTACTGCTTGCTTACAACCAGGCGTAACAAGCACATCGTCGGGTACAGCAGTGATGTCATGTTTTGACAGATGTTTGGCCACCGCTTCGCATAATTCGACTGAACCTTGAGTGCGAGTGTAGGCCGTTTCACCACGGTCTAATGCTGCTTTGACTTCTTCGACAACCGGCTTTGGAGTATCAAAGTCAGGTTGACCAACGGTGAACCGAATGACCTCAGGCCCGGGGGGTGCTAAAAATGCAGCAAACCCAATCCCCACATGCTCTAATGAACGATTTATCTCTGGCATAGACCCATCCCCACCCAATAGACAGCGTCTATGTGATAAGAGAAACGAAACGCTTCTTGAATATCAAGACTGCGCGTAAAAAACTCTCAAGGTCATGTTTAGAAGAGCACAGGCTGGGATTTGAACCCAGGTAAGAGGATTTGCAATCCCCGACGTAGCCGCTCCGACACCCGTGCAGTGTTTCCCCGATTGAGCAGTTCTATTTCAACGCGACCGACCCCAATCGATAATTTCCATGCTGTACTTGTCCTTTCTCGGTTACATGTTAACCGGCAAACCAGTTATACGGTTGGGCGGACCTCGCAAATCATGAGCCTTGAATCGCCCCCTTCGTCACAGGAGCCTGGTTCTAATCAACGGCCAGTGTCAATCGTTTTGAACGACCCAACTGCGCCGGGTGCTTTCCTACAGGGAGAAACCAATTTCCCTTCCTCACAACCTCTCCTCATCCCCTCACTTGTGAAACAACAGGATTCCTTGGGTAAATCGATTCTTATGTTCATGCTCGGAGTCTTCTTACCCATTGCCGTTCTTATTTTGATTCAAGTCATCGGTATTAGCATGGAGGATTCTCAGCGCGATAGGGAAGAGCAGGAACACGAGGAATACGTGGAAATCGGCCAACAATTCCCTGATCCATACGAAACGACACTTTTACGTAACGAGACTGGAGTATATTCGACAACGATTGATTTACCTGACACGCATGAACTCTCGCAATGCTACATTGATTTGAATGGAGAGCCGGGAAACAGGTATTCTCTTGAACCCATCTTCAATGAATACTCTCCTGAATCGATTATATGCGGTACAACGGAACCATCCCTTTATGCTGAATTTTATGGTGAACCGAGCGGAGAATTACTCGTTTGGCAGCTCATACAAGACACACCTACGGGTGGCGAGCAAACCACTCTCATCGGTGCTGAGTACAGTTTTCAAGACACGAACCTCTCCCTGTCGTTCGACAATAGTTTTTCTGAAAATCTTTCCCTCGATGCTTTTTTCTTGAACGATGAAGGCCAGTACTCGAAACTTTCCACCCGAGGAGAAACATTGGATGGCCTAAACTACACATTCGACATCCAGACGAATTCGACCGAAGAATTCTATATGGAGATGAGTCTAAAAGATTCAAGTTATTTTTTCTCTGCTGAAGCATGCGACTCTTGTCCTGATGAGGAGTTTGCGTTTCTTGACTGGGCTCAGTTCTACCGAACTGAAAAATGGGTTGAAATTGGGGCATATGATGCCGAGTTGAATCGACTTTCGTTTGAACCCTTACCGATGGTTGATGGCTCTGCTTTTCCAAATCAATTGGAATTTGATATCGGTATTGACTGGGCTCCGGTTTCTATTGACAACAGCACAACTTGGGAAGAATCGTATGTGTACGGGTACAACTCAGCCATTGAGGTCACGTCTTCAGCCAATGGAACATATGCGTCTCAGATTTTGATTTCAAGCGATGCTAACCCTTGGGGTGTATTGGACTGTGAAGTAGATTCGTATCAATGGCCAGCATACTACGACCAAAGTCAACGCTTCCCAATTTATTGCATGGATGACACCCTCAGCGAAGGTTATGATGCCGTAATTTATCAAGATTCGACCTTTGAAATCGATGAACATATCTCTCTTGAATATCAATCATGGGATCCAGAGACGCGTGAATTCCATGTCGAATTTAATCGAACACTCCATGTTCGTAACGACGATTTTTCTGCCTATGAACTCCATTCGTCACCGATCACTGAACGCCCGGATAGCGTAGGCGAGCGTACGAATTTCACTGTAACCTTTGAAGAGTCAGATGGTGGTAGAGAATGGGGATATTTCCAAATGGAATTTGAAATCGTCAACAGCACGCCTCTTCGAGCTGGCGGCCATAGTTTTTCTTGGTTGGTTTGTGATGATTGCGACAGTAATCTCAGTGAACCGATTTATGACGGCATCTCAACTCAAACAGAAGCCATAGGTGGTTATAATTCATCGAATCAGACCATGTGGTTTTTGCCCTTGGGCCCCATCCCGCCCACTGTTGAAATGTCGCTCAATCTGATGCCAGAATCATCTCCGCAAAACACCGGCTACTTCGATTATAACGCATATCTTTACGGTGAAGAGTACATAGAATACCAAAAAGAATACTACTATGATGACTACGACGATTACTCAAATCCAGTCGACAACTTCTACACCTTTGCATTCATCGCGTATCCGATTTCCTACATCGGGGCGATTATTTACTCCTTCGTGCGTGGTAACAAAGCCTTCGGCAAGGGTCTAATCGCATCTGCAATTTTGGGTTTGGTACTGGGGGGTGTACTCGTCGTGTCCGTGGCTTTGTACTTCCTTTAATGCTGAATTCCCACATCTTCCTTGAGATATTTCTTAAGACACGCCCCCAACCGATTCCCATGGAGCATCACGCCCAAATTTCGCTCCCTCCCTCAACCCCAGTTTCAACCTATTACGATTGTAGGTTTTCGGTTCTCCGCGCCCCTCTCGGTTTTCAGCGAGGTGCTGAATTACTCGAGGACGACGATCAGGCAATTCATGCTTGGGTGGCTGATGGTGAACTGATTGTCGCTGTAGGTAGGGCGCACCTTATCGCTCCAGATAGCGATGGCTCTGCGGCAGACCATGCCGGTCCAGATGCAACGCAGTGCCCAAGTTTTGGTCCTTTATCCAATCCGGATAACCGCCCGGCTGTACAAATACGACAGATGGGCACGCGTCAAGAAGCCCGACGCAAAGGCCATGCTGCACGGGTATTGCAATCCTTGGAACAAGCCGCAGTATCCCATTTCGGGGCGAAGATAGGACTTCTTCAAGCCCGTGAAATTGCAATTCCGTTTTATCAGTCACAGGGCTGGATTCTTGTTGATGAACCATACTCTATTGCCGGAATTGGACCGCATAGGTCTATGATGAAGCATTTCTGAACATGAATCGTTCATATACCGTCAGAAAACTGTCATCGTACGGAATATGTATGGAGGGGTCCAAACCCTCCAAAAAGAAAACAAACCCACTGCGTTGTTTTTCTGTCAGAAAGTATGATTTTGTTGAAAAACGATGCTAAAACCGAGGAGATACGATGAAACTTCAGCAAATCAACAAGAAACAACCTTATTATGGAACCGGGAACAAGGAAATTACGATGCCCGCGGAGCAGACCATGCAGAAAGCGAAGAATGAAAAATTTCTAAAAGCGTTGCAAACCCTTGCAGAAAGAGACCCAGAAGGATTTTCCAATGTTGCTCCAGAACTGATTAAACGCAGTGTTTGGAACTGGAGGGGGGCTGACCCATTCTTTGCTGAACGCCTTTCGAACTGGATTGATACTGCGCACAAATGGAGCGAATTCAAAGAAATATTACCAAAAGAAGCCCATTTACCACGTAGAAAAGCCGTTGAGCAGATATCCTACGACACTTTACCGAAACAATACAGTGGTTTTCTTCATCATCTCACCGAGAGATTTGAAGGAGATTACACCCGCTGGGATGCGTCCAAGAGAGATCAATTCACTATTTTGGGAATGCTTGCCCTTGAAGGTAAAGAAGGCGTTCGCCAAGGCCGCCTTATTCATCACCTTGGGTTGGACAGCTCGGTAAGTGCGGGCCTTCCTGGTTCGAACGCCATCCGTGCCGCTAAAATTGCTTTAAGCCGCTCCGCAAAGCCACTGCACCTTTGGGCGCCGGCATCCGGAAACGGAAGTGAAAGATTGCATGCTTTTGCCGATTCAAATCTTGCAGACCTTGTCGCTCGGTTTGTCCTGAACCAGCAGGCAGCAATTCTCTTGCCACCAGCTTATACCCTTGAGGGGTAAACAGCACATTGCGTCGCGCCTTTCATATAGGGTCGGTATGTTCCAGTATGTAGAGGGAACGTTGGGTTCCCTAGAACCAACCCGTGAAAAACGATGCATTTGGAGGAACAATACAAGGACAGTAGCAAGAGTGATAAACGCATGACTCGGAAGCAGTCAATGCCCAACAACACCCCGGTGGTTGTTGTTAAAAAAACTCTTGTTAAAACCTTGAAAATTACCGTAAGCCAGTGCGCAGCATCGTTTGAATCCCAAAAAGCCACTCCCATCATGTGGGCTGGGCTTTTGGAAAGAGAGAACAGCGGGTTCTCTGTGTAACAACAACCAAAAAAAAATAGGAAGTGAAAAAACATGAAAACGAAAATGATGAGCGTGCTTTTGGCCTTGTTCCTCGCCCTGTCAGCTGTTTCGCCAGCCCCAGGCGACGTATCCGACCCCCTCGACCCCTCAGACGCCGGAGCCGACTGGGACGGCCATGGTTTGACCAACGCAGAGGAGCAATCCCAAGGCACCA
>OCOX01000008.1_pt1 | contig 23181 bp, 19 predicted proteins | sample 1534681 | NCBI WGS metagenome assembly OCOX01 (sample SAMEA3275498, study PRJEB22092) | marine metagenome | biome: ENVO:01000023; feature: ENVO:00002042; material: ENVO:00002010 | collected 2014-06-20T12:20:00+00 | depth 1 m
CTTCCTTGAGACCGTCCATCACGTAAGCAAGACCGAATCCAGCCTTACCGGATTCAGCAGCGAGTTTTTCGTTCTTTTCAATAACGTGGCCTTCAATGTGACCGGAGTCCAATAGTAGACGTCCGACAGTTGTTGACTTTCCGTGATCGACGTGTCCGATGAACACGATATTTAGGTGAGGCTTGCTCTTATCTTCCCATTGACTTCCCATGGTAATTACTCCTTAGCGAACCCTCCGAACAACCACCCCTATTTGAAAAGCGCGACGCGGCATTGCATAGAGGATTCTTGTCGAATGGCCCGCAGTGCGCCCTTTACAGTGACTTTGAAGCAAAAGATACCGAAATACGGCCACTTCTTTACTCTGCACCGTGAATAGAGCCGTCATCGGCGATTTTGTACAATCGGATGGTACTGGTCGCGCCTGAAATCGCCTTAGGGCTGCCCGAGATTGCTACGATTCTATCCCCAACGCCAATTGTTCCGAGTTCCATAAGCGTATGAAGGGACGATTGCATTGTTTGAGAACCACGGTCGAATTCTTCCACCATGAGGCCTTCAACACCGGGAATCAGTTGCAGTCGCCGCATGGCTCGAATACGGTTACTGACTGCAGTTACTGGAATGCCTGGACAATATCCCGCAACCAACCGGGCTGCGTTACCGTGTTGCGTTGCGACAACAATCCGCTTGGCTTTCGAAATCTTAGCCAACTCAACGCCAGCATGAGCGACTGAGCGCGTCGAAACAAACCGTGCTAGACCACTTGGACGCTGGTCCGATGAATTCAGTCCTTTTTCACTGGCAACTGCAATCTTCGCCATTGTTTCAACTGCTTCAAGTGGATATTGACCAAGAGCAGTCTCACCTGAAAGCATCACTGCAGTGGCACCGTGGCGGATAGCGCCCGAAACATCGCTTACTTCAGCGCGGGTTGGCCGTGGTTGCAGGGTCATAGATTCAAGCATCTGCGTTGCCACGATGACAATTTTTCCCCTGGTCAAAGCACCGTCAATGATTCGTTGCTGCGCCTCAGGTACATCCTCAAGAGGGATTTCCACACCCAAATCGCCACGGGCAACCATGACCGCATCTGCAGAATCGAGAATCTCCTCGAGATGCTCAAGAGCGACTGGGTGCTCGATTTTCGCAATCAATGGTACGTGGAGACCGGCGTCACGGACTGCTTTTTGAGCCGGTTCAAGGTCTTTAGCGGTCCGAACATAACTTACTGCAATGTAATCAGCACCGGCCTTCAAAGCGTGTGCAAGAGCTGCTTCGTCGTTTGGTCCAATCGCAGGCAGGTCAACCATTGTTCCGGGGACATTGACACCTTTACGCTCGCTCAAAACGCCACCGTCTTCAACAATACACTCGACAACACTGTTCGGTTCACCCGGTGAATGAATCACCTTGAGGCGAACCAGTCCATCGGCGATGAGGACGGGGTCTCCGTTTGTCAACTCAGCTGACAATCCGGCGTATTCTACCGGGATGTTATTGGCGTCTGCACCTTCCATAAACGGCTGACCGCAATGGAGATTCAAAGGTTGACCTCGTTCCAATACAACAACGTCGGCAAACCGGCCGAGGCGTAGTTTAGGTCCAGGCAAATCCGCCAGAATACATGTCGGCCTACCGAGTGTGTCCTCGAGCGAACGGATGCGTTCATACAACGGTGTCTTGTCTTCAGGGGCCCCATGTGAGTAATTGAGGCGACAAACATTCACTCCTGCCTGTAGCAGGGAAAGCAGCGTTTCAGCGTCATCGCAAGCAGGCCCTATCGTGGCCACTATTCGTGTTCGTCGCATTTGATTCATCTCCGATGTTCATCACAGAGAGATCAACGATAATGCAGTCGAATAACAAAGGATTCGACTTCTAAGTCATTCACTCTCTCATTACGGATTTGGAAAATCCACTCACCGTCACCGTATGTAGATTCAGTATCAGTGAACATGTAAGAACTCAAAGTAAGGTGGATGCAATCGTTGTTGTCTTCGTCACAATCATCGCCATCTGTTCGCTGGTCTAAGCCGGTATCGGACGTGTTGGTTGCTTCTTCATCCTCTTCATTGATGGCGTGAATATCGAGCTTAGCTCGGCAGTTTGAGGTGCCCGGGACATTCGTACAATCGCCGTCTTGCTGTGGATAGGTCAGTTCCCCAACCGCTTTGCGAATCGTATTGCCTTTGTCTTTGTCGTAAACGATGTTGACATCAAAATCAAGGGTCTGAGCGCTTCCAGAGGTGTTGCCGCCCATTTCAAAATCCGACCATTGGCCTGCGTAACTGACGTAAACCTTGATGGAATCAGAATCCGTCATTCCAGCACTGTTCAAGACATTGAGATTTACTTCGTATTCACCAGGTTCGACATTCGTCCAATCGACAGATTCACCGGTTAAGTCAGCGTCGTTTTCTGAATCGCCATCGTTATCGTTGTCGGTTTCCGAATCAAGGTCCCAATGCCATTCTGAAATGTACTGGCTCGAATCACCTGCTGTGGAGTCGGATGCATCCAAGGTAACGGTCGTCGTTGCAGAAACATCTCGATCCGTCATCGATTTGTCCATTTCACAGATCCACAGCACAATGTGAGTGTTCTCATCAAGGTCGTCGTTTGAACAGTCCTCGTCATCGGCGTATTGAGTGATTTCAGCCTTCGGTGGCTGTGCTGTTGCTTCCACGACATTGAGCGTCTTTGATTGGGTGGAGGTTTTCGAGCCATCCGAAACAGTAAGTTCAATGGTCTTCTCGCCAGTAGAATCATAATTCCATTCAGCGGTTCGTCCGGTGTCGTCGATGGAACCATCCCCATCAAAATCCCAGCGGTAGGTCAGACCATTGCTCGGAGTTGAACTGGAAGCATCGAAGGACACCACCTCGCCGGTTCGAATATTATTCGAAGGAGAGAAGGTAAACACGGCAAGGACTTCAGCGTCTGAACCGCCCGAAGTGTCTTCAAAAACGCAACCTGCAAGTGTGGAAAGTACCATCACCGAGGAAAGGAGGATTGGCAAAAAGGCCGTCTTCATGGATGAGCCTGTGAACGGCCTTCATCAAAAGCCCTTTCTCTCTATTCATCACCTTAGAAGGAAAACAGCGTGGTTTGCTTGTTGCCGGAGACCAGTTCTTTGGCAGTCCAACCAAAGGCCTCCGTGATACGGCCCAGTGCAGCAGCCAAACGTTCGGCATAGAACTGACCATCGTAGGTGCTAATGCCTCCGTTTTCCTCATTTTCCAACCACGGTTCAACTCGCATCGGACGTTGTGAAGCGTCGGCTACAATGTAGGAGACCTTCATTCCAGAAGTAAAACCGAGGCCAAGCGCTATTCGGGCTTTAGCAACCCGAACTTGTGCCATACTGTCTGGGTTGGCATAATCTTTGGTGAAATCAATATTGCCGTTTGAAGATACCCGGCCCTTGCAAGATTTTGCAAGTATCAATTCCGATGCGTCGATCTCGGCGTTTTTCACAGCTTGAACTCTTGCTAGAGCGTATTTGACAAGTTCATTGCCCTCATCAGCCAAAGCGTGACTGAACATTCGTTTCATTGTGGAAGTGAGATAATTGAACGAATCGGTCCTCTGTGTCTCATAACCGCGAATCAGCATTTCTTCTGATGGCCACACGACTTGGCCTACATACCGTTTCTTCGCGCCGTGGCTGAAGAAGACTGAAAGCCCCTTTTCAAACTCGAGAACTGCGGAATCACGACTGTACCGTTCAGCGATCTCCAATCCAAAGTCGATCATGGATTGCTTGGCAATGTTCCACTCTTTCATTTTCTCAACAGCGTTGACTTCCCCCTTCTGGGCCGCAAGAATCTCTTCCTCCCTTATCGATGAAGGAGCGGATGCATCAACCGGTGAACGTACAAAGATCGAATCGGTATCTGAATACACGACTCCATGGCCTTCCTCCTCTAACTGAGCAATGATGGCCTTGATGTTGTGGCGAGCCCAAGCAGTAATCGATGAACCTAAGTCTCTGTGAGTGAAACGGTAAAACCCACTCGCAAAAACGCCATAGAAGGTGTTCATGAGAATTTTTACCGCATACTGCATGGCGTCATGGAACGACTCTTGCTGAATATTTCCTTCCTGTTTTGCGGTTTTGAGTGCAGCTTTGTGTACATCACGCTGAGCCATAAGACCTTCAAGCAGACGAGGAACAAGCCCCTTCCGAACAGACTGGTGGCGGAAACGTGCTCCAGTGGGCGCTGTGTACACCGGTTCGTCCTCAGCCGGTTGGTCGGGTTGAGCAGGGTCGATTCGAGTTGTGTAACAGATGTTCTGACCAATCATGATTGAAGGATACATACTCTTGAAATCCAGTACAGCAATCCACGGGTGGAGGCCTGCATCCACCTCGTGAACGTATCCTCCAGTAATTTGGCCTTCTTTGGCTTCAGCCGAACCGGTGAGTGGCACAGCGACGTTCTCAGAGTCTGCTAAGCGTATGACGAGTGAGTCGACAAGTTGGCTCGTACTGCCGATGGCCGCGGTATCAAAGGTAACTTTAGCGACAGCAGCAACCGCTTCTTTACGGCGAATAACTTGCAACGCGCTGAGAATGTCGAGAGGGAGGGCTGCGTCTCGGATACAGTATTCCATGACTTCCTCGGGGCGGTTCGCCCATTCCATGTCCATCTTCGAGGCATCAACATCCATTTTGTGCTTTTCAGCATCCTCTGGGAACAACAGATTGCTGATGAAGGAAAGCGTTTCTCTTTGCGGACGCAGGGCCATTCGAGCCTGCCACCACGCATCAACAACGCTTCTACCTGCGACGTTCCATGCCCGTGTTGATTGTCGACGAGGGAAGAGCCCTGAACGGTTTCGTTTCGATTCACTTTCGCTTTGCTCAACACGGCCCCAACCGAACAACTGAGCCTTTTTGCGCCACTGTTTTGATTTGGTTTGTGCTTGCATGCGGTCGTACATTCGTGGAAGGTCAAAGTTATCGATGTTGTAACCGGTGATGATGTCCGGATCCATGCTTCGAACAATTAAGGTAAGATTTTCCATGATGCTTGTCTCTTCGCCTTGGAAAGCGTACGATTGTCGCGTTCCCGTACCCATGTCTTCAACCCAAGCCGCAGCGCAAAGAATCGTTTCATGCTCAATGCTCGTTTCAAGGTCAAACGAGAACACCTTAAACGGAACTTGAAACGGCTCACAGTCTTTCAACTGAGAAACATTGCATGCAACGGTAACATCGACAGAGTATCGCCCCGAGCCACCTGCTTGAACAACGGCGTGCGTTCGCTCAAGATTCTCATTTGGTTCATTGCGTCGGTCGACAACCGTCCCTTCAACAGACACATGCATTCGTAAGTCATAGTCAAGGAACAAGCGGTTGAGGAAAGGAATGTCACCGGAATAGATTTGCCACGATTGCTTGGAAAGGGTCTTTCGCAGATTTGGAACCAAAAAGGGTTGGCGTACCGTCACCGACCAAACCGGTCGAACGCCAAGATCGGTCAATTTCATGACTGGACCTGACACGCTGACGACGTCTTTCATCGACTCAACTTCTTTGATGCGTTGCAGTACAAAATCGCTAACGCCGAGTTCTTCATTCCAGGCGCTTAAGGGCGTGATTTCGAACGAGGGGGTCAAACCTGATACGAGCAAACATACAGATTCACCTGATTTACTGCGCCCAAAGAGTTCCAAAACCGTGGATTCAGCAATACCATTTTCGGCGTTCGCCTCCACCGAATGGTAACGGCCGCTGATAATGCCGATGTCGCCCTTGTACGTCATTGCCTCACCCCATGGCGAAGTATGTTGAGCCACTCTAAGGGTATTGCCATCACCGCCATGTATTCAATTTCTAACAGCGGTCCAAAAACTCATGTTTCACTCATCAAATGAAAGAGGAATGATTGAAAGCCGAAGCACCTTGGACGAATTGCTACGGCAGGGTGCGCAGTATGTCCGAAGAAATTGATTGGGATAGCCTCACGTTTTCGCTCACACCGACCGATACGATGTATTTGACCGAAACCACTGCTACTGAGCCATGGATGCCGGGTTCTTTGCGCCCCTATGGAGCAATACCAATGTCACCTGCTGCTGGCGTACTGAATTACGGTCAAGGTCTGTTTGAAGGAATGAAAGCATTCCGCACCTCGAAAGACAGAGTTGTCTTCTTCCGACCGGAAGAGAATGCTCGGCGAATGCAGAGAGGGGCTGACCGACTCAAAATGCCACCAGTTCCTGAATCAATCTTCATCGATGCCGTTGAACAATGCGTTCAAGCGAACATCAAATGGGTACCTCCAACCGGACGAGGCGCACTTTATGTCAGGCCACTCCTCATGGGCTCTGGACCCGTTTTAGGAGTTGCACCAGCGCCGTCGTACACATACCTGGTCTATGTCACACCTGTTGGACCGTACTTCAAAGGCGGCGTATCAGCGATTGACCTCTTGATCTCTGAAGAGTATCACAGAGCCGCCCCAGGCGGCTCAGGTGGCGTGAAGGCGATTGGAAACTACGCGCCGGGTATGATGCCGAGTAAGAAAGCAAAAGCTGCCGGCTATGCTGAAGTGATTTACTTGGATGCTGAAACTCACAAGTACATCGAAGAAGTCGGAGCTGCCAACTTTTTCTGTGTCAAGGGCAACACGTTGTACACTCCAGAATTAACTGGAACAATTCTCCCAGGTATTACCCGTCAATCCATTATCGAACTGGCTCGACACAATGGATACGATGTCGTTGAAACGAAAGTATCTGCTGAATTCGCCATGGATGCTGATGAAGCGTTTTGCTGCGGTACTGCTGCAGTCATTTCGCCGATTGGCTCAATCACAAAGGGTGGCAAGAAAGCAGTATACGGTGATGGAAAGCCAGGACCAATCACTGAACAACTGTACAGCCATCTTGTTGGCATTCAAAATGAAACCGAAGAAGACCTCTTCGGATGGTTGCACGAAATACCACTTTGATCAACGCTTTTTGAAGCCGGAACGCTTCTTGAAACTGGGCTTCTTTGCAGCAGATGAGTCGCTTGAACGTGCTTTACGCTGTGAACGAGCGCGACGGTCGCCGGTTTGCGGACCTCGAGCGATACGGTCTGCTGTGGCTTCTTTTTGATCACGTTGCATTTGCCGCCATTCGGCGCCGATGAGTTGAAGCAATTCTTCTTTGGATTGTGCACCAACCGATTGTTTGGAACCACCACGAGAGACCCACATTCTGCCTTCCTTCATGTGAGGGCGAGAAGGGTGTGAAGTTCCTTCTTCTCGTTTGATTTTCTTCAGTCCTAATTTACGTGCTGCGAGAAACAAGCCTTCCAAATCAGGCTTAATGACGGAGGAATCTTTTGGGACGCGTCGACCGCTGCGTCGAGAAAGACGTGTGTCAAAGTAACCCGGCCATACGCAAATGCGGTCAGGGTTGTGGTCCATCATCAGTCACCATTTGCACCGTAGAGCGCGAACGACTTGAATCCTGCGGAGGGATTTCAATCGAGAAGAACGCCGTTGATAACGCCGTCCTTACCTGGGCGGGAAGTGATTCGAACACGGCCTTGATCGGTTTCGATAACTGCGCCCTTCACCAGAATGTTCCGTCGGACATAGTTCGGGTCTGATTCATTCTCGATAACATTGTGAATTTTACCAATCTTGGTTGTACCCTTCTTTGGGTTGTTGATGGAGACACGGTTTTCAGCCATAACTCGAACAAGGGTGTTTCCACCGGTTCGGCGGTAAATCTTGCGCTTTGGTTCTCCAACGAGAGCCATTTGCTTTTCAGAAGAAATTTCTGTAGAACGCTTGCTGCGAGCCTGAACTTTGCGTCCGCCACTTGGTTTACGTCGAGAGATACCGTGCCATTGAGCCATAATGATGCCACCTTGCAGACCAAAGCCACCAACAGGGCATATAAGAAATCAACCCTAATCGCACCGTGCCTCAATTGATGACAAAACGACCCCATCTTGAGATTCAAGCGTGGCTTTGATGGAATCTCCTGGATGCAATTGACCAACACCCGAAGGCGTGCCAGTGAACAGATAATCGCCGGCATGAACTGGTGCCCACGTCAACAACTCTTCCATCTGAGAAGACGGCGAAATCGTCATTTCCGAGAGAAAAGCACTTTGAGCCAACACATCGTTCACCCAAAGATTCAGTTTGAGACCGTTGTTGACATCAACAAGGGATTCGAATGAGTTGCTCCAATCGACAAAGCCGCCAACATAAGCGCTTGCTCGGAAGCATTTCCCTTTGGCCCATGGCAATTGCTCTGAGCGGAGTTCACCTTGCGTCAAGCGGTCAGTCAAATCCAGTCCCACTGCAATGGCTTCTGGTTGGGCATGCTGATTCAACCGAACTACGCATTCCACTTCATGGTGGACTTCACCGGGATGTTGAGAAACCGGAATAGAGCCGTGCCGTTGAATGCAGTTGTTGGGCTTGACAAAGAACACCGGTGTGACGGGTTGCTCATTTCCCAATTCAGCGGCGTGTTTTGCAAAAGTTCGAATGGTGCACCAAAGGGCCATGATTCGACCAACCGGTTCACCTTCATCAAACACAGGGTCAAGCCAAGCGTCAAGAAGTGGATTCACCTGTGCAGTTCATGACCCGTGATTGGAGCATGCGGAAAAGAAGACCTGTTCGCAGAAAAAAGATAGCTCCTTTGCTTCTAAATTTAGAAGAGGCGTTGAACATCGACTTACAAGTTGATGGGGCATTCCTCGAAATGGCTGAGTTTGGTCCTTGGTCGATGGTCCTGGTCGACAAAGTGGCCAAAGCAATCGAAGTTCAAAATGAAGAGCTTGAACGCTTCGTCTTCCTCACCCTTCGTGGCTTCATGGAACATGACGATGCTGCAAAGTGGGTTGAAGTTGACCACGGTGCAATTCCATTCCTCATGAAGGGTGCAGATTGCATGATTGCCGGTGTCCATGGAGCAGATCCAACTGTTGAAGAAGGAGATTTGGTGTGGATTCGAGACATGAAACACAAACGCCCGCTCGCCATTGGATGGGCCACCATGAACGCTGAAGAATTGGTAAACGGCTCCAAGGGTAAAGGCATCAAAACACTTCACTGGGTTGGAGATGAGCTTTGGGACATGGAACTTTGAGTACGGGACAATTGTCCGTAGGGCTATATACTCCTCCGGAATAGGGTTACTGTGCGAATCAAGAATTTACTCACAGTATTGGTCGTTTCATTACTCATACCACTTCATGCTGCTGCAAGCGACGCAGTCCCCGGAACCGACGTGAATCCCGAAGGTGACGAAGTACCGTTCGTCGTGTTAGAGCGAACCACGCCTTCTGTTGACGGCAACTCGTGGAGTCTGTCCATTGAGATGAACCAGGACGCATACGATAACGGCACAGTGTTTGAGATCACAACACAAGTCTGTACCAACGACGGAGTATGTGACCCACCGGTGCTTCGAAATGCAAATGTAGACGAACGGACTTATTCGGCTTCGGTAACTCCGCCTTCAGATCACACCTATGTGAATTGGAGAGTCAAAGCCATTTACGAAGATGAGTCGTCAACAAACTTCCCACAAGGCGACTGGTACAAAACATGGTCATCGTGTCATTATCAGCAAGATACTGGCTGGGGCGGTGTCGACTACAAGGACGGTGCGTGTACAACGGATTCAGACGAAACAATCCCAGGCTTCACTGCAGTCATCGCAGTGACAGGTGTTACCTTGGCCGTTGCAATCACTCGCCGTGAGTGAAATACTCGACGAGACGCTCGATAAAGCGACGTTGCTCGGCACCCCATTCGATCATGACAACTGAACCTTTCTCACGGTTGTCATCAAGCACTCCATGGGCAAAACCCGCTTGAAGTAAGTCACTTGCTACCAAAGGTAGGTTTTCTCCTTCAAAGGAGATCTTGCAGCCATTGGGTTCGCATTTGGCTTTCCCGAAGGAGAATGCTATTGAGTCTTTTTTGCGGTTGAGTTTCGTTTGAACTCCGCCTGCTTTGAGATACCTTTGCAACGCTGAGAATATCGCCTTGCCATCACCTTCAGACGATGAGCCGCCGTAGGCAGAAAGGAAGTCAAGTTCAGTTGAGTTTTGTTCCATCAAGTGGTCCAAATCACGACTTTTTCCTGGACTGTTTGCCATTGTACTCGATGTGGTTAATCGGTGGATGTTCTTTGATGTGCCGGCTTGCTGAAGGTTTTTGCTGGTAGCATTGGGATTTTCTGGAACAAGCAACTGATTTATGCCAAGTTGGCATGGATCTTGACTGTTCGACTGTACTCAAGCATAAGCGTCGTCCCTCGAGCGGTGCAGGCACAACCTACACCGCCCGAGGGAGCTCGGTGATGTATGGCTGAGCCATCACATCAATCGGTGCTCGTCTTGGGTAGTTACAGCCCTCAGGCTGCTTCTGCTGTTACTGGAACTCAGTCGTTTCTGCGGGATGCAACAAATGCTGCACCGACCAAAGCGATTGTAGAGAACACTGCAAGGAATCCTGGTACGGATTCTTCTTCGTCATCGTCATCCACGGTATCTACTGGCTCTGGTACGACCTCGACACCACCGTCACCGACGATTACCTTACCAAACATGTTGGAGGCAAGGTGTGGTTCGCAAGCGTAGTAAAAGGTCGTGCTGTCTGTGTCGAAGGTGTAACGGAAATCGACGGTCGCCGCCGCGTCTCCCGAGGTCACACCGTTGGCCACGTAAGTTGAGGATTGATCACCATCGACTTGACGAACGTTGTGAGCCATGCTCGAATCGGTCCACTGCCAGCAGACGGTGTCGCCAACATTGATGTTGACTGTTGCTGGAGAGAACTTGAGACCGCTTGGGGCAATTCCAACGGTCGCATCGCAATCTGGAAGAGATACTGGCGGTGTTAGAACCTTGTCAATGACGTGGATTACACCGTTACTTGCAGGCACATCTGCCAATGTTACATTGGCCATCTCGCTGCCGACCATTACCGCTGAGTCTGTGACATGGATCAGGAGGTCGTCACCGTTTGCGGCGCTGACGGTTGTCATGCCTTCTGTTAGGTCAGTCGACAGGGTCGTTCCTGCTACGACGTGGTAGAGGAGAATGTTGGCGAGAGCCGCAATTTCATCAGGTGTGTCGAATGCGTCGAGATCAATGCCTGCCGCTGCGAAAGCTGCATCCGTCGGTGCGAAGACTGTGTATTCGTCTGTACCGCTCAGTGTGGCAACAAGGTCTGCAGTTTGCAGTGCCGCAACCAGAGATGCGTGGATGGTGGTGGCACCGGCTGTGGTTGCGATGTCGACTGCAGGAGTCCACATGTATGCTCCACAGATTGCTGCGCTAACATCGGTAACTGCGTGTGTCACGGTGTTGTAACATCCGGTGATGGATTGTTCACCCATGGAGAAGTTCTCCACATACATGTAGGAGTTACACTCAACGTTGGTTGCTCCTGCAACAATGGTATGGGAAACCATGTTGTAGCAAATGTCGCCTGCTGGCGGTAGCAATACTTTGTCGATCACATGGATGACACCGTTTGTTGTTTGAACATCTGCAGTGGTGACGTTCGCTCCACCAACAGAAACTGTACCGTCTGCGGCGACTGCGAAGGTAGCTTTGTCACCGTTGAGCATGTTGACCGCTAGCCCATCTGTAACCGCGCTGGATGCAACTGCCCCTGAGTAGACGTGGTAGGTGAGGATGTCTGCAAGTGTTGCGTTTTCCTCAGGTGTGTCGAAGGTAGACAAATCAATGCCTGCTGCAGTGAATGCGGCATCTGTTGGTGCAAAGACCGTGAATGGACCGTCTGCTTGCAGTGCGGTCACGAGGTTGGCCTGTGTGAGCGCTGCGACCAATGCGGTGTGGACACCGGTGGATTGGGCGGTAGCAGGAATGTCGAGTGTTGGTGCGTCTGCTGGCGGCATCAATACTGTGTCGATGACATGAATGATGCCGTTGCTGGCTTGCACATCTGCCGTTGTAACCTTTGCATCGCCGACAGAGACCGTTCCATCAGCAGCAACGGCAAAGGTTGCGTCATCTCCGTTAACCATTGCAACGGTGAGACCGTCGGTAACATCCGCCGCGGCAACGGAGCCTGAGTAAACGTGGTAGAGGAGGATATCGGAGAGTGTTGCATTCTCCTCATCCGTGTCAAAGTCAGCAAGGTCGATGCCTGCTGCTGCGAATGCAGCATCTGTTGGGGCAAAGACCGTGAATGGCCCTTCACCTTGCAAAGTTGTGACGAGGTCGGCATGTGTCAGTGCGGCTACTAAGGAGTCGTGATCTCCGGTTGCTGCGGCGTTCGTGGGTATATCTTCTGTTGCGTCCGCTGCAACATTGAGCGGGAGGGTTGTCATCAGTAGGCTGGCTAAAATCAGGGATGCTAGTGCTCGCTTCATGACATGAGATTTTTCACAGCCCCTTCTTAAAGCACTGTAAATTATTGCTCTTTTTAGAACGGAGAGCGGTATTCATCAACATCTTCTGCAATTCGCAAGAGTTGGTTGTATTTGGCCACTCGATCGGAACGAGCAGGCGCTCCGGTCTTGATTTGACCGGCTCTTGTTCCAACCGCAAGATCTGCAATGGTTACATCGTCTGTTTCACCGCTTCGATGGGAGATGACATTGTTGTAACCGTTTGAAGTCGCTAAATCCATCGATTCAAGCGTCTCAGTAACAGTACCAACTTGGTTGAGTTTGACGAGCATAGCGTTTGCTGCGCCCAATTCGATTCCTTGGGCAAGACGTTCGGATTGCGTTACAAACAAATCATCGCCGACGGATTGGACTCGGTGACCTTCACGCTTGGTGAATGTCGCCCAACCACGCCAATCATCTTCGTCAAAGCCGTCTTCGATCGAAAGGATTGGATATTCATCTAACCATCCAGAGTACACATCGACCAACTCGTCGCTTGAGAGAACTTTTCCGTCCATATGGTAGCCAGCATCGGTATGGAATTCCGTCGCTGCAACGTCCAAAGCAATGCCCATCTCTTCGACCGAATAACCTGCACCTTCGATGGCTCGAACCATGTATTTCAGGCCTTCTTCATTGGCAGGCAAGTTTGGTGCAAAGCCTCCTTCATCACCAACTCCTCCAAGCAATCCGTCTGCCTTGAGTTCTTTTTTGAGTGCATGATATGTTTCCACACCCGCCCGCAATCCTTCTTCAAAGGTGTCAAAGCCGTGAGGCATAACCATGAATTCTTGGACGTCCACGTTTGAGGCTGCATGGGCTCCACCGTTGAGAATGTTGAGCATGGGCACAGGCATGAGTCCACCCGCAACGCCTCCGATGTATTTCCAAAGAGGTAACTCATGAACTGCAGCACCGGCATGAAGACATGCCATCGATACTCCGAGCATAGCGTTGGCCCCGAGATTGGCTTTGTTCGGAGTGCCGTCAAGTTCAATCATCAGTTCGTCAAGAATGCGTTGTTCGTCAACCGGCATGCCTAGGAGCACTTCTTCGATACGTTCCGTGACATTTTCAACTGCTCGAGAAACTCCTTTTCCGAGGTAACGGGAAGCATCTCCGTCTCTCATTTCAAGGGATTCGTAAGCGCCGGTTGAAGCACCGGATGGAACTGCGGCTCTCCCCAAGAGGTTTCCATCGACGTAGCAGTCAACTTCCACCGTTGGATTTCCACGGCTATCAAGAATCATTCGAGCATCGAGACCGGTAATATGACCAGACATTGTGTTCCCCAATACATTCCAGTGGACGACGGGTTTTGAATCATACGGGCAGGTTTAATTCTATTTCAAAGGTCATTAAATCGGATTTCATTCCATATTTCGGGCATTATGGCTCCGGCAATGCCGGAAAAAGGCATGAAGGTCATTTCATATACTCTAAACCGTAGGAGCGTTTGTGCCACGAGTAGCAGAAATAGACCGCGCAATTCTCGCCCAACTTCGAACGAACGGAAGAATGTCTTATGTCGAACTGGCAAAGGAAGTCGGTGCCTCAGAGCGCACAGTTCGAACCCACGTTCGCAAAATGGAAGAAGATGGAACAATCCGTGGCTACACCGTCCGAGAAGGGGGCGTTGGATTGACCGCACTTGTCAGAATCAAGGTATCACCGGGTGCTGAAATCGGATCGTTCGCTTCAGAAGTGACTGGATGGGAAGGCATTGAAATCATCTACGAAGTATCTGGAAGCGCAGACCTCGTTGCCCTTGTTCACGTTGATGACACCATGGCATTGCGAAAGTTACTCGACAAGATGTGGCTTGCTGCACCGAATGAAATTGCTTCAACAACGACCGAATTGGTCCTTGAGCAATACTGATTATTCCTCTTCTGCAGACGGATTCGACTCGTCCTTTTTGGCAGTGTCATCCGGAAGACCGTAATCGATACCACAACTTCGACAAACCATGTTTTTGTCCCAGTCGCATTGTCGCCGGCATCCAGTCATCACTTCACCTCAGGCTTTCCACTTGACAGAGCATCCAATGGAGTCGGTTTGGGATACAATCGGCGCTACTCCTCCTAACATTGCATCAACCGCATCCCGTAGTTCATTGGTTTGAACCTGTGTAGGGTCTCGTGGGGAATCATCCATGCGACCTTTGTAAACAAGTTTCAAATGTTCATCAAAAAGGAAAAATTCGGGAGTCCTCTTTGCATCGTACGCATGTGCAACGGATTGAGATTCATCATGCAAATACGCGTAGGACATGTCCTTAGCTCTTTTTTCCATGTGCTCAAATGAGTCGTTTGGGTACATTTCAGGGTCGTTGGAATTGATACCGATAAAACCGATACCCATCGATTCAGCATCAGCAGCCATCCTCTCTAGGCGTGAGATGCTGGCAATGACATACGGGCAATGGTTGCACTCGAAGACAACGATGAGCCCGTTCTTACCACGAGCCTGCTCTAGAGTCATGCTTGAGCTGCCCACCGATGCGTTAGCGTTGTTCAAATCAAAGTCTGGTGCAGTGTCGCCGATGTCGAGGCCCATGGTTTGATGAACAGAGGGAGGGTCAAAACCTCTTCGATGAAGTCGTTGTCGGGTTAAAATACTGTAGAATGCGTCATAAGTATGACTCCTTTAGAGAAGTATTGCTCATATACGCCCAGCGAAAAGAGAGCGATGAAATGGTTAAACTCCATTTGCCAAGACCAAAAATGGGTGAATATTTACAGTTTTGACAGAATAGATGTCGAAAACGAGAGAACGGTGCTCGAAATTGAAATGACCATCGCAAGTTTATCCGAGCGGATTTACGAATTGACTCTGTGTGTTGGAATCAAGGAAAACCAATTTGGAAGGATCTTTGAATCTTCACTCCGTGGGAAAGTGGATTTAGGTGTTGCCTCGGAACATGAACTCTCTTGGCATGAACAGGAACGGATGTGGTGCTCTCTTTGCCTCGGCGTGAGTCATGAACATGAGCAAAATCTGCCGTTGTGCGACCTCTTGGTTTCAATGGCTCTTGGATTACGAGATGATAAGGGTACAGCAATGCGATTGCCCATGCTTGACTTGTTTTTGGCTCATGACGAAAAGGACCATATCTGGATTGAAAGTTACGACTTCAACGGTCCAGATACGGGAATCTACGGCCGCGACTACGAGGAACTCGTACCAATTGAGATTCGGATGTTATGCCATAAGTTTGTTTGCATCAACGATGAACTGCAAGGTTCTGCTTTCGAAAATTTTGGCCGATTCGATATCATTGCAGAAGAGATGAAAACGGAATCCTTGAAGATTCGACGAAACAAACTCAGCCATCTTGAACCATAGCGAGAGTTCATCACTCAAACCCTGTTCGCAAAATCGAACGGCATGGGAGTAGAACGATGCGGCGGGCATGTTACGCTTCTTTTTTCCATATGGAAAGAAGCCCATCTGGCACGTTCTCAGGGCAGTCGAGGGGCGGGCTTCAATGTGGCAACAGGTGTGGAAGCATCGGTGGAATATGTCTCCACCAACGTACCGGAAGTGGAGGCATTGCTCTCTGCGGGGTCGGAACTGGATATCCCCGCTGGCCCTGTTGAAAACGGAACAATAACGGTCGAAGTAATCGACATGGACGGTTCGCAATTGGAGCACTCGTCGATGCTGTATGTGGATCTCGTGGAAGAGTTACGTAACGCTCGTTTGCTTGAACCGGCGGATTCGTACCGAATTCGTGTTCAGCTTGAACTTCCAACAAGCCAAGGCTTCGGCATGTCTGCAGCGGGATTACTCGCAGTTGCTCGAGGGTTCCATTCTGAAACCGGCAAAGGTACTGAACTGCAATATCTCCGTATTGCTCACCGTATCGAGCGCAAACATGGTTCCGGGCTTGGCGATGTGCTTGGTATGTCGAAAAACGGCGTTGAACTACGTTTGCAACCCGGAGCGCCAGGTTCTGGAGGAAAAGTGGTGAGTTTTACCAGCGTACAACCAATTCTACTTACATGGCAGCCTGACGAAAGTCGTCATACCTCGAAATACATTGATGATGAGCGATGGAAGCGCGCAATATCTGAAGCAGGTGAACGCTCAGTTGCCCGTTTAAGACTCAAAGATTGGAACTTTAAACGATGGCCCGACCTCATGCTTGAATCTCGAAACTTTGGAGAAGCATCTGGGCTTCTTGATGAGCCAGCGCGAAAAATGTTTCTTTCTACAGTTCGTAGCGAGATTCTCAGGCTTGACCTTCAAACTCGAGTTAATGTCCGCCTGTGTATGCTTGGTGTATCTGCGTGCATATTGCCACGGCGTCTCGACAGCCCACTCACATCCGATGAATTGGATGCTGTTGCTGAGGCACTGAGGAACGCCAATATCGGGGTTATTGAAACCAGAATCCACTGATTATTCTCCGGGCCCAAGTTTTGTCAAATCCAAGACATTTGCATCAAGCAGCGTGCAACCTGGCATGAAGAGGTTCGCTGAAAAACCGTGCCGATATACGACGGCTCCGCTGCCCCATTCTTCGATATAACGAGCCATTTGCTTAGCCATTTTCTTCCGTTGGAAATCAACATCAGCACCGTAGAAGTGTTTTGCATCAATCCATGCAACTGGCTTACCGTTGATCTCAACATGATCGAGAAAAAGAATGTCAGGTGTTCGAACAGGTCGACCCAAATCTTGCTTTTGTTCCTTGACCATTTCCGGTTGTCGGCGAAGGCGGACACCTTGGTCTTCAAACCAATCCGCCAAGATGTCTTCAAACAAATCAGCACGCTCTTGAGACTCGCCTTGGTCAACATTCGATACCCGGTCTGCCGCTTCTGCAGCCTCGAACTCTGCTCGTTCGCGCTTACTGAGTTTACTTGGCTGACGCAAACTCTCTTTGATTTTGGATTTCGACCATCGCATTTCGGTCAGTATGATTCTAAAAATATTCATTGGAGGGAAATCAAACCGGGTAGAGAGGTCAACCACACTCACTCCTTCCTTGTAGAGCCGAAGCATGTTTTTCCCTTGCGAGCGTAATCGGCCGTGCCCGTATACTGTTTTCTGTTGCAGAAGCGCAGAACGGAGGGAAAGAGCTTGTTCTAGAGTCATTTTGTAGCCTTCTGCCAACACTGCAATCTGGTCGACTCGTTCATCTTCCAGCCAACCGAACTCACCTTTGCGCATGACTTTCCCAGCCATGGCTTCCTCATCCTTGAGTGGTACAGGTACGGTCGCCCATTCAAACGAGAACGATTTCGGTTCCGGAGTATCCTCCGGGAAACCCATTGGTAGAGGCTTTTGTTCAAAACGTGCGCGTGCCTGTTCATCCATGCGTGCGATTTCTGAAGCATTGCGCTCCATAAGTGTGGCTTTTGGAGTACTTCCATACCGGCGCTGCCGGTTGTTTCGTCGGCCGTCACGGTTCTTGTTTGAGCGGTTTTTATTGCGCGAAGATGAACCGCCTTGATTGTCTCGATTCTGTCGGGTCATCACACATCGTCATCGCCGACCGTCTTTGAATCCTCGCTTTCGATGTCGGCAAAAGGAAGAGGCTGTGATTCCCCGATCGGTTCGATACCCCTGGCTGATAAATCATCTAACCATTGTGTTGCAAAGGCTTTCGCTTGCGCATTCACGCGCCCGCGGAAAAACCGAGACCACCCCGAGAGAGCCCACCATGCGGCAATTTCAATCCCGCCCTCCGGCTCACACAGTATCGTCACACTCATTCTCAATGATTTCAATGAAGTACCGACTGCCTTACCTTCTCGTTGTTGGCCAAGCCATTCAAATTCAATTTCAGTAAAGTTTGGTTTTTCCCCCGTGCGAACAGAAGACACCTTCCACATCTCTTCAACCAAACGCTGACGTTCAATTCGGTGAAGGTCAAAGCGTTGTCCGACTTCCAGTACCCCGGTTGACTCAGAAAGAACGCGTTGTGCTGAAGTGTTCCATGACGGCCACGTATCGAGATGGGACAGATTCTGGCTCGCTTGAATCGATTCTTTCTCTGCGAGTGAGCGACGCCATACTCCTTGGGGGGCGTCCATGGAAATCCATAGATGCCTCGAACATGAACTTGTGGGACAAAAAACACAGGGTTTCAAATGCTGTAACTGCATCCATCAACTATGCGCAAAGGTTTCATTCCAATTTTATTGGTCTGGATTCTCATTGCAGCATCTGTATCACCAACTCTTGGAAAAAGCCACTCGGTGCTTTATGCTGAATCAAATCCTTTACCGTCCGATGGAAACAATTCGACCTCGTTGGGATGGGTCACAAATTTTGGAGGCGGTTTAATGGATTATGTCACTCAAAGCATCATGTACCCTGACGGCCGTGTTGCCACCGCAGGTTGGTTCCAAGGCAACATTCAATTCGATGACATTGTCGACCCTGTGGGGGCCATTGGGGGTTCAAATGACATCGATTTCTTCCTTGGCTGGACTGAACCGAACGGCACATGGATTACTGCATTGAGTGAAGGTTCGGTATCGACTGATTCGATAGAAACCATTGCACTCATGCCCGACGGCGATTTGATTGTTGCGGGCACGTACTGCATCAACAGCATTGACATAGAATGCGAGCTTGCCTTGGGTGAGTTAACCCCACTGGAGAAAGAATCGTACCGTGATGAAGGGAATGCGTTTGTAGCGCGAATCGACTCTTCTGGAGAATGGTTGTGGGCCAGTCAAATACAAAACCAATACGAAATGTTCGTTGTCGATATGCTCATCACCCCTGACAACAATATTCACGTTTCAATTGTGGTCGAAGGAGATATTCGTTTGGAGCAGACAACCATCGAATCCTCGAGCGATCAATCGCTCATGGTCGTTACATTCTCCGAAAACGGAGATGCCCTTCGTCATGTTAAAGTGGATACTATAGGTGGTATTGAGCCGTTCGGTTCACTTTGTATGGACGGTCTTGAAGCCACATACGTCGCTGTTTCTTTTACCGGTGAACTGATTGTTAACGAAACCGTTCTCACCTCAAAAGGGATGACCGATTTGGCTGTTGCTCGGTATTCTGAATTTGGATGGGATTGGGCCATTTCTGCGGGTGGCCCGGGAGAAGACCGCGTGTGGGACTGCGACGGACGAGGTACCTCTGGAATAGAAATCGTGGGTGAATTCAACGGCAACGCTTCATTTGACGAGTTGTACACCGAACAATCAAACGGAATTGACTTGTTTGTAGCGGAAGTTTCGCAGTCCGGCGGCTGGGTGGACGTTGTAACAGAAGGCGGTACAGGAATTGACCGAGCCACCGGTATTGCTTACAACGAGCAAGGATCGACCTTTATCACTGGAGTAACTTCTGGTGGCCTTACCATTGGAGAGGACACACTCGTCGATATCGATGGATTCAATGATGAAAACCATTACGACATATTCCTCGCAGAATTGCTTGATAACAACACTTGGGAATGGGCGATATCGGCTGGTGGTAGCGGTCACGACGAGCCTACTGCCCTGGAAGTAGCCACCGACGGCTCCCCATTCGTTTCTTACATTTACAACGGTGACATATCCATTGCTTCACATAATTCTTCAACCTTAGGCTCGTTTGATGTAGGTATTTGGCTCTACCAAACCGACAGGGATAACGATGGGATACTCGACGGAGAGGATAATTGTCCCCGGATTTCAAACGGTGCACAGACGAACTACGATGGTGACCTTGAAGGTGATGTCTGCGACATCGATGATGACAATGACGGGGTTTCTGATGCATTGGATGACTGCTCACTTGGTGAGACAAATTGGTTCTCTGAAGAGTCTACAGACCACGACAGTGATGGGTGCAGAGATGCTACTGAAGATTTCGACGACGATGAGGACACCATCTTCGATTACAACGACCTGTGCCCTCTTGGCCCAGTGGGTTGGAAGTCGACTCCTGAAGAGGATGCAGAAGGAGACGGGTGTGCTGACATCGATACCGATGGCGACGATTGGGTTGACCAAATGGACAATTGCCCCTTCCTGTCCAACCCGACGCAAGCGGACCTTGATGGAGACAACATCGGAGACGGGTGTGATATCGATGAAGACGGGGACAAAATTGCGAACCCAACTGACAACTGCCCTCGCGACTCCCCAGTATGGACCTCAACTCAAGTGAACGACCACGATCAAGACGGTTGTCATGATTCAATCACAGATTTTGATGACGATGAGGACGGCGTATTGGATGCCGATGACGCATGCCCTCGAGGTGAAATACGCTGGGCTGGCACTGCCTCCATCGATGACTACGATGGGGACGGGTGCCGTGACGTCAGCGAAGACGATGACGATGACGGAGATGGAATCAACAATGCAATCGATAACTGTCAAAAAGGAATTTTAGGAATTGCTGCAATTGGACAAGATGTCGACGGCGACGGATGCATTGACAGTGCAGAAGATGACGATGATGACGAAGATGGGGTGCTCGATGTCAATGACTTGTGTAAGCAGACGGTCGAAGGCCAACAAGTTGGTATTACAGGCTGCAGTCAATACCAACTCGATGACGATTTGGATGGCATTCCAAACGCGATTGATTTGTGCCAAAACACCGAACCGGGACTTCTAGTAGACCTCGCAGGGTGTAAAGTGGACATCGGCAGTACAACGGACGACGATGCCTCGTCAAAGAATAATTTCACGCTCTCTACAGGGTTGTATGCTTTAGCCGCAGCATTGGTAGTCGGAGCGGTTTACGTCACCTTCTTCAACAAACCAAATTCTGAAGTTGCATCAAAGAAATACACTGTATCTGAGCGTTCAAAAAGAACGAGTTCATCCAATGGCGCTCAAGAATACGCTATTGGCGAAGATGAATGAGGCTACTTCACCAAACTTTCAAAGGCATTCGGATGAAGCAGTACTTATGTCCTCGTACAAGCGTTCACTTCTGTGCCTTGCAGTACTCCTGTTACTCGCAGCCGCACCTGCCATTGAAGGAAGTTCTTCTGGTAAGCACAACCAAGCCTCTGCGGGATGTTCCTGCCACAACAATGCTGGCGGGATCACGGCTACCAACGACTTCCCGACTTCGTACAACGCTGGACAGGTGTACAACATCAACATCGGTCACACCGGTGGAACTCAAGCGTTTGTTGGGGGCTTCAATGTCATGGTTAACAAAGGAACGATTCAAAATGCAGGAATTGGGGTACAAATTCAAGGTGGGAACAGCGCAACTCACACCAGTTCAGGACAGTTGGCATGGACTTTTGACTGGCTAGCACCAACCAGCGGAAGCGGGACTGTAAGCGTCAACATAGTTGTGCTTCAAGCAAATGGAAACAGCCAAAATTCAGGAGACGCATGGGATACTGACAGCGTCTCAATCACCGAAATCGTTGTTCAAAACACTCCACCTGCAGCCTCAAATGCATACGTGAGCATCGCACAGGGAGCCAGTTCAGTCTTGCAAGCTTACCACGACCAGGAACTCTTTGCTAACTACGATTATTCCGATGATGATGGCGATGTGGAATCGAACTCGCAAATACGATGGACGAAAGATGGTAGTGTTGTGTCACAACGAAACGATTACCTAAACGTACCTCAATCCTACACAACGGTTGGTGAAGTTTGGACGATGACAATCACGCCGAGCGACGGAACAGATTTTGGTACAGCAGTATCCTCATCAAATTCAGTTGAAATTATTGATTATGACTCGGATAACGACGGCTACGGCGACCAGAGCGATGCTTTTCCTAACGACCCAAATGAGCACCTTGACAGCGATGGTGACGGCGTAGGTGACAACAGTGACGCATTCCCGAACGATTCGACTGAAACAGTCGACACCGATATGGATGGCGTTGGAGATAACAGTGATTGGGCCCCAAATGACCCCAGCGAGTCTGCAGATTCTGATGGAGATGGTGTTGGCGACAATACGGACGCATTTCCCCAAGATGCAAGTGAAACGATCGACACAGACAGTGATGGTGTTGGAGATAACGCGGATGCTTTTCCGAACGATGCCAGCGAATCAAGTGATTTAGACGGCGATGGCGTTGGAGATACGGCTGATGCGTTCCCAAACGATGCCAGTGAATCGGCAGATGCTGACAGCGACGGCGTCGGCGACAATACGGATGAATTCCCAATGGATGCAAGCGAATCCGCAGACTCGGATAACGATGGAGTTGGAGATAACGCGGATGCTTTCCCGAACGATTCGACTGAAACACTCGATACCGACATGGACGGCGTTGGAGACAACGCTGACGTGTTCCCGAACGATGCGAATGAAACGCTGGATTCCGACATGGATGGCACGGGAGATAACGCTGACGTGTTCCCAAACGATGCGAATGAAACCCTTGATTCCGACATGGATGGTACGGGAGATAACGCTGATGCGTTCCCTGAAGATGCAACTGAAACAGCAGATAGTGACATGGACGGCGTTGGCGATAATGCTGACGCACTTCCGGATGATGCAACTGAAACACTTGACGACGACGGTGATGGTGTTGGAAACAACGCCGATGTATTCCCAAACGATGGGACTGAATCTTTGGATACCGATGCCGACGGCGTTGGAGACAATGCTGATGCGTTCCCGGACGATGCGACTGAAACGCTTGATACGGATGGAAACGGCGTTGGGGACAACGCTCAACTCACTGCTGAAAACCTCGCAGCAGAGGAAGAAGCGGCGCAAAAACAGATGTTCACAATCATTGCTGTTGTTGCCGTCATCATCATTGGCGCTGTGGGTGCTGTTCTGTTCATGCGTAGTCGAGGAGAAGACTTGACCGAA
>OCOX01000011.1_pt1 | contig 20822 bp, 10 predicted proteins | sample 1534681 | NCBI WGS metagenome assembly OCOX01 (sample SAMEA3275498, study PRJEB22092) | marine metagenome | biome: ENVO:01000023; feature: ENVO:00002042; material: ENVO:00002010 | collected 2014-06-20T12:20:00+00 | depth 1 m
TTCTTTGTCCCTACAGAAGCACGAGACTGGCCTCGCCCGGAAAACCACCCTCGCCGAGCAGGCGTCTCTGCATTCGGTTTCGGCGGAACCAATTATCACGTTGCTTTGGAAGGTTTTGAACCGGAATACCATGCTGAACTCGCTCAGAAGTGGGACGCCCGTTGGTCTGCATACGCCCAAGAATCGGAATCCTCTTCTGTTCAATCTGACGCTGCATCGGTGTTGGACTCAACCGCACAACCTTCAATGACCCATGAACAAATGAAGGCTGTTGAAGGTGGCATTTTGCTGCTTTCATCCTCAGACCTTGCTTCTCTGCAAGCCAAGTTGGAATCGATTGATCTTGCAGGTTCGCATTTCGATGAAGACCCTCGAGGTCTCCGTCTTTCTTCCGCATTGGATTCTGCTTCTTCCGACTACGCTGAATCGGATGCTTTCCGCATGTGCATCGTTGCCACTTCATGGGCTGAGTTCCACAAGCGCACAGCACTTGCCAGCAAAGCCATGAGTGACCCCGAAAAGTGGGGCTTTCTACAGGCACAAGGTATTCTTCTGACCAACGACCCTGCCCTTCATCCAAAGGCGAAAGTTGCACACATGTATCCTGGTCAGGGAAGTCAATACGTCGGCATGACGCACGATTTGCATCAACGCTACAGCGCCGTCCAGAAAGTCTGGGAGCAAGCTGATGAGACGATGGTCGATGTCCTGGACGGCGAAACGCTGTCCAGTTTCGTGTTGCGCTCGAACCTCACCAAGGAACAGCGGATTGAAGCAGAACATAAACTGAAGCAAACCGAATACACTCAACCTGCAATGCTTACCGCAGATTTGGCGATTGAGCGGGCACTGAACGACCACGGCCAACACCCAGATATGGTCGCAGGACATTCACTTGGAGAATACGCAGCACTCATGTCTGCAGGTATTTTGGACATGGATGGAGCATTGCGAGCGTCTGCAGCACGTGGAACTGAAATGGGCTCTGTTGTCATCGAAGACAAAGGTTTGATGGCGAGCATTATGGCTCCTTACGACGAAGTTTCGTCCGTACTCGATTCGATTGAAGGCTATGTTATTGCAGCCAACAAGAACTCACCAAAGATGACGGTCATTGCAGGGGAGACTGAACCGGTCAAGCAAGCCATGGCTCAATTCGAGGAGAAAGGATTTCAGGCAGTCCCTCTTGCCACATCGCACGCTTTCCATTCCCGTATCGTGGCGCCCGCAAACGAGCCGCTTCGCAGATTCCTCGAGAGCCTTGAAATTCGCTGGCCTCGTATTCCAATTACTGCTAATGTGGACGGAACATTCTATCCAATGGAAGGTGCTGATTCGAAGGAAGGTGTTCTCGGTAAACTTGCACCCCAAATGGCATCAGCCGTAGAGTGGACCACTCAAATTGAAACCATGTATGCAGCAGGTGCACGTGCTTTTGTCGAGGTTGGACCAAAGCGTGCGCTGACCATGTTTGCCGTTCAAATTCTTGAAGACAAGCCGCATTTGCCTATCATGTGCAACCATCCAAAGCAAGGTGGCATTGCAACTTTCCTCGGTGCATTGGGCACACTTGCTCTTGCAGGCCGTAAACCGCAATGGCCTGCAGGTGATTCTCATGTGCTCACTGAAGCATTCAGAGCCGGCCCAATCGAAGCGTACGGTGACTCAAGTGCGCCCTCGTTCAACACTGCTCAAGCCGATGATTTACGTACCCGTGCGCGACCTTTGCCTTCAACTGGAACATCAGCACCGGTGCAGAACGTCGTTCAAGTCACTGCATCTGCACCACGAGCCGTCGACCCGACTGTAGCCGCTGCCAAGGCAATGGATGCTTATCTTGGCGACCGCCTTGCAGCAGTGAGTGGTTATCCTGCTCGTTTCTGTAACGGCATGGTCAATCTTCGCCTCGGGCTTGGTATGAGCGATGCACAAGTGGCATCGGTACTTCACACCGTTTCATCAGAAGCCGCAGTTGATGCTTCTCTCGATACCACTTCGATTGCCACAGCTGCTGATCTAGCGAAATGGATTACTGCCCTGCCATCCGCATGGAGTCCTCAGACTTCGATGTCGCACGCCCCTGCATCACATTCGAGCCCTCGAACCGTGGCTTCTCCAACGCATACTGACCGACGCAAGGCAGACCCATACGTGGTAACCGGTGTTTCTCTCGGCCTCCCGGGTGGAGAGCGTGTGTTTGAGGAAGATACCTTCGAACGCCTGGTACGTGGCGAAACATGTATCTCAGAAGTGAGTGATGAATACAAGCAACGGTTACTGGACAAGAACATCGTTCGTCTCATCAAAGGTAGAGATGGTTCTGTCAACATGGAACAAGCCATGGAGTTTGGCGACATCCCTCAACTTGCAGGTGTTAAGTCTGCGTTTGACATTGCTGAAGAGTTTGGTATCGATCCCAAGGTCGTTCTGGCTTGGGACATCACGACCCAACTGGCTGTTGCCTCAGGCCTCCTAGCACTGCGAGATGCAGCCATACCGCTTACGCCGGTTGAACAAATTGGCAAAGGTGGCCTTCGATTGATTCGCAATTGGCAAGTTCCTCAACATCAACGCGAGAGAACCGGAATCGTGTTTGCCTCCTGTTTCCCTGGCTTACAAATGGCAATGAAGCACGCAAAGAGCGGCGGCGATGACGGCGAAGGGCGGTTTGACCGTCGATACCTGTTCCAAACGCTCAACATGGGCCATTCTCAGTTCGCTCAGTACACTGGAATCCGTGGTCCAAACACGACCATCAACCTCGCTTGTGCATCGACTACTGCTGCGTTTGGCGTTGCTGAAGACTGGATGAACAGCGACCGAGTTGACCGAGTCGTCATCATTTCTGCTGACGATGTGACCGGCGAAGATCTGTGGGAATGGATTGGAGGCGGCTTTGCTGCCTCTGGTGCAGCGGCTACCGGCAATGTTGTCGAAGAAGCTGCTTTGCCGTTCGATCGTCGTCGAAACGGTTTGGTTCTCGGCATGGGCGCAGCAGCGTTCGTTGTCGAACGCCATTCTGAAGCCATGCAACGTGGTGTCCAGCCGATTGCTGAATTGCTCGGCTCCACCACTGCGAATTCCGCATTCCATGGCACTCGGCTCGATGTAGAACACGTTGCACAAACGGTTGACTCATTCATCACTTCGATGGAATCGAAGTGGGGGCTAGACCGACATGCTATGGCTCCGAGTACCGTGTTCTTCTCTCACGAAACGTACACACCTGCTCGCGGTGGTTCAGCACAATCTGAAGTCCGCGCTCTACGCGATACCTTCGGTGCCAGTACAGACCGTTTGGTTATTGCCAATACCAAAGGCTTCACTGGACATCCAATGGGTGTTGGCATCGAAGATGCAAGCATGTTCCACGGTATGAAGACTGGTCGAATCCCGCCGATTGCAAACCATAAGGAAACCGACCCAGAACTTGGAAACTTAAACCTCTCAACCGGTGGAGATTATCCTGACGTCAAGTATGGGCTACGCTTTGCGGCAGGGTTTGGCTCACAAATGGCTCTTTCACTGGTTCGTAAATGGCCTGTTGTTGGTGAACGGATTGACGGACAAAAGTTCCTTGCATGGTCTCGAAATCTTGCAGAAACGGACGATGTCGTGCTCCGAATTCTCGACAACAAACTCGTGGCATATGTCAACGGTGAAGAAAACCTTCACGGCGGTGTACAAGGCGAAGCATGGGGTGTTACGGCCGCTTGGGAAGGAAAACCTTCCATTGTTGCTCCGGCGCCAATCGCACCACCTGTTCCAGCACCTGCACCTGTTGCTCCGGCGCCCAAACCAACACCTGTTCCAGCGCCAGCATCCGCTCCAGTTGCTCCATCGGCTACAGATTTGACTGCTGTTGTCATCGAGGTGGTTGTGAACCACACCGGCTACCCGGCAGATTTCGTCGAATTGGACCAAGACCTTGAGGGTGAATTAGGCATCGACACGGTGAAGCAAGCCGAAATCATGGCAGATATTCGCGACCGGTTCTCTTTGCCGATCGATGAAGAGTTCGTTCTCTCAGATTATCCTACATTGAACCACATGATTGGTTACATTCAACAGATGTCAACGGGCGTTGCAGCAGCGCCTTTGGTTGTTCCAGCATCCGTTCCAGCACCGGCAGTTGCAGCACCGATGGTCTCAACACCTGCATCGGTTCCTGCACCGACCATCGTGTCGGATGAATCACTTACTGAAACGGTGATCAGCGTTGTCGTTAGCCATACCGGCTATCCAGCAGATTTCGTCGAATTGGACCAAGACCTTGAGGGTGAGTTGGGCATTGATACAGTGAAACAAGCTGAAATCATGGCGGAGATCCGCGACCGTTTCACCCTGCCAATCGATGAAGAGTTTGTTCTCTCGGACTATCCTACATTGAACCACATGATTGGCTACATCCAAAGAATGCAAGGAGGAACTTCCGTGGCTAAGGCTCCGGCAACTCCTGCACCATCGGTAGCAACTCCAGCGCCGGTACCCGCACCTGCAATGCCATCAAAGCCAATTTCTGCCCCTGCGCCAGTGGGCGATGCAGACCTAACTTCGATTGTTGTTGAGGTTGTTGTTCAGCACACGGGCTATCCAAGCGATTTCATTGAGTTGGACCAGGACCTCGAGGGTGAACTCGGAATTGATACGGTAAAGCAAGCCGAAATCATGGCGGATATCCGAGACCGGTTCACCTTGCCAATCGATGAAGAGTTCGTCCTCTCGGACTATCCTACATTGAACCACATGATTGGTTACATCCAAACAATGCTAGGTGGTTCAGTGGTAACTCCACCGGCCCCGGTCCCCGATTCAACGCCTGCTGTTGCGGCCCCTGCGTCTAGGCCGGCATCCGTTCCGCCTGCTCCCACGTTGCCTCCAGTTACCGATTCATCGATACAAGAACGGCTGATTGAAGTGGTTGTTCGCCACACTGGATATCCTGATGATTTCATTGAAATGGACCAAGACCTTGAGGGTGAACTTGGTATTGATACGGTGAAGCAAGCCGAAATTATGGCTGATGTTCGTGACATCTTCGAATTACCAATCGATGAAGAATTCGTTCTTTCCGACCACCCGACACTGAACCACTTCACCGCTTACATTCAACGTATGAAGGGTGGAGCCGTTGCAGCAGCAGCGTCGTCGCCTGTTGTTGAGGCTCCAGTGGTTGTTCCTGCGCCAGTTGCTTCACCGGTGCCTGCACCTGTTGAACGGCAAGAGAACTGCCGAAGATGGCAGGTCGAAGTGGAGGAGTGCCTTGGAAGTAATTCTCCGATTTCTCTCGACGGGACACTGGTTGTTACCGATGACGGTTGGGGCATTGCTGAGGCATTCTGTAAACTCGTTGAAGCGAAAGGAATGAAGGCTGTGCGAGTTGGATTTGAAAGTGAAATCCGCGACATGTCGTCCCATGAAGAGGACGACCGCACCGTATTCCGAGCCGACCCTGCAAATCCTGAGCACATGGCTGAGGTCTGCAAGGAACTTCGTCAATTGGACATAGCGGGGCTGGTTCACATGGCGCCGCTTAAACTCGCAGGCGCAACGTGGAATGACGATACGCTTCCTTCCTCGCAAATTGCATTGGCTGCTCACGGCTACTTCTCTTTGCTGCAAGGCCTCGACGCTCAATTTGCAGAGCGAGAAGACGGCTTGATTGCATCGGTGACTGCGCTTGATGGACGACACGGTAACATCGGAGAGCGGTTTAATTCCGTTCAATGCGCTGCTTCAGGTGTTACAAAGTCCTACTTCTTTGAACAAACTCATTTGCGAATGCGCGCATTGGATATGCATCCTGAACTGATTCTTGATGCCGAACAAGCAGCACAAACCATCGCTGCAGATTTGTTTGAAATCGGTGGTGAAGTTGAAATCGGTATCGACAGGGACGGCCGTCGTTGGGCATTGGCGGCCTTCGCCGAAGATCTTGAGGCGGAGACGACCCCTCTGCAGTCGGACGATACTTGGATTGTATCTGGTGGTGGTTCGGGTGTGACGGCAGCATCGATTATCGGCGTAGCATGTCATTCACTCAATGCAGGAGCACACTTTGCTCTGCTTGGTCGCTCGTCGCTTGTTGAAGAAACGAAAGAATGGGTTGAATGGTCAGATGCACAACTTACTGACCGGAAAAATTCCCTTCGTCAAGAACTGATTGATGCAAGTGACTCTGGAAAAGTCACCATGGTACAATGGAATACTGCATGGCAGAAATTCTCCCGTAGCCGTGATGTTTACATCACCATCAAAACGATTGAAGAAACGGGGAACGATGCCTCATACCATTCGGTTGATGTTATGGATGCTGACGGTCTTCGAGATTTAGGTGCTTCACTTGGACGCCCAATTACTGGAATTGTTCACGGAGCAGGGTTGGAAGATTCAAAACTCGTAGCTGCAAAGGATTACAATATTTTTGACAAGGTTATCCGCGTCAAGGTTGACGGCTGGCAATCGTTGTTGGGTGCTGTTGAATCATCAGGAGGCGAACTACGCTTTGCTTCGTGTTTCACCAGCGTATCGGGACGGTTCGGTAACAACGGTCAGACCGATTATTCGGCTGCAAACAGCATTTTGGACGCTGAAATGGCTCGATTAACGGCGAGCGGTACATGCCGAGCAGTTGCTGTAGCATGGACTGGATGGCGTGATGTCGGAATGGCGACTCGTGGTTCATTCCAAGCGGTGTTCGACGCTGCAGGAATCGATACCATTTCAGTGGATAAGGGCGTTGAAATCTTTGTTGGAGAGGCCCTTCAAGGCGGAAAGCGCCGTGTTTTAGGATGCGGTAACCTTGGAACTATGGACGCCTTCGATGCATTTAGAGAAGCGCCACTGCGTCTACCTGGGGAAATGGCGAGCATCATTGCAAACCCGTACCGATTCCCATTCGTGGACAAAGTTCTCTCTGTCGATGAACGCCAATCGTTGGTTACTCAGACCACGCTTTCTGTTGCTGACCATCCGTTCTTGTCGGACCATTCCATCGAAGGCGTGCCCTATCATCCCGGTGTGATGGCAATGGAGATGTTCGCTGAGAACGCTCTCTTGCTGAGGCCTTCTGCCTGTCTTGCTGGTTTTGAAGACGTTTCCTTCGGCCTTCCTGTAAAGTTGCTCAAAGGTGATTTGACCGTTCGAGTTCATGCTGATTTAGTCCGTGGTGATGGTGAAATGAGTTGGATTGCTTGCCGTTTAGTCTCTGACTTAACCAATTCCAAGGGAGAGGTATTCGGCGAACGAGAACATCACAAGGCCGTGGTTCGTGTTGTCGAAAGTCGAGATGACCTTGGCCCGTTCTTGCAAAAGGAAGTTGAATCACTTCCTCAACTCGGAACTCCGGCTCCAGGTGAACTGGCGGAGTTGCCGTCGTTCATCTATCGGCGCTACTTCCACGGCCCTCGTTTCCAATCCCATGGCGGCGTACTGCGAGGTATTGGTGATGAACAAACTCCTGGTGCCGACGGCATTGCACTGATGCGTCATCAACTCCCACTGCTCGACCAATTCGCTCTTGAAACGCAGGGTGAAACCGTTCTGCTTGAAGCACTTCCAATGCTCATTGAAGCTGGATTCCAAAATGCAGGCCTCGTCGCTATGGAGTCCGAGGGCTTCTCTTCTCTACCAGTTGGAATTGAGTGGTCTTCCATGCTCCGTGTTCCTGAGCGGGACGAAGTTCTGCGAATGCGTAGTCTGCGAACCGCTGTTGAGGACGCAGGCATCACCGTTCACGATGTTGTTGTTGTTGGTGATGATGATGCACCGGTTCTTGCGCTCAAGGGCCTTCGTTTGAAGAGCATGGCTCCAGTTGCACAGGAAGATGCGTTCACTCTCGTCAGGTGAAGACATGAGTTCTTTCGAGGAGATCGTTCCTCCGCACCCATTGCCTGTTCGTACAATGTGTTTTCGTTGCCCGGTTGAACCCAGGGACATTGGTCAGGTAACATTGGCTTCGGTTGATGAAGTGGCGACGTTTGCCATCGATAAGCGACGTAATGAGCATTTGAGCGGCCGTTGGTTGTTGGCAAAAGCCCTCACTTTGTGGGGCTTAGAGCCGTCGATGCTGGAAGTCCGACGAACTGAACATCGAGCACCGACGCTCGCCTACCTCCCTGGCCTTTGGGTGAATACAGCGCTGCCTTCAATCAGTATCGGCCATTCAGATGGCTGGGCGTATGTTGCGGTGATCGAACATGGATGGTCTGTTGGTATTGATGCAGAATCTGCCGGACGCGGAATTGCAGTGAATGCATTTGACATGATGGCGAAGGGCGATGAATTGGAATGGTTGAACAACCATCCCGAATACGCGATCCGCTTGTGGACTTCGAAGGAATCGGTGCAAAAAGCGATGCAATTGGGTATGCATCTCAACCCCCGTGAAATCGTAATTCCAATTGGAGATTCAATTGTGGATATTTCAATTGATAATTCAAAAATCCAATTGCAAAATTGGTTATTCGACCTTGCGAATATCTCACTGGCTTGGCGACATGAATTCGTCTCATTAAGGACGGCAGAGGACGATTTACTTGACGCGACAAGAAAGGCCATGAATGAGCAGGATTGGGGCGTTGGTTGCAAGACGACGCTTGGCCGTGCCTGATTACTTCCAGAACATGTATGAGTCACGGCTGGATTCCCATGGAAGTCCCACAGCAATTCCCAGTTCGGTGAGGAAGACATAGTTGAACAGCAGGTAGATCACGTAGGTCGAAGAAAGAACGAGAAGTGAAGTGTTGATGATTTTACGCCGCTCACGTTTTGCTTGGTCGAGTGTGCATATCCCTTGGTTTCGAAAATAAAACACGAGTCCAGTGATAACGCAAATTGCTGCTGTAAGAAGCATTGTTCCTCTGAACCAACCAAATCCTTCCCCACCCCAATACAGGGTGTCGGACAATGCTGCGCCCGTAGAAACAGTGGCCAGTCCGAACATCACCATCACAACAGAGGGTAGGCAGCACAGCGATGCAACAATCGTTGAGCCAGCAATATACTTCCACAACACCCTCACAGGGTTTTGTTGCGAAAATGTAGCATCCGCAACTTCAGGCATGATGCGCAATCTTGTTGTTTCCCTTTTGAAAGAGTGTATGGTGCCTAAGAGGTTTCTAACTCGACATTATCCCAGAAGTTGTTGCTTTGTTCTTCAGCATCGCTCGGGTTCATAGGCTCGGCTTGGTCGGTTGCAGGAGGCGCAACCAAGACAGATTTCTTTTGCGCCATCTCTTTCTCGCGAATCTCGTTTCTCAGCTCTGCCGGCGACTTTGATGAAAAGTAGTTTTGGCTCGTATTTCTTGTACGAGTTTCGTTGCCGAGTATGGTGGAACTTCGGAGGGCTTTGAGTGCCTTTTCACTGTTTGGAAACAAGGCAATTCGTAGCGAAGCAAAACCGGCATATTGCACTGCTAATCCGGCCAATACAAACGGGATGGTAAAACACAATACGAAAATGGTAGGGCCGATAGAGTTGGCGGACATAACATCGGGTAAAATGAAGAGCGGAACGAGAGTGAACGGCGTCCCGAAACACATGAGGAATAGGCCAGTGAGCCCTGCACCAAGCCTTTCAGTAGCAGCAAATGTATGTGCTGGCTCATCGTTTTCCATGCTTGGTGCTGTTTGAACGCAGATAAAACAGTACTGCCTTCAAACATCGACGTTACGGATTTCTGGCGTTTGGTCAGCAATGATGAACTCAAGCATTGCCGCCCACATCACAAACTCAATCGATTTTTCGAGTTCTTCTTGTCCTCCAACCACCTCGACCATGTTATCGAGCGTATCGCTGGGAGAATGGTAGGCGCTGTAATCATCATCGTAGGCGCCCAGGTGGAATATGGTTTGAGCCCCTAGATCTCGGAAGGTGACGTGATCTGAGCGCCCGAATGTATCTTCGTGGACATCGAACACTCGGTCTTCATGCTCGTCCCAGTGTTGGTCGCAGCCTGCTCCATACGTTCCATCTATGCTGAGGTTCATTGGAGCCTTGAGCACATTGCGATGGACATGGTCCATGACGGCAGTAATCTCAACATCGTCGACTTCAGGGTCGAAGTCAGGGCCTGACCATGCGTGGTAAGGGAAAGGTTCGCCCGTGTCTTTCATTGCTGGCCAAGAGATGCCCATCATGTCCATGTTGATGTAAAATCGAAGTTCCTTGTCCTTTGGTAGGCAGTAATCGCAATCGTTGTTCGCAAAGGCGTTGGAACCACGCAACCCTTCTTCTTCTGAAGACCAAAGAGCGAGGAATGTATCGCATTCAAATTGAATGTCGATGAATGCTCGAGCGAACAGCATCATGGACACAGTTCCCGCGTTGTTATCGTAAGCCCCTTCGTAGGTGCCGCCCCCTGGTGGTCCTCCCGGGGGAGCGATGTCCATGTGTGCACCCATGCCTTGAACGCAGTCGTTGTTACGTCCGTCTTTCCATGCGATGATGTTGAGGGATTCTGGTTCTGTGGGATTGAGGTGGTCGGTAACTCGCATGATGTTTGCTTCATAGCCCAATCCTTCGAAATGCCCGTGGAAGTAACTCGCTGCACGCTCAAATGCTGGATTAGGAGAGCCCATCCAGCGGTTGACGTATCCGCCGCACTGGCTCGAATCAGAGCAAACAGACAGGATAAAATCCATTTTCTGGAACCAATCTTCGCCGTTGACGATGGGTGTGCCGTTCTCGACTTCAAGGTCTATGGTTGAGCCAGTTCCATCTGCATAGACAACCGTGAACATCGTGGATGTAACATAAGGCGTAGTGAGGATTTTACCGTTGAGCAGATTTGCATCCTGAACTTGAATTACGCCAAGAGGTACGACACTCTCGTTAACGAAAAGCAACACATCTTCGGGAACAACCAACCGTGTCCCCTCTCCTTCAAGGGTAAAGGTGTGCCACTCGCCGCTTCGGAGCGACTTCTCTCCTGCCGGTGCAAAGTCGATGTACAGCACTTCACTTGCGTCTTGAGGTTCGGCTTCGTTTTCTCCAAAGCAACCGGACAACGGTGCCATGAGCATGAGGGTGATGAGTGAAAAAGCGTAGATTGAACGAGACATAGTGACCCTCGATTTTACGGCAACCTTCGCTCTTCTTAGGGCTTCGCCTCAGTTGGCCTCGCTGCACACAGAGATGCATTGCATTTCGTGACCTTCATATAGGGTGACACTCACGGCAGTATGTAACCGATGGTTCAGTAGTCAAGGAGGGAAGTGCATGGCAGACAAGGATAATTTCGAGGAAAAATTGCTTGAGCAACTTACTGAAATGTTCAGAAACATGGGCATGAACCTCGACAAAGAGCAAATTCGTGCACTCATGGAACAGTTCCGCTCACAATTTGAAAACCTTGGAATCGATGCTGAGAAAATCGCCAAGGGCGATGTCAACTTCAATTTCGATCTTTCGCAATTAGGCAAGATGTTCGAGAAAGGGAAGTCCATCGAAGACATTCTCCAAAACTTCGGTGTCGATGTACAAGTCGATGCTAACCCGATTGAAGTCAACACTCCTGAACTCGATGAGTCCAACGATGAAGTGTTCACGCTCCCTGCTGACGATGTCTATCTCAACGGATGGAACATGTCCGTTACTATTGATTTCACACTCAAAGGCGAAGTTGAAGAAACGGATGTCGAAATGTCTCTGGTTCGTAACGGCCACCAACTCGAAATTATGAAGACGACACAAGCATCTCCATTGGCACGTGTTGAGCTCCCTCACCCATGCGACGATGTCGTTGAATGGAGCCTCAACAACGGTATTCTCGATGTCACCCTCAAACTCACCCCTCAAGGTTCTGCATTGCCAGCCCCTGCCGAGGACAATGATGATGATAATGATGATGAAACTCCGGGCTTCTCAGACGTAAGCATCGATGTCGGTGACGACAAAGACGATGATGACGACGGCGGAATCCCAATCTTTTGATGAAAGGAAGTGAAAAAATGAGCAAAGTAATAGGAATAGATCTAGGAACAACAAACAGCTGTGTCGCAACCATCGAAAACGGAGAACCCGTCGTTATTGCGAATGCAGAAGGCGCACGAACAACCCCCTCCGTCGTTGCATTTGCCAAAGACGGCAGTGAACGCATGATTGGCGTAACTGCTAAGCGCCAAGCAGTAACCAACACTGAACGAACCCTTCTGTCGGTCAAGCGGCACATGGGGACCGATTGGAAGACCAACATCGATGACACAGACTACACGCCTCAAGAGATTTCAGCGTTTATTCTACAGAAGCTGAAGGCCGATGCAGAAGCATACTTGGGCCACGAAGTGAAGCAAGCGGTCATCACATGCCCTGCTTACTTCACCGATGCGCAGCGAACAGCGACAAAGGATGCAGGCCGAATTGCAGGTCTGGAAGTTCTTCGAATTATCAACGAACCAACTGCTGCAGCACTTGCTTACGGTGTCGACAAAGGCGAAGACCAAACAATTCTGGTCTACGACCTGGGCGGTGGAACGTTCGACGTTTCCGTTCTGGAAATCTATCAAGTCGATGGTCAGCCGCAAATTGAAGTGAAGGCAACAGCCGGTAACAACAAACTTGGTGGCGATGATTTCGACGACCAAGTCATCGGTTGGATGGTTGCAGAATTCAAGCGTGATACGGGCATTGACTTGTCAAAGGATGTTCAAGCCATGTCTCGACTCAAAGAAGCTGCAGAAAAGGCAAAAATCGAACTTTCCGGTACGCAACAAACGCAGATCAACCTTCCGTTCATTACCATGCGAGATGGACAACCTGAACACATGGACATGACGCTCAGCCGAGCCAAGTTCGAAGACCTCATCTCCAAGCACATCGAAGCAACAATGGGTCCAACCCGTCAAGCAATGAAGGATGCTGGAGTCAAGAAGGGCGACGTCGACAAGGTCATCCTTGTGGGCGGTTCAACTCGAGTTCCAGCGGTCCAAGAAGCGGTCGAGAAGGAAGCAGGTAAGGCTCCCTACAAAGGAATCAACCCTGATGAAGCAGTCGCAATGGGCGCTGCTCTTCAAGCCGGTATCATTTCCGGTGATGAGGGCGTATCCGATATTCTGCTGCTCGACGTTACTCCGTTGACACTGGGCATCGAGACCCTTGGTGGCGTCATGACAACCATGATTGAACGCAACACGACCATTCCGGCTCGTCGTTCAGAGATTTACTCAACGGCAACCGATAATCAACCTGCAGTGACCATTCACGTCCTTCAAGGCGAGCGAAACTTCGCCAAAGACAACGTCACGCTTGGAGAATTCACCCTCATGGGAATTCCTGCAGCACCGCGTGGCACTCCTCAAATCGAAGTTACCTTTGATATCGATGCAAATGGAATTGTCAATGTAAGCGCTAAGGATATGGGGACTGGAAAGGAACAGTCGGTCAAGATTGAATCTCAAACCTCGTTGTCTGAAGACGAAATTCAAGCCAAGATCAGTGAAGCAGAGAAATTCGCCGAAGAAGACCAACTTCGCAAGGCCAAGGTCGAGCTTCGCAACATGGCGGACCAAGTGGTTTACCAAACACGTCGAACTCTAGACGAATCTGCCGACAAACTCGATGACGCTGAAGTCGACCCTGTCAAGGAACATCTTGACGCTCTCGAAAAGATGGTCCAAGACGAAGATGGAAAGCCACTCGATATCGATTCAATCGACGATGCGGCTATTCAAGCCAAGGTTAAGGAAGTCGAAGAAGCAATGCACGCAGTCTCTGCGAAACTCTACGAAGCCGCAGCTGCTGAAATGGCGGAACAAGACGGCTCAGCAGAGGACGGAGACATCAACGTCGGTGGCGATGATGTAGTCGATGCGGACTTCGAAGTTGTCGAAGACGACGAAGACTGAGTCTTCATCCGCCATAGTTGACCTTATGTCGAAGAGTCCGGTGGCCGTGCTATGAGCGATGCTCCCCTGCTCCGAGACACCGAGCGTACAACGGGTCGCAGTGCTCTCCAAAACAACATTCAGGCGGCGATGGCGCTTGCAAGTGCAGTTCGCTCAACGCTTGGGCCACGAGGACTGGACAAGCTGCTCATCGATGATGACGGAAGAACGCTTGTCACCAACGATGGAGTAACAGTTCTTGAGTCTGCGAAAGTCGAACATCCTGTTGCTCGAATGATGATTAACGCCTCTTCAGTTCAAGACAAAATCGCTCGGGATGGAACGACATCCACCGTTCTCATCTCGGCGGAAATGCTCCAAAATGCATGGCATTTGGTTACGCAAGATGTTCATCCCGCAGTCATAGCCCGCGGTTTCCGAATGGCTGAAACGCACGTTCATGAAATACTGGACGAGTTCGCGCTGAAGTCCGATAAGGAACATCGCTTGATGGCGGCCCGAACTTCGATGGCTGGAAAGGGGCACCACTCGATGCAGGTTCTTCTCGCCCAACTTGCCATCGAGGCTGCTGAGAATATTCATGTTCAAACTCCTGAAGGAATCGTGGCTGACCCGACCCGAGTCAAGGTCTTGCCACAATCCGGCGGCAGCATCGCTGACACACGATTGGTTACTGGACTGGTACTTGCCAAAAACCGCATTCACGACGATATGCCTCGCACCATCGGAGCCGGTAAAATCCTCCTCATCGATGGAGGAATCGAACGCCGTTCGATGAAGAGCGATATGAAAATCAACGTTACCTCCCCCGGGGTCTTGGACAGCTTTAGAACCAAGGAAGTTGAACTGTTGACTGAACAAGTTGAACAACTCAAATCGCTCGGAATCAGTCTTCTGGCGTGCAAAGAGGGTATTGACGATGAAGCCCGTATTCTCTTGGCTCAGGCTGGTATCCAAGCATTCCGAAGAGTTGCTCGCTCAGACCTTGACCTTCTCGCTCGTGGTTGCGGTGCAACGCTGGTCAGTGATGTTAAACGCGCACACAGCAACGACCTCGGTGCCTTTATTTCCAGTAAGAACGAGAATTGGTCCGGCGTATCCCATTGGATTGTTGAGACCGAAGAAGGTGGAGCTACTTTGATTGCATGCGGAAGCACGGAAACGATCATTGGTGAAGTGGAACGTAGTTTTGCGGACGCTTTGGGCGTTGCTTGTCGTATGCTTGAAGACGATCGATTGCTCGCTGGTGGTGGTGCAACACACGTGGCTCTTGCTCGCCGATTGCGGAGATTCGCTGAATCCATTCCTGGGCGTGAGCAACTTGGTGTCGAAGCCTTTGCTGATGCACTCGAGGTGATTCCTCGTGTTTTGGCTGAAAATGCTGGCCTTGACCCAATCGACACCTTGTTGAAATTGGTTGCTCAGCAAGTTAACGGCGGAGAGCTCGCCCACCATATCGGCCTCAACGTCCTTGAACGTCAACCCGCAAATATGTTTGAAAAAGGAGTTCTTGAGCCGTATTTGATCGCGAGACAATCGATTGCAGGCGCAACAGAAGCAGCCATTTCCATTCTTCGAATCGATGATGTTCTGTGGGCAAAGCAAGACCCGTCTATGCCAAATATTCCCGAAATGGAATAGGTGTTCAAACCCTTCTAAACGCTCATTGAATGGGTAGTTGTTTCAAATAGGGGTCGGAAAAAGAAAAGTTTGATGGGGACAGACGGTCAAACCTGTGTTGGTATCGATGACATCGCTATTCATTTTCCACGTCTGTACATGGACATGAAGGATTTTGCAGAGTTACGAGGTGCAGATTTTGGCAAACTCAACAAAGGTCTTGGCCTCGAAGCAATGGCCATACCTGATGTCCATGAAGATACTGCAACGATGGGCGCAATGGCTGTAATGCAGATCATCGACCGTAACGGATTGGACCCTAACAACATCGGTCGAATGTACCTCGGTACCGAGTCGGCTCTGGATGGTGCAAAGCCGACAGCAACTTACATTGTCGACATGCTTACTCAACGCTATCAAGAACGATACGGAGCAGATTGTTTCCGCAACTGCGATGTTGTTGACATGACCTTTGCATGCATCGGTGCTGTTGATGCTATGCACACTACGCTCGATTGGGTCGCTCGTTCAACCGAACACGATGAGCGAACAGGAATCGTGATTTTCTCTGACAACGCGAAGTACGCTCTTGAGTCCTCCGGTGAATACACCCAAGGTGCCGGAGGTGGTGCGTTGCTCATTCGCCGAAACCCTCGGTTGCTCGAAATTCCAGATTGCATCGGCGTATCGACGACCCCAGTTCACGATTTCTTCAAACCTCGACGAGAAGTCAGTATCCGTTCTGTAATCACCAACGTGATGCAACTTGCCCAAGAAACCGGTCAAACCATGAAAAAGGGACTTATTGAACGCATGATTCGACATCTGCCGGAATCCACAGTTCGCAAACTGGGTATTTTCGCTCACGGTGAAGAAAAGGTCAGCGTCCATCGAGACGAACCTATTTTTGACGGACAATTCTCCAATCGATGCTATCAATCTGCTGTTCGTCAAGCGTTCCACAATTTTGCTGAGAAGGCAGAAAAGCAAGGCCGATACACACACGATGAAGATGAACGGTTGACTGAACAATGGTCTCGTATCATCATGCACTTACCGTATGCATTCCAAGCCAAGCGCATGTTTCCTGACATTTTCCGACACGACCGTGAAGGGACTGAAATGTGGGGCCCAATTGCAGAACAACTCGGGCCAATGCCGGCAGAGAACGATGATCCTAATGACGCTCAACTCGTCGAAATTTGGGAGAAGGCAATGGATGGGTATCGACGTGCAATTTCCAAGACTCCTGAATACCTTGATTTCCACGCCAGTCGGATTGAGAAGGGGCAACGTGCAAGCAGTTTGATTGGAAACCAATACACCGGTTCGATTTTCCTCGCACTGATGTCAACGTTCGAATCTGATTTGGAAGAAAACAGCAACCTCGACAACAAGTTGTTCGGACTATGCGGTTACGGTTCGGGTGCTAAAGCCAAGGTGTTTGAAGGTAAAGTCAGTCCACGGTGGAGAGAAGTTGTTTCACGGTGGCATCTGTTTGAACGGTTGGCTGGACGAGTCGCCATCGATCATGTGACCTATGAGAATCTCCACAAGGGTTTGCAAGACGACAGCGTCGTTACGCCTCAAGGCGAATTCGCACTGGTTGAAATTGGTGATGAAGGTGTTGACGAAGGCGCTCGCCGCTACAGGTGGATCGGCGCTTAATAAAAATCGAGAACGACTTTACCGCATTCTCCAGCAATGGCGAGTTCCACTGCTTCTTCGAACGATTCAATCGGCATTCGGTGGGTTAACACGGCATTAACATCTATCGCTCCACGCTCTAAAAGGCCGTGCATGGTCTCCCAAGTCGACCACATTTTTCTGCCGTTGATGCCCTTGATGTGGAGGTATCGGAAGACAATTTCATTCATTGGAACTTCGGGAGTTGGGTTGCCGTAAACGGAGAGAATGTTGACATAGCCACCCATTCGAGTGCTGTAAATGGTGTTGGCTAGGGCTTGGGGCGAGCCTGAAAACTCACATGAATTGTCGACGCCTCTTCCATCGGTTGCAGCTAATATTTCTGCGACGACATCGTTCTCTTTGCCAAGCACGAGGTCAGCGCCAAGTGTTTTTGCCAAATCCATCCGGTAGGAGTTGTCCCAGTCGACTGCGATGACTTTGGTAGCACCCATGGCTTTAGCAGCATTAACGGCAAACAGGCCAATCGGTCCAAGGCCGTGAATGGCCACGGTAGCGCCTTCAATTGGTCCGCCTGTAAGGGTATGTATGGCGTTTCCGAGTGGGTCTTGTATCGATGCATGTCCGGGATCAAGTCCCTTTGGAATTGGACGGGCGTTCACTGCTGGTGCGACAAAATATGGCCCGAAGGCACCGTTTGTATGTACGCCAAAAATTGAACCGTTTTCACAGATGTGAGCGTTTCCTTCATCGCAACGCGGACAATTCCAGCAAGCAAGATGACACTCGATAGCGACGACATCTCCAATGGCATGCGATTCCACTCCAGCACCAAGAGCGACGACTTCGCCGCATGTCTCGTGACCAGTGATTGTTCCCAGTGGGACGTTTTCACGGCTCCATTGGTCCCATTTCCAAATGTGAATATCGGTGCCACATACGGATGTTGAATGGGTCTTGATCAAAACTTCACCTTCATTCGGTGATGGAACAGGGTGCTCTATTCGGCTAAAACCACCGACTGTATCTGCAGTTTTTGTCCATGCAAGCATGGTTTCTGGAACTTCACTCATGCTTCCCCTCCCTTTGGTTTCAGCGCACCCACCCTTTGATTCTTCGCTCAATCTGTCACGGGTCGTTTTTCGATTTTGAGAGGTATGTTGATAGGGGAGGCGCGACGGCCTAAAAGCCCGTTGATGTGCATGAAGTACGTTGTGGTTAGCGGAGGAGTCCTTTCTGGATTAGGAAAGGGAGTGACTGCAAGTAGCATCGGCGTATTGCTTAAAAGTGCAGGACTGCGAGTCACTTCATTGAAAATCGATCCGTATCTTAACAGCGATGCGGGCACAATGTCTCCGTTTGAACACGGTGAAGTTTTCGTTTTGGATGACGGTGGCGAGGTCGATCTTGACCTTGGTAACTACGAGCGTTTCCTTGATATCAATCTTGGAAAAGACAACAACGTTACCACTGGTAAAATCTACTCCAAAGTCATCGAAGCTGAACGCCGAGGAGATTACCTTGGAAAAACGGTTCAAGTGATTCCACACGTCACCGGTGCAGTACAGGACTGGTTGGAAGAAGTAGCGCACCGACCCGCAGATGGTAGCGATTTAGCGCCTGATGCCTGCATCATCGAACTTGGTGGGACCGTCGGCGACATTGAGTCTGCACCATACATCGAAGCCTTGCGCCAATTCCAATTCCGTGTCGGCCGAGAAAACGTGACGTTTGTTCACGTGTCGTTGGTTCCTGTCATGGGTCCGGTCGGTGAACAGAAAACCAAACCAACCCAGCATACCGTGAAGGAATTGCGGGGTTTAGGGATTACTCCTGACATCCTTGTCTGTCGTTCATCTGCACCACTCACCAAGGAAACAAGAGAAAAGTTGGCAGCCTTTTGCCATGTTTCCCCTGAAGCAGTGATGTCAACCCACGATGTTCCGAACATCTACCATGTTCCATTGATGTTGGAAGAACAGGGACTTTGTGACATCATGAATCTCGACTGTCAAGCCACTGACTTACTGAACAACTGGAAGATTATGGCTCACCATCTCGACACCTTGACCGAAGAAGTCCAAATTGCAATGGTTGGAAAGTACACTGACCTGTCTGACGCTTATCTTTCGGTCATCAAGAGCCTTCAACATGCAGCAATGGCCGTTGATCATAAACTCACCATCAACTGGATTGAAGCGAGTCATCTTGAATCTGACTGGGAAGATGGCAGTGAGCGCGAGAAGGCGTGGGCTTTACTCAAGCAATCGTCCGGCGTATTGGTTCCGGGAGGATTTGGTGACCGTGGCGTAGAAGGAAAGGTTCTGGCTGCTGAATACGCTCGTACTAGTTCAACGCCGTACCTTGGCATTTGCCTTGGACTCCAAGTTGCAACCATCGAATTCTGCCGAAATGTTCTCGGATTTGAAGATTCAAATTCCACTGAATTTGATGAGAACTGCAAGAACCCAGCAGTCGTCTTCATGCCAGAAATCTCGAAAACTCATCTCGGTGGCACAATGCGACTGGGCAGCCGCCCAACCTTGTGGCAAGTCGATGAATGCAAGATTCGCCAGTTGTACGGTGACGGCGATTCAGTTGATGAGCGACACCGTCATCGATACGAGGTTAACCCCGATATGATTGAGGCCATTGAGTCGGCTGGTCTTGTTTTCGTCGGCAAAGACGAAACCGGTCAGCGTTGTGAAATATTCGAACTTGAGGGTCACCCGTATTACGTCGGCGTTCAATACCACCCCGAGTTCAAGAGTCGCCCAGGCCGTCCAAGTCCACCGTTCCTCGGTTTGCTCAAGGCAGCAACCGGTCAACTTTGATTCACGCTTCTTCAATCCGAATGAGCCGTGTTGTTCTGAAACCTTGAAGAATTTTGATAAATCGCTTGGTTTGGAAGACTTGATCCAGTTCAACCTCTCCGGTATCAATACGTACAGCGTTTAATCCAATCAATTTGGCTGGAGTAGCAACGCCGAGAATGTTGTCAATCCCAATCATCCGTAAGACATCTGGGGAGAGTTGGAGATTACCTCTTCCAATGAGAAAACCTTGCCCGCCCATAGGTGAAAGCAACAACAATCGTGGTCGCTGGTCGCCGTTTTCATCAACGTGCTTGGCAATGGTCTCGAGCAGTTGTTGTTCATTCAGGTCGGTATGCGATTGCCGTTGACCGTTTTCTGCAGGACCAAGAACATCGATACCAAGCAGCGTTAGCTTTTCTCCGCAGAATTCTCCCATTCTACGTAGCGTGCCTCCACTGCCCCAAATCACCATCAGGTCGTCCTGACTTGACAGTAAAGATTCGACATGCTGGGCAAGTCCTTCGATGGTATCCGATTCGCTGGTTCGCTCAACTTGTTCTTTGGCGCCCTGCATGAATCGAGGGCTTGAAGGAGTCCATGCTTCACCGTACATTCGGACTTTCCATATTCCTTCTTGGTAGATTTCTTCGTCCAAATCCATGACTTCGGTAATGGCGCACCTTAGATCGCCAAGTAGGAACGCCAGTGTGACTTCAGCAGCCGCTTTCGGTGTAGTTGCGAAGCATCCAGAATGCATTTTGACGCCACCGGGAACACCAATGAGTGGGATTTCTTGTGCTTCTTTACTTATGCTTTCCAGCGTGTTCGCAATATCACGGGTTGTTCCATCGCCGCCGGCATAAAGAATGGCCTCTGCACCGGCATCTACCAATG
>OCOX01000015.1_pt1 | contig 19775 bp, 15 predicted proteins | sample 1534681 | NCBI WGS metagenome assembly OCOX01 (sample SAMEA3275498, study PRJEB22092) | marine metagenome | biome: ENVO:01000023; feature: ENVO:00002042; material: ENVO:00002010 | collected 2014-06-20T12:20:00+00 | depth 1 m
TGAAGGATGGTGGGAAAAGTCACATGTTGGAATGGCAACCGTTGAACAGATGAAACATATGACCGCCTGGCTTGACCAAGATCGAAAAGGAACTTGGAAGCCTGTTCGCCCGGCTGAAGGCGGACTTTTTTTCGAAACCCAGCAAATCAACCCACCGAGTCCCGAAGAAATTCAATGGGACGGTCATAGAGAGGTCGTTGATTCAACGCCCCCCGATGTCACGGGTTCGCAAATCGACTTGAAAACGGTCATGGTACCCGTGCACACGAATTACGGATGCTACGATAACCGTGGAAGATTCGCACGGTGTGCCCATATTAGTCAACGCGATTTTCATGATAACATGTTCCGTCGCGGATCATCGAAAAAGTGGAACGACATTCTCGAAATCTGTTGAATAAGTGCCGCCCTAAACGGGGAGCCCATGGCTCTCCCACGCCGCATTGTTATATTCTGGAGAACAAGTTATACGTGGGAACTATGAAAGGAAACGGCGTACAAAAACAGGCTCGACTTAACCGATTGAAAAATGAGATCATTGAATATGTATCATCTCAACCGCAGTGTTCAGCTGCAGATATTGTTGATCATCTTTCAAACGAACGCAAAATGCGAAACCACGGCCTTACCGCGCGTAAGGTTGGTTTCTTCATACCGAGATATCTCTCAGAGATGATCGGTTTCACGCTCGACCATTCAACAGGTAAGCGACTTTACCACCTTGCCGCTTGATATCAACACTAAGTTCATGCGAGGGAGTCGACTGCATCAACCATGGAATGGCCGGATGCACTGCCCTCTGCAATGGAACTGTTTCCATCGATGTTTCATGATTCCACTCCTCCAGGCCCCTGTCCAGAACTCCCAACCGCTGATGCGGTTTTTTCCATCTTGCAGCCCGGCCACCCGAATGGATTGAAGGCGCAACTGACAGTACTTCTCGCCTCTTTCGCCGCCTCCCCCCAAGACCCAACCCTCTGTGGGGCAACAATCGATGAATCCGCCGGGCCGGTCATCGTTGAACAAAGTGCGCATATTGAACCGGGTTCACACCTTATCGGTCCGTGTTATATTGGCCACCATGCCGAAATACGGCATGCAGCCTATGTTCGCCAGTTTTCTTGGATTTGTTCCAAAGCAGTAGTCGGCCATGCATCAGAAACCAAGCATTCGATTCTTCTACCGGGAGCCAAAGCACCGCACTTCAATTACGTGGGCGATTCAATACTCGGGACTGGAGTGAACCTTGGAGCCGGAACAAAAATCAGCAATCTACGGAACGATGGTGGAGAGGTCCATCTTCGAATAAGCGGAGAGCGGCTTGGGAGTGGATTGAGAAAATTCGGAGCCGTACTTGGCGAAGGTTGTCAACTCGGCTGCAACAGCGTCACAAACCCCGGCGTTATACTCGGTTGCGATTCACAAGTTCATCCAAATACCACGGTCACTGGAGTCTTTCCAGCCGATTCTCGACACGGGTGAGCACATGGTTCAACGCTTGTTCGGTACCGATGGTATTCGCGGAAAAATTGCACCTGCTGCGCTTAACGAGAAAGCTGCGCTTGCCGCACTGCATGAGACGAGAAGTGTATGTCCAACCCTCATGCGACTTGTCGGTGAAGCATTGGGCCATCTCATCGATACGTTACCAGGGGAAGGTGAACATGTTGTCATTGGCTGGGATCAACGTCCAGGCAACAAAGAATTGGTCGAAGGCATCACATTGGGATTACGTCTGGCAGGATGTGAGGTGACGCACATCGGCGTGTGCGCCACTCCTGCATTGCACTATGCCGTTTTGTGGCACAAGGCTCGCATGGGTTGCATGATGACTGCAAGCCATAATCCAGCTACCGACTCTGGAATCAAAGTCTTTGATTCAAACGGCTACAAAACCTCACCTGCACTCGAAGATGAAATCTCATCAATCGCCTATGCGCTGAGTGAAGAAGAACGCGAAATCGACCAAATTGACATCCAAGAACTCTCGCAGCCCAATTATACTGCTATCGAAAACTGGGCCGATAAGCACCATGCTGAATGGTTAGCCACTCGATTCGCTTTGCTCAAGCGGTTGTTTGGTATCGAAGATGCGTCTTACCCGTTCTTACAACTGCCTCTGGTGCTCGACTCTTCAAAGGGTTCAGGCAGCACATGGTTGGCAAATTGGCTTTCAGAACATGGAATCGACGCAGTGGAGATCAGTCGTAAGGCTACGGAACTGAATATGAACTGTGGAGCAGGCGATTTCTCCCCAACCGCTACGTGGACCTTCGAACAGGCGGCACAGTCCAAACACCTCTTACTCAAAAATCTCAAACCGGCAGCGTCGGGAACGATTGTTGGTGCCGCACTCGATGGCGATGGAGACCGTTGTTTAATCGTTGAAGCAACTGAATATGGTTACAAAATCATTGACGGCGATGCTATGGCAGACACCATTGCGGTTGCAGGACACCGTCGAACAACTGAATGGATTGTGGCAGCAAGTATTGAATCGGATTTAGCACTTCTTTCGTCCATGAATCGACTTTCCCACGCAACCAAAACCATTGAGACTGCAGTTGGTGACCGTTGGCTTTCTCATGCGTTGCGTGAACACCTTTCGGCAACGGATGACATGCCTGCGATGATCGGAGTCGAGGATTCTGGACACGCTGTACTACCGTCACCCCACCCCCATTCAAACAAGAGTTGGAGTTTGGTAGGCGACGGAGCTGTCACGCTGATTACATACCTCCTAGCGCGCAGTGTTGCCGATGGAAATTCGCTCATGAACCGTGGATGGAAACAACGTGAATCGGTGAAAGAGGTCAACCGTTCTCTATGGGATGGAATGAATCAACTTTCAGACGAAGTCGAACACTTAGCCAAGACCCACTTTGAATCGTGCGGCCAAGTTACACAATGGCAGAGAAAGAGGCTCGAAGGTGAAGCAAATCTCATGCTAATCGAAGCACGTATCGATGACCAGTTACTGTCGCTTGGAATCCGCAACAGTGGGACTCAAGCTAAAATTAGCGTTTCGCTGCGCATTGAGGCTGGGATGGTGCACGAAAAAGTGTCCGAAGTGATTCCCTTACTTACTCAGCATCTTGCTGAAGCAATGCAATGATCATCCTTGACGGCCTTCGATTGCCGAACTCAACAATGCTACGGCAGCGATAACTCGACGGTCCAATGTATGTCCTGGAGGAATTGATACTTGCGTTCTCTTAATCAGGGGATTGAACCTCTGTTGCATGAGAATTTCTGGCTGTCCAGCAACTTCAAAGTGGTACTTTGCTGGTATGAGGGGGAGGAAGCGCCGTAGAATGGCAATACTGTCTTCAACAAAAGATGCGTAAGGATTTCCAGAAGGGTCATTGATGACCCATGAATCTTTGAGAATGGACTTCAGTGCTTGGCGCTTAGCAGAGCCAAGGTTCGTACCGTCTTGAGGGTTGAAAATGTCGTACGTAGTGGCGAGGTCAAACACGGAGCGAGCCTTGATTTGTACCAATGGAACTGTGCAAGATTCGTCGGTGTACAAGACGATGTCTTCCTTCAATTTGAAGCGCTTTTGCTTTGAGTATGCGACGACGTTGCGCTCCAAATCTTCGAAGTAAAACGCACCACCGAAAATTCTGAGGAGTTTGGTTCTGATGACATAGTTATCCATTTCAAAGAGTTGGCTCATGATACCGACTTTAGCGACGAGTATTTACTGCTTTCCCCGTCAAACAAACTTTCACTCAATCACTCGTTTGCCATTTCGCCTTCGTACGTTTGCGTTAGGAAAGTCACCAAGCCGAGGAGGATGGCCGATGCGACGAGTATCGCAAGTAAGACCGCCACAGCGGTTCCTTGAATGATGACAACAGAGGCAACAATCCATGCAAGTACCAAATCGAGGGCCCCGATGATGCGCCAAGATTTGCGCAGGGTGAGGATACCTGAAACCCAAGAGACGGTCGATGACGCCAAGAGGAGAAGAACGGGAATGAGAAGATTGCCGTATCCAAAACTCGAACCAATCAGCAGAATATGCATGGCCCATAGGGCCGAAGGAAGCCATAATCCATGGCGTTTCTCGACGACCCATGCTACGAAAACGATGGTAACAAAGCCTTGTGCGGTGGCAAGTATGGAAAGTGAAGGTATGGCAACAAGTTCTGAAAGCCATGCACTCGTAGCTAGATAGGCCATTGGAACCAACAGCCAAGCAGCGAGTACAACTGCGGGTTGCGCCCACCAAACGCCACGCCGTGCGCCGACAACAAGTGCAACAAAGGCTGCAGGTCCAAAAGAAATCAATGCGATGAAGAGAATCCAGGCAGAACGCCCTCCTGCTCCCCGGTGATCGTCCATATTGTGTTGAATGCGTTTGTTTTCAACCCAATCGAAGCCGAAAACGCCTGCAATTAAGAAAGCCTCAATCATCAAAAACGGTACCGTCCATGTCATCAGCGAGTAATCCGAAAAGAATGGGTCAAGGTTGAACGGTATGGGAACTTCTCCACCAACAACAACACACAATGCTCTGTCAAGTGCTGCGAGATACACGACCCCCTCAAGCGCATTCGGAATTCGATAACCGAGGTCGTTTCGGCCGAGAAGACCGAGGCCTGCAAGGACAACTAGACCGCCGAAGAAGACAAGCAAATGGGTCGCATCTTCAAGTTCAACAACTGAATTTGAGGCTCGGCCAGCGACGTGAACAAGTACAAGGCCAAGCATCGCAAGAGAGATTGGGGCTTCAATGCCCATGATATCAGGTAGACGTAAACCGATTTGATTTGCACGAAGACGAGACAGTCCGACAAAGAGTACAGAAATCAGAACACTGAACAGAAGCGCAAGAAGCGTTGCTCCAGTGGTGAATGAGAGATAGGTGGTGGCGAGAATAGTGGTTGACAAAAAGAGCAGCACAATCGTTGGCTGGTGATGAATATCGCCGACATAGAGGTCCATTTTTCCAGTTGAGCCGGCTCTTTTTTGTCGCTTCCTTTGCTTTTCTACCAGATTCAAAAGTTCGGAATCGATAAGGCGTAAATTGCTCTTCGGCGTCGCAGCCGTTTCACCGTCTTCGTATTGTTTGCCAAGTTCAACAACATCCGTATTTTCCATCCCCGATGATTCAAGGAAGGCTTGAATTCTGTCCTGCTTCTCTTGGAGGCGTTGTACTCTGTTTTCTTTCTTGGCAAGCGCTCGAATGCCTGAACGGAACTCACCTTGAATTGCCAAGTACGCTCCAGACAGGACGAAGGCGACGAGTGAAGCCAATACAACGGATTCTACAGCAATCGATTGTCCAGCGAGAGCCATTGAAATGATGAGGCCGATTGCAGTAACTGCAGGTGGAAGGAGTTTTTCCAAAGTGGCAGCTCGTACCAAATAGAGCACCAAAGACACCAAACCAACAAGCATCAAAACCAGTAGATTTGTCTCTTGATCAAACAGGTATTCAGAACCTGTTAACGCAACCGTTGTCAGTGGATTCAAGGCAATCATGATGAAAAAGACGGTGAGGAAACCCATCATCATCGTGAGAAGTTTTCCGGGCAAAGCCTCCATATTCTCCAAATCAAATTCGGTTGCTCCGCGTTCCCGACTTCTTTCCGAAGCCTTGAGCATGATGGCAGAAGACGATACCAAAGAAAGCGCCCAAATGGACGATTGCCCATAATTCCACGAGAACAATAGAGCAAAAATCCCCCAAACCCCCATCAAGGACTGGGGTTTACCGCGGTGCCGTTCAAAATATACCATCAACGAATGCCCGATGAGAAGGCCTCCGAGCACCCCAAGAAGACCGTAAATCGGCAGAGCGCCTGGCCGAGTAACTGCCCATGTTACAACCAGTGTGAGGAGGAAACTTAGATTCCATAATTTTGCAAAACCTGAGTCGCGTAGTCGGGCGCCGATTTCTGAAAACCCGACGAGCCTTGATGCCAGATTAAGTCCGACTTCTCCGTGGCGGATATTCACCCATATTTGTTGCACGACGAGCACACTCATCCAAAGAAACAGGTCGAATTCATCGATGACGATTGGGAGGAGATCCACGGAAATAAGACGTGAGTCGACATCTGTGGCAAAGAACAGAAGCCAGACCCACGGCCCAATAACTGCAGTTCCAGCAATTGAAGGAGAGGAACGAACAACGGCCAATCCAGACAAGCCCAGCCAAATGAAGGCTTGAGTGACGATGAGTGTGCGTGCTCCGTTGTCCAATTCACCCGCGGGTATCAGAAGCGTCAGGAGCCCAACGACAGCCAAACCACCGAGCCAAATGACGTGGTCGGAGACTGCTGTTTGGTTTCGAAGGAGTGCCAGTGCCGTGAACAACGAGGTCAGTGCAGCATAGACGCTGTATCCATCGAGGCCGAGAGGGAGAGATGCTGGGAGTAAGCCGGAACTGTATACAGAGAGTCCAGCCAAAAGGAACGGCATTGGTACAATCAAAAACGGTGCAATGTCCCTGAAATGGACGCCACGAACGACGAGATATGAGCCAGAAAAGGCACCAATTAACAGCATCAGTTGAGCAAGTGCATAACCTGTTTCCAATCGGTGAGCGGCAATTGCCAACAACGCACCGATCATGCCGAGGCCAACAGATACTGCCCACAATGATGGATTTCCGAGTCCCATGCCTTCGAATGCCTTTGAGAACCAGTTTTCCGCACGCACGAACCGTGCGGCAATAGTGGCGTTTGTTGCCGTGACAAAGGCCATAAGCAAGAACAACAGTAAGTCGTCGTCAAAAGAAACGAGTTCAAGCCCAAACAATTCCCAATTGTTTGAAAGAGCGTGAACGCCGACCCAGAGGTACGATGAAGCGATTCCAAGGCTCGCCAAATTTCCTGAACCGCGATATATTGCCAAGCCGTGCATCAAGAGCGTTCCTATGGCAATCATTCCGGCGATTCCGACTTCCCCGTACAAGGCGCCAGCCGCACTGCCAACCAAGAGAAGAATCAGCGTTGCCTGTGCTGCAATGGCGTCTTCATTGTGACGTTGAGCGATGAAGACGTTCATCGAAACAACACCGATGAGGCTGATTCCAAGCGTCTCACTTGCTCCAAAGGGTGATGCATCAAACCAACCCCAATGCCATGCATCGAGAGCAAGTCCATAGAATAATTTCATCGAAATAATAACCCAAGTTACGCCAAGAAGTCTCATGTTTGGATTTGGAATCCATCGCTCTCCAAGATACAACCCTAAAATGCCCATGAAAAGGAGCCCTGCGCCGCTGAGAAGTTCTGGCAAAACAGTTCCAACCAGTGCCCCAATTGCAGACCAAATGAAGACCATAGCCACTAACAGGCCGAGACTCAAACGCTTTTCACCGTGCACAGCCAAATCGGTTACGCTGTCCATCTCCGGTGGCTTCTCAACCGTTCCATCGCTCTGCACCGCTCCGGCTCCAGACGACTCTTCGTCACCGGAAGTGAACAAAGGAGAAATCTCGCCAACTGCTATGTCCTCAACCACAGATTCGGCTGCTGCTGGCTGAGCAGGTTCCTCCTCCTCCATATCGACCATGAACGAATTGATGTCAATTCCTTTTGCGCGCTGGAAGGTGCGTTTGCGGACCATCTCATCGCGAGATGAGTCGGGTGCCGATGTAGAACGGCGCCCCTTCGACTCATCTGTCATGACTTGCTCTTCGAAGAAGTCCCCTTCAATGCTTTCGCCGGATGCTGGTTTCGGCAGTGTTTTCCCGGGGTGTTGAAAAAACACCACCTAAATTCCCCCTGTGCCGCAATACCTCGTTTTTCACGAATGAAATACGGTTCTGAAGAAATGTGACAGCCAAAAGGGACAAAGAGGGCCCGCGAAAGGAGGTGGCATGGCGGCCACCCATGGGACTCCGACCGGAGACCTAAACGCGCACGGAATTACTCCCTCTGGGGATGTCTATTGGAACCAAGATGCTTCAACTCTGATCGAGTTGGCCGTCAGTCGGAAAGAAGGTGTGTTCAGTGCCCATCGAGCTCTTGTCACAGAGACAGGAGAGCGTACCGGCCGTTCCCCGAACGACAAGTTCATCGTTGACGAAGCAACGACTACAGAAGACATCAACTGGGGCGATGTCAATGTATCAACCGACCTTGAAACCTTCACAAAAATGAGAGCGAAGGTCGTCGAGTACCTCTCCGCCCAAGACACACTGTTTGTCCAAGATTTGTACTGTGGCGCTGATTTCAGTGAAGCCCTTCCAATCCGAGTCATCAACCAGAATGCATGGCACAACGCCTTTGCACGAAACATGTTCATTCGGCCTGATGCTGAACGGCTTGCATCTCATTCCCCTGAATTCACCGTAATGCACGCTCCACACTTTGAAGCAGATGCTGAACAAGATGGCCTCAACTCCCATTGTTTTGTTATCGTAAATTACCAAGCGAAAGAAGTCATCATTGGTGGAACCCGCTACGCTGGTGAAATCAAAAAATCGATTTTCTCAGTCATGAATCTCATCCTTCCAAAGAAAGGCATTTTGCCAATGCACTGCTCTGCAAACACCACTGGCGAGAACACGGCTATCTTTTTCGGACTTTCCGGAACCGGTAAAACAACACTTTCAGCAGATCCAAACCGAGCGCTCATCGGCGACGATGAACACGGCTGGGGCGCAAACGGCGTCTTCAACTTCGAAGGCGGATGCTATGCGAAACTCATTGACCTGTCCGAAGAAGACGAACCCGAAATTTTTGGAACAACCCGAAAGTTCGGCACCGTCCTCGAAAACATCGTCATGGATGAAGCTGGAATTCCTGATTTCACTGATGTCTCCAAGACTCAGAACACCCGTGGCTCATATCCAATTGAGTTCATCGAAAACAGAACCCTTGATTCGAAGGGCGGGCATCCGCAAAACGTCATTTTCCTAACCTGTGATGCTTTCGGAGTTCTACCACCAATCTCCCGACTCACACCTGCTCAAGCAGCCTACCACTTCATTTCTGGATACACTGCTAAAGTTGCAGGAACTGAAATCGGCGTCAAAGAACCTCAAGCAACCTTCTCAGCATGCTTTGGTGAACCGTTTATGCCAATGCACCCGGGGGTTTACGCAGACCTTCTTTCCAGCAAAATGGCTGAACACGGCGCAAAAGCATGGCTCATCAACACCGGTTGGTCCGGTGGAGCGTACGGCGTTGGAAGCCGAATGAAGATTCGATACACACGTGCAATGTTAAACGCAGCAATGGACGGAGATTTGGACAATGTAGAATTCGTAGTTGACCCTCGATTTGGCTTCGAAGTTCCTGTTGAATGCCCGAATGTCCCTGAAGATGTGCTGCAACCTCGCAACACGTGGACCGATGCTGCTCAATACGATGCAACCGCTGACAAACTCGCTGCAATGTTCAATGAGAACTTTGCTCGATACGAAGCAGGCGTTTCACCTGAAGTGAACGCTGCAGCTCCTCGTTCGATGGTTTGAAGCCCTTAGCCTCGCATTGAAGCATCTGTTTCAAACAAACTCGAATCTATAAGTGTTGAGCGTTAGTTTGAACCATGACTGAGTCAACCCCAGTGATTCAAGATTCAGCGGTTGCCGGCGATGTACATGTTGGGGATGTACACAATACAACACAAAACACCCATGTCGACCAATCAACCAATCTTCAACTGCCAAACCTCGACGTTGCTTTTGGTGAAAAAATCATCACTGTTCTCAAAACCGTATTTGGCTTTGTAGGAGGAATCATTGGAGCATCGATGCTGTTTACAACCATCATCGCTTTTGGAATAGGGTTTCTGATCTACAGCGGTAAACTTTGATTGGTTCGATCATGACCGATTCTCTTCAATTCAAGAATACAAAGGATACCCTTTACTCAGTCTTCAGTACTTGGATAGAGTGGCGGATAGACAAAGTTCGGATTCTTGTCTTCATCCATTTGCACCACATAAACACCTGATACCATTTCTGAAATGAACAGGTAGCCGCGTGGGTCGTATTGCAAGCCCCAATCGAACGGAATCATGCACGATGCCCAACAGTCAGCCATGTCATAGCCGAGCGTTGCCTTCGGGTCTTCCATCCACGTAGGGCCCGAAGGTAGGAAGTAACCCATGGTCTTGGTTTCAGACATTTGAGCGATGGCAGGGAAGCCGATTTCAGGTGCTGGCACGCCGTCAACCCACACGAGGTCTTGCCAAATGTCGCTGTGGTCGGTCACCCAGTTGCCTGCGTGGTAGTGCGTCCAGTAGACGTTGCCGTTGGTTCCAGTGTCACCGTTGTGAGGGCTGTAGATGTAGCCGCCAGGAATGTAGTGGTGAGGATGTTCAGTGCCGTCAGGCAAGATGCTGGAACCGGGAAGCTTCCACTTGCTCATCAAGAACGGTTTGGCAGGGTCTGTGGTGTCAATGGTCCAAATGTAACCTGTATGGTTTGTGTTGGTCCCGTATTCTGGAGCAATCATGGTCAAGTGTCGCCAGTTGATGCCGTATTCAGCATCATTCGGTCCAGTGCCGCATTCAGCGTCCCATGTTTCCATTGGGTCGGTGTCTTTGGCTCCATTGCACAACAGGTGGTCGTAAGGAACTGCATAGTGAATCCATCCATTGCCGTTGAGCGCGCCGCTGCTGCCGCCCCATTCTTCGGAAGACATGTTCGCGTGGCCGCCACCATCAGGACCGTACCATCCATCGTCAGCGCTCGGACATCCGAGCCATCGTCCGACTTCGTTGTCTTGTGGCCATGTGATGCCTTCTGGGTCTGGGACTTCTGGTGGATTCGAGACATCAACAATCCTCAATCCTGCATCCCAGTATGAGATGTAGAGGAGTTTCTGACCGGTGATTGGGTGGATGTGGAACACGTTGTCGTGGTTGAAAATTGAGCCCCCACAGGTGGTTTCTGGCTCAGGAGAGTAGCCGCCCCAGCGAATGATTTGGCGGCTGTTATTTTGCTCTTCATCTGTTGCTGTTGGATCAATCCAAGATTCAAAGCCAAGAGGTACATAGAAGACTTGGGTTCCTTTGTAGAATGTACCAGAATCGCCTTCGACCATTTCTGGATAAGGATCGGCTCCGTAGAGGAAGAGGTGGCATTCTTCAATCGTCCATAGTGGATTGGCTGGCTCCCAATCACAATCTACATGCATGTCTTGGTTATGGAAGCCTGCCGGAGGATTGTTCCACTCAGCGACCTTGATTGGTTCATTCTTGTTGACGACAGAGATGACGTCCAATCGGTTAGCACCGCTGTTTGCATCGTCATCATTTGGAATCGGGTCAAGATCGCTGTTGGTCAATTCGTGGTTGACCAAAACCCAGTTGTTGTCAGGGGTGACCTTGATGTCAATCATACGGCCAATCTCGGCGTAGTAGGTTGAGAGAAGAACAATGTTGTTCGGCTCAGAGATGTCCAAGATTTCGAATTGGTTGTACGAAGACACATAAGCGTAGCAGCCACCCGTCCCATCAGGATTCTTGACACAATCTTCCATGAAATTGCCTTCAATAGCGATTTCAGAGGAGTCGCCAGGGGTTGGTCCGACGTTCTTGTATTCGGGGTAGCATGGGCGTCCTGCTACGTTGTCGAGTTCAGGGGGCGGAGCGACGTTGCCGTCACAGTTGAGGTTGTGATAATCGATGAGTAGCATGTTATCGGTTTGCAATCGGTGGGCAAGCAAATCGGTGTGGCTGTGTTGTTCATCCTCAATTTCAACCACAGGGTCAACCCACGCTGTTTCATTGGATTCCGTTTTATTATTTTCATCGCCTCCGAGAGCGAGGTATGCCGTTGCAGAAAGCAAACTAATAACGACCAAAGCAACAAAAGCAAAAGTGATTACTCTGTCAGCAGCATCGCTGTTTCGGAACAGATGACTAAATTTCATTGCATGGACCACATAGGGGTTGTATTTGAAGTCCACCGTAGTGTGAATGATTTATCTATCTGTGGCCGAGGCATTCAATCATGCGCCGAGTCTTTGCCCCTCTGCTGGTGTTTTTGCTTCTGACGGTTGTCGCATACACCCCATTGCAAGCAAGTGCGCATACTGCAAGCGCGTTTACCGTACTTGTCAAAGAAGACGGTTTCTCACAAACTGCACCAGAAATATTCCACAACGATTCAATTATTTGGTACAACACCGATAACGCATCGAACCTCACCCACCGTTTAGTCCACGACCACGATGGAGACGGGCTGTACAACGGTAGCCTGGATTGGGACTCTGGTGAGCTTCACGCCTACTGTGAAAGAGACGGAAACAATACCAAGGTTGATGATTCATGCAACACAAGTTTCGTCATCAAATTCGATATCAATTGGACTGAAGGCGACTACGCCTACCAAGACCTCCGTTCCGATGGCTCAGTGGTTAACGCAACGATACGATTGTTCAAAGACATGGACAGCCACAATGCTTCAACGGCTCCATCCATTGGCAGCAGTTTCGGAGTCAATGATGATGCCTCGGATGATAGCAGTGAGAGCGCTGAAGCAATGACGCCCGAAGATGTGTTGCTGTACATTGCAATGGGCACCGGCGGTGCTGCAGTCTTGCTCCTAGGGCTTTTAGTTCTACGAAGACCAGAAAATTCCGATACCTCTGAATCTGAATGATTCAAAAGAGGGGAAGCGGTTGCGCGACATATTGCCGTGGCTTCGAGTTCGGCCTTGAGCAAAACTATGCGTTCGCTGCTTCGGCAGCCTTCTTGCGCTTTCGGTTCCATTTTTTGATCCGAGGTAATTGCCACTTGATGATACCAGTCCAAAACACAATTCCCATGACTGCAGTCCCCATGGCCATAGTGACCCATGGACGACTGTCCCAGAAATTGATGTTGTCAGTGAAGGTGATTGCTCCGAAATAGACGGAGAAACATAATCCAAAAAGAAGGTGAACCCAGCGAAGAATTGTATTCCAGTTTCTGGCCATACTTATTCCTCAGGGTTTTCTTCCTTGAACTTTTGCAATTTCGCTTCAAATTCTTCAGCTGTCAGTCCGTGCCATCCTTTGCACATACCCGTTGGTGATCGTCCACATCCGCATTTACTCATGTCATTCATTCCTCCTTGACCCATCGCATGAGGCATTTGTATTAAGAAGAAAAAGTTCCAAAGTAGAGACCATAGTATTCTGGTTGATACTTGGTTGTTGATATAGAAGGTAGAGTTGGTAGTATCATGCAACCACCAGAGCAACAACTCCCTGTGTGTCTTCAATACAGAGGGAAGAAACTTGTCGACCTCTTAGGTAAATCGTATGTATTGGAATTACTCTACTATCTATCGTCAAACCCCGAAGCAATTCGTTTTAACAAACTGAAAAAAGAGCTTTCGATTACTGCCACTACTCTCAGTCGCAGATTGGAAGAACTGATCGAAGTCGGATTGGTTAAGCGTGAAGTTTTCGCTGAGGTCCCTGCGCGGGTTGAGTACTCGAAAACAGAAAAGGGACATTCCCTAGGCCCTGTATTGAGAACACTCTTCACTTGGGTTGAAGAAAATAAGTGAGCTCTTAAGAGCAATACGCGTTCACCAAGAAACAGATGTTCAAAAGCAGAACATGAATTAATCAATACATGAAGTACAGCCTATCCATTGCCACAATTGTCTTCTTGTTGTTGCTCAGCGCCGCATCAGGTGCAGCTTTGACCGCCCTCACGACCTCCAATTCCTCAAGTTCAGGTGACTTTTCCATCGATGCCCCCAGCGTGTTCGGCGTCAATGAATACACACTGGTAGAAATCGACGAAGGCGATAACGATGAAGAAGATGTCATCACTGAGCGACTCTTCGAATTCATGTTCAACTCCGTCTCTCCCGGAAACGTTGTCTCGTGGGACTTTGGAGACGGCAACGCCGCTACAGGTAACAGCGTCAGCCACACGTTCGCCTCACCTGGACTGTACACCGTCACTGCAACCTCCACATCCGTTGATTCAATTCAAATTGACACTGTTGAAGTGACTGTCGAAAAGACGGCAACAGTAGAATCCGACAACATGGAATGTGTGTGTGCACCAACAGCCAAATCAACGATCATCGACTTGGTGCCGTCTGAAGGCACAGCATCGTACGAGGGTGTAGTCACCGTCGAGCACGACGGTAGCAGCGAGTCGTGTGCACTGCGTAATCCTCTCCAAGAGTGTCATGTGCGCGTGCTTCTCGAAAGGACGCTCGATGGCTCGGTTATCGAACAAGAGGTCCTTTTCGACGACACCTTCCGAACCAATGAACACAGTGTGACCTTCGAAATGATGGATGTGGAAATTGACGCTGGTGAAGGTCTTCAACTGCGACTGGAAACAGACCAAGTCAGAGACTGGCACAAGCCGAGCACATCGTGGAGCATGTCCGCCCCAGTCGATTGAGCGTTCCAAAAATCAGTCGCAGCAGGTCTTTTCAATGCTGTCTTGAGCACAGAAACAGGTCTTTGCAGGAACAATGTCAGCACGGGAACTGCGTTCATTGAACAAAGCAGTAACTTCAGCCAACTCTTCAGGTGCATCACCGCGTGCTTCAAGGCACAACTTGAGACCTAAGAGGCCCCACATGTTATCTTTCCACAGCTTGATGTCGGCACGGTAGACCGCTTCCGCTTCTTCATATTCGCCTTGTTCATGGAGCAATGCTCCAAGAATATGACGGACTGGTTGCATTTGCCCCCAAGGTTCGTTGTAAGCGAGGTTGAGTGAAAGGTCGACACCTCGACGCAAATGGTCGAAAGCTGCGGTGAAATCGGATGCTTCTCCACGTTCTTTTGCCAAAAATTGCTTTCGGTATTCAATTTCTCCATCCAAAACTGCGGCGTTGACCAACAGAATACATGGGCCATCGCTCGGATCTTGATACATCAAATTGTTGTGGAGTACACGGCCAGCGAGCGCTGGATTTTCGAGTGCTTCGTAAAACAAAACCTGTTCTGCCTCTGCTTCAGGAACCATGCCCTTGGAAGCATATGCAACGCCACGAGCGTAGTGCTGAGTAGCAATGGTTGCTGGGAAGACATCCTTGTCAGAATACATCGGTTCTGCAAGAATCTCGTCCCACTTACCAAACCGAATCATGACGTGCCATGGCATGGTAACGTAGGATTCGAGGAAAATAGCACCCATTGGTATAATTCCGGCAAGCATGAACTGAACGCCGGAATTTTCATCGCCTGCTGGAAGCGTGTCAACTGCCTTGCGAGCGTACTTCAGTGCGGTCTCATATTGTCCTTCAAACATAGCACACCAGACGACGAAGTGGTGGTTGTGCATACGGTAAAACTTGTAAAATTGTGATTCGTTGCCGGTGAGTTCAACGTACTTGTCGTCGGCTTCAACCGCAGCGATGTTGCACTCAATCGCTTCTTTCCACTGGCCAACCCATGCATCAATGTGCGATGGCATGTGGACGAGGTGCCCCATACCTGGCATGACGGTGCGAAGAACATCTGCGGCCGGTAACGCACGCTCTGGGAAAGGTGACAATTCGAGAGCGTGACAATACAAGTGGCACAATGCCACATGTTGCTTTGCGTCTTCTATGTTATCGAACGCATCTTCCATAACCTTCACCAAAAGCAAGGTGTTGTCATCAGCCGGTGTGATTTCACCTGTAGTGGTGTTCTTGTCCCACAGTTGCCAAGCCTTCAAATTCATGAGAGCCTCGACATAAATGGCAGTAACATCCAAGTTTCCAGCGTACTTTCGATACAGCGGTTCCATTGCTTCAGCGAACGCTACATTCAATTCAGGGCTGTTGCCCATGTTGAGAACGGTTGGGTCTGCTGCATCACGTGCTTCAGCAGAGTGGCGTTGTGCAAGTGCATCAATGAGGTCTTGCTCGAGTTCCGTGCACCCTTCTTTGAGAGAGACTGCTGTTTGGATTGAGTCGTGGCCCGAACCAAGTCCTGGGCTCCAATTGTAATTCGATGAAACACAGTAAGCGATTCCCCACCAAGCCATAGCGCATGTTGGGTCGAGTTCAGTGACTTTGCTGAAGCACGCAATAGCTTGTTCATGGTTGTAATTGATCATGTGGCCATAGGCTTCTACGAACATTTTTCGTGCATCTTCATTGGCGCAGGTAATTGTTGTAGCAAAGGCGTAGTTGGCGGCGATGCCGAAGTCGTAATCCGTTGGTGCAAGAGACATATGTGACCCTATGGATAGGTCCTCTTAAGTAAATCGAATGGAAAAAATCGAAATCTTTGTTTTTTGCAAAATTACTCTTCCTCTTCTCCCGAGGTAACCGCAGAATGTCTCGGCTTGGATGGTAATAAAATCCACATCAAGGGTATCAAAGACAGGTAAGGGATGTTTTTGCCGTATGTTAAATCCAATGCTGACTGAAATACAACAAAGGAATCTGCATCCGAATCGTTCGTTTGAGGTGGTTCACTGCGTACAGAAGAATAATTTTCAGGCTCTACCAATCCCAAATCATAGCCGCTGAACTCAAGATTAAATCGTATTCCGGTGGGCAACAAGGATTGCTCAACACTGCTTTGGCGGTGAGCCAATGAACCTTGTTCGGTTTGAGCAACAAACGTTTCATCTGCAAGCGAGGAGTCATCCTGTTCGTCATCCTCGTCGCCTTCGCCGTTGTATCCTGTCAAATCAAGAACATACGATGCGGGCATAATAACGAGGAAACAGGCGACAGCAAATGTGAGTGCAGCAGCGCGTAGCGTTCCTTTGAAACGAACACCTGCAACCACAAGACATTCGGTAACGCAGAGGAAAACCAATGAAAACAGAGTCGCATTACGTCCGTATTTGAGCCATTCAACCGCTTCACCTTCATCCTCAGATTCTGATGCGGGCGTCTCGTCTCCGGAATCGTCCTGGGTGGAATTTTGTTGTGAAGCATTCACAGGCTCATCGTAATCCCTAAACAACATATACAACAAGAAAGGTGTCGCATTCTCCATCTCTACATCGATGAGCGTTTGCTCTTTATCGATAGCAACTAACGCTTTGATTTTGGTAGGAGCCGGTTGTCCCTCGGTGTATTGTCCTTCAAATTGAACCACCAACCAAGCGGATAAGAACAAATGGAGAGCGATGAGGATTGTCCCCAAAATCCGCACACCATCGCCGAAGCGGCTGTGAGGAGGGCGTAGGGCCATGTTTTACCCACGCGCCACTCGTACTTGAGGCTTCAATCACTCTTCATTCTCGTCGGTGTTGCTGTCTCGGCGGCCACCGGATACGACACCTGCAAGAACAATGACCGCAATCATTGAGATTGGGGATAAGAAAGGCAAATCCAAGCCGGAATCTTCTGCGAGTTCTTCTGCAGTTGGTGGCGTAGGGTTATCGCCGCCATCTGTTCCAGTCGAAGTGTCTGTTTCAGGTAGAGTAAGGTTGCTGACGTCAACTCCTGCTGCAATGAGGTCCTCTTCGATTGCTCCGAGGTCGTGGTCATCGACATTGACAATGTCGTCAATGGAAGTCGCTTCTTCCATACCGTTGGTAGCGGCATTCGCATCAGCTCCTGTTAGGTAGTGGATACTGAGTTTTGCTGGAGCATCGTCCATGTAGCCTTGAGTTTCTGGTCCAGCAAGGGTGTATGCGCCATCATCGTTCATGACGTAAACGCCAACGCCGACCATAGCAGCATGTTCATTGCTCCACATTGGAGCCCACATGCCATCGTCGTAAGGGAATTCTTCGAACGGCTCAACATCTTCAAGCCGATCTTCGAGATGCATACCGAAATCCTCGAGTACATCCTCAAGTCCAGATTCCCCAAGGGCTTCGAAAACAGCCGCAACACGGTCGCTGACTTCATCGTCTGATTCTTCAACCATCGTGCAATGCATTTCCGAAAGGTACGGGGTTGAAGCCCCGTCTTGTGTAAGTTCAGTCATGAGGCAATATTCGCCCACTTCAAGGACGTCAATGTTGCCTTCCATCGAGTATGAGTTGTCTGACCCGTCAATAACCATCGTTCCTGAATCAAGTTGGTTTTGATTCGGATCCATAAGTGAGTAGGTTAATGTCGCCCCTCCGTAACTCGACCAGTCGTATGCGGACATATCGTAGCGAAGGTTCATTGCTTCGTCTTCCCACACATCGGCATATCCTAATTCAGGACCAATCCATTGTGAATGGCACATTTCAGAAAATTCTACAAGTGGAGATGAGGTTCCTGTTTCGCTGATTGAAGCGGTCATGCACATGGTTGATTCTCCGTACGTTGAGGGGACGGCTACGCCACTGTCTTCGGACCAAGAAGTGGCCCACTCTGGGTTTGAATCGCACATCCAAGAGTCACAGATTGTGGATTCAATCGATGAGAGTGGTGTTCCTGCATCATCAAATACATTCATCTGGAGAGTATAGTGGTTGAGAACGCCTTCGTCTTCCAATGTTGGACAATCACCATTGCCGTCGTTGAGAGTTGTCCATTCTACTTCGCTTCCATCGTTGCAAGTGAACATCTTTGTCGAACCATCAGTAGGTGCTTCGTCTGATCCATCGCTGCAGGCGGATTCCCCATCGTTCACTGACGTGAAACCGATTTCAGAGCCATCGTCGCAAGTGAACATTGGTTCTTCGTCGCTTTGCATGACTGAAGTGTTACCTGAAAGAGCGGTCTGAACTGTAATGTTATCTCCCCAGAAATGAAGATCTCCGGTGAGTTTTGCAGGAGCGTTTTCGGGGCTAAAGCCCTCTACATATACCCAGTCCTGGCTCAATGTCATACCTTCCATAGTATCAATGACGGTGATGTCGACTGAACAGTAATCATCTTCTGGGCACATATCGGCATCATCCATGATAGTGACGCCATCGCCAACAGACCAGTATTGGTCGCCAACGCTGCCGAATTCCACAAGGCTGCAATCGCCATCGGCAGGCATTCCAGGGTTTGAGCACGTAACGGGTGCGTTACCATCAACAGATACTTGGACCATCACTGTAGCCCAATTGATGTCGTTGCCTTGGTATAGAGTGACGAGAGCTAAGTTATCTGTATTAGGTTCGTTGTTTTCCACACTATCCGCCTGGAACTCATAGAAGCTGAGTTGTCCATCAGTACCGTCATCCTCCGTGGCGAAAATCGATTCGAGACTGTCTGTAATGTCTTCGCCGATGTCTTCAGCAACTTGTTCAGCAAACGCCTCTCCAGACCCAGAAAGGACATGGCCCATCATGATAAACATCAATGGGTTTCCTGGTGGGCAGGTGTCGCAACTCTGGACTTGAGTGCCCAGAGCGCGATGCCCTGACTCAGCAGGCTAAATCCGGTAACCACCACAATCAACAATAAAATCATGATGATTGGCCTGAACGGTTTACGCTCTACCGAGTTAACACCCGATTTTAAAAAGGTATCTACCTTCGCCTGATCCTCGGGATAGAGGCGCCGTTCGTTGTTGTCGGGGTCCTCGGATTTTGATGCGTGCATCGACTCGGTCATGTGACTCGCCTTGTTCTGGGACCAACTCTAATCCTAGCAAAAGTCAGGCATGAATGGACGGGATGTTCTATCAGCGCAGGCTACGGTGCATTCTCAGATTTTTCAGCGAGGATCGCGCCAATGTGGCTGCATCAATTAGCGCAAACGCTTCAACAGGACTTTTTGCCCAGTCACTGCCTGACTTGCCATATCGCCTGTGAGCCTGCAGATTTACTGTGTAGCAGCTGCCTAAATTCAATTCGTCGCAACCCTTGGGCTTGCAAGCGCTGCGGCCAACCGGGGACCGCCCTAACCGGGCATTGCCGGCGCACCACGGTATTGCGCTTTGTACTGGCTGGGCTGGAGTACAGCGATGTAACCCGAGACCTCATTCATCGCTGGAAATTCCATGGCG
>OCOX01000026.1_pt1 | contig 16975 bp, 8 predicted proteins | sample 1534681 | NCBI WGS metagenome assembly OCOX01 (sample SAMEA3275498, study PRJEB22092) | marine metagenome | biome: ENVO:01000023; feature: ENVO:00002042; material: ENVO:00002010 | collected 2014-06-20T12:20:00+00 | depth 1 m
CGTCCAAGCAATCCTTGTCGTACGAGTTTACCGAGTTGAGCCAAACGGCTCAATGCTGCCTCGAATGCATCTGAGCCAGAAGAGGTAATGCCTTCTTCAGCCAAAACGCGCTCGATGGTTTCCTCATCATCGAGCAAATCCTCTCCATCAAAAACCCATGCTGGCGGCAGGGGAATGGACGGTGGCGCATTCTTGACGCATGGATTTTCCAAACCAATTTCGACCAACCGATGCATGAGCGTTCCAAAAACAGTCGCTGGAGGATAGATTGAGGCAGAAAAATCAGAAGAAGAGCGATTCAAAAACAAGTTCAACGGTTCCGGATTCCAACCCTTCACTTCAGAAAGCCAATGCCGGCGAGGGCAGGCGAAACTTGTATCCAGGCCATGGGCGGTCATCCGCATCATTTCACTCACCAATGGAAGAGGTTGTTCAGAGGCTACCACGGGTTGAAAGTTGCTGAGGTGAGTCTCTAAATCCATCCATCGCTGGAGAGGGGTGGCTGTCGTAAGATCAGGGAAGCAGTCCGGAGAGTGATAAATGTACAAGGATTGGACAGAAGGAGGGCCTAAGCACGCATCGTCAACCAAGGACCGCGGATTAATCGAAAGTGTCGTTTCCTTGTAGTGCGGAAGTTGTTCACCGAAGGAATCGTTTGCTTGGAGCCATGGCGAATGTTCTACACTGTGTTGGTGAGATAAACTTCTCAACCCATCAAGCCACATGGCACCCATCGTTTTCATCGAAGGTTTACTTTTGAATTCAATACAATGGGTTTCTTCATCAATTGTGGCCGAATCACTCGGAGAACCGACAACAATCAGTCTATCCTTTACTCGGGTTAATGCAACGTAGAACTCTCGCCTACGTTCTGCTTGACGCTGAGCATGGTCCATTCGCTTAGCGAACTCCCAAAGCCCATCATCAGGCCGATCGCGTGAAGACCAGGGGTTGATTCGTCCTGCAACCACCTGAGGTGTGACCAAGACATTGTTTCGAACTGCTAATGACGCATCAGATTTCCCTGCGTGAAACATTCCTGCGACGACGACAACAGGGGCCTGAAGGCCTTTAGCGCCGTGAATGGTCATCACTTGCACTGCTCCGCCTGATGGAGTGATGATGGCTGATGGACCTTTTCCTCCGAGCGATTGGAGAGATTTCATTCGATTGAAAATTGCGGAAGCCTCGTGCCCTAATTCATTTCCAATAGAGGTTGCAAGTGCACACCATGCCTCAGCATTCTGACGCGAAGTATCGTCTGAATACGACAAAAGCAGGTCTGAGTGGTCAAGCACCGTGTCAAACACATCGTGTACGGCACCCTGTTGTACGAGAGACTCGATGTGGCTTACAAGCCTTTGAACTGCCTCGTTTGGAGCATGTTCGTGTATTTTCTGCCACCAGCTTTTATCTTCATTTGACGACATCATTGCATGGGCTTGTACATCGTTAAAACCGAAGACAGGAGAGCGAGCAAGAGACAATGCAGCATGGCGAGAATGAGGGAAAGCAATCAGTTCAAGGCAGGCCAGGAGAGGGGCCACGACCGGTCGTTGAAGAAGTGCCCCCTGTCGGTCTGCCATAACTGGAATCCCGCGTGATTGAAGCCTTTGAATGAGATCTGGAATATACTTTCGAGAATGAACAAGAATGATGACGTCTTCAGGAAGTACGGAAGTATCAGTCGATGCTATTTGATGGTAGCCGTTTACCGAAGCATCCCAAACTTGTGTTGGGCTTTGTGTAACGAGCGCTTGCAAGCGTGCAGCAATCAATTCATTCTCAAGATGGGCTCTTTTTGCTTCGGGGTCTGCAAATGTATCAATCCGCTGTTCAAGGTCAAGACTTGGTGCCTCAACGCCAATCTGCAGCGGCAATAGCCACTCCAATACACCTTCATCCTCAATATCTCTCGCTGGATGGAGTGATTGCGATTCGGCATGCCAATCGCCCGGAAGAACATAATGCCGTTCATCGAAGACATCGTCAAACATACCGTTCATCGTACGCATCAAATTGTGCAGAGTTCGATGGTTTGAAGTTAAATCAATATGGCCAAGAAGTCGTCGTTCTCGACGTTCATCTGAAACCAATCTTGAGTGGTCTTCCCCGTCTTCAAAACCGACCTCGATATGCTCCCACAACTGTGATTTGACAACCGAGCCCTCGATTTGAGAACCTTGAATGAAGGAATTACCTGCACCAACTGGGCGTGGGTCTCTGCCGCAGCCATCGGCGTGCAAATGCTGCAACCTAGGCTCAGACTGTTCGATTGAATTAGCGGTTTGTATCGCTGCAACGGTTCGACGCATCACCGTAACCTCAGCTTGTCGGAATCTGTAGATACTTTGCTTCATGTCACCGACAATGCAAACGGTCGGATCCCATGGACCCAGTGGGTTCAGTGGTTCATCCACCTCAAGTCTACGACGCCCCCACAGACGAGCAAGCAATCGGAAGTGAGCTGGATTCGTGTCTTGGTATTCATCGATGATGAAAGCCCGGTATTGACGACGAATAGTTTGCAGAGTGTAGAAACGGCGTTGAAGGTCTTCATAGCACGCTTGATCGTTTCCAGCCAAGCGCATGGCACGGGAAATGTGTTGGTCTGACCAAGGCTCATCGCCGAGTCTGTCTAGGGTTTGGACCACATCTGGGGGATACACATGACGAACCATATCTGGGCATCGAGCCAACAACAAGTCTGCGACAAGGCGCTGAATGTCGTCGTAATCATGCACGCCTTCGTGGGCTTTACGCAGTGACAAAATATCTTGGCAGCCCCGGTGAACGACGAGTAAATCGTTGAGAACATTGGTTTGGAGTTCGTGGGAAATTCGGAGACGCCCTTCTGGCGCAAGATCACTGAACGACAAGGCTACCTCTTGACACCGAATCTTAGAACCCTCTGGCAAAAACGGTAATTCCGAAGAGGGATTGAGCAAGAAAGCACTGCGCCCAAGGAGACAAACCAACCTACCAAGCCGGCCTGTCAAGAGTCTTTTCAATTCTTTTCCAGCCTCAAGCGCATCTTCGACAACAGCTTCTTTTTGGATTTTGGAAACGCCACGGGCAGAAGATTTCGATAGAAGACCGGGGTGCCAGCCCTCCGAATGATTCACCTGAGGTAGGCCTCCTTTGGGGAAGAAATTCGGCTCATCTTCAGACAATTGACTTGATGTTGTTGCGGCAATAGCCACCTGCCAGACCCATTGCAAACATTCGCCTTGGTCTTCAGGAAGTGCTTGGCGAGCCAGTGCGGTAAGATGGTTAAATCGAGTAAGAGTTGTTCCAATATCTGCCTCACAAGCGTGGACGTAACTTGCTGCATGAGCCATGTAAACATCAACCCATTCTGAAAGGGTGTTTTGCAAGGTTTGTGCGAATTCTACAACGGTGTGCCGAACCGGTTCAAGGAACATATCCATGAGGACTTCGTGAGGCATTGGCCCTACTCCATTCCAATCGAACCCGAGTGTTTGAGCTCGTGTGAGCATGGCTTGATACGCCTCTTCAACAAACAGTGATTTACCGAGCATCCCACTCAAGACTACGGCGGAACGTTCCTGTCCCCCAAGGAGTACGGCGAGTCGGTTCCTCGACTCGAGGAACGCTCCAATGTGTCCACGTACTCCCGCCTCGTGTGCATCATCAATGGTTCGAATTCGCCAAGCTGAATGGAGTGCCTCTTGAATGAGAAGTGGGGCGCGTTCTTCTGAAATTTGTTCTCGACTTGGATGAACTGCGACCAAGTCAAGATGCGGTGATACAAGTTGTGAGAGGAAAGCATCAATGGTCGAAATTGGTGCTTCATCGAGTGCTGACATCAAGGTCTCGATATCACCCTCACGGATTCGAGGGTCGAAAATACCCTCATAGTCTCCTTTTTCAAGCGGTGCAGCACGGCTTTGACCGACCCTGTGACGGATTCGTGCTTTCAACTCAGCAGCGGCCTTCTTGGTGAAAGTGATGGCGACCACTTCACTTGGCAGCAAACCTTTCCATTCCTTGGGTGGAGTTCGTTGCCGTGGCGGTGCTCGCAAAAAACCACTTGCTTGCGATGATTCTCGTGGGCCAGTCGGAAGCAAATGAGTCGCACGTTGTTCCGATGAGAGGAGATGTTGCACATAGCGCTCCGCCATAACCGTCGTTTTTCCAGTACCTGCGCCGGCATCCAACGCAATGTGCTTGTCGAGGTCAAGACCAAGGCGCTGACTCCGGTTAAAACGAATCGTCATTTTACTTCACCTCCAAGCGTTGCTGAAGGACAAATTTGTCGTACCGTACAATATGAACAATGCTTACCGGGCGTGGGATTAACCGCTCCATTTGAAGCAGCCTTGATAGCACGGTTCGCTGTACGGATTCGTTCCTGAATCCACGCCCTAAATCCATTCGCCGTGAATTCTGTACCCGGTTGCCGGTGATGGTTCTGCGTATACATGGTCCGTTCACCAATCTCATCAGTACCAAGGTATTTCAAAATCGACGAATCAATTTCGACGTAATGGGTCGTCGACTCACCGACCTCGGAAACGCCAACACCTACCACGCGGTCACCCGGGTGACTCTGTTCCCAAGCGCGAGCGTATAATCCCAGTTGAACTTCGTCAAACAGCGACTTTCTGTGCCTGTCGCCCTTGTCAGTGGCCTTCGGCCCGTTCACTGTCTTCAAATCACGAATGATGACAAAACGATTCGCAGGACCAGGTTGTTCCAGGGAAACGGTTTCGTCCACTGTAGAGGAGGACAAAAACCCGTCTTTGATGGCTAAATCCTTCATCTCCGGGGTCAGCAAGAGGGCGTCAACACGGTCGACTCTTCCCGACAAATTGAACGATGATGATTGGCCCGAGTCGTCTTTTCCATCTACCTGAACATGCCTGTTTTTGCCGGATGCAAACTCCCACTCGCAGGCAAGAGGAGCAACTCCAGTGAGGGCGAAATCTGATTCAATCATTCGTCCAATCCGCCCGCTGGGTTCGAGTTCGTTTTCTCCCTCAAGATATAACCTCCATTCAGCAGGTGCAACGCCAATCATCTCCCTGCAACGGTGAACGGCAACAGCATCGTATCGCGTCAACCACGGAACTTCGTCAGAGAGGTATGTGAGAACTGCCCCCCATAACGCATCAACTGAATCCTTTGGGCCAAGATGGAGAGGAAGTGGAGATGAGATTGCGTCCTCTGCAGTCGGAACTCCATGACTTCGCAGTAAAGCAGCCTCTGCATCGTGAATAAGTGTCCCGCGCGTACGCGATTCAAGATCCTCACTCAGCGTCTCCTCAGCTCTTGCTTTCAATTGCGTATCCATCCACGCTTTACGTGGGCATTGTAGCCAAGATTGCAGACGGCTTTGAGACCATTTTTCTCGTACAACCGGAGCTGAGTGGATCCCAAGCGTCGAATTGAGAATGTCACTTGGGAACGTATACCCTGGCAAGGGCCTCGGATCAATTGCTGGCCCTCTGGACCTGCTGTTCCTTTTCATTCCAAGATGCGGCCAATGTTCTTGCTGGCTTGAACCAACTCCCACTTGAGATTTCGTTGGTTGGAGGATAATACCGTCTACACTCAAGAGATGCTGTCGATTCTCCCAAGAAAAATATTCATTGTTGCCAAGATTCTTCATGACGGGTTGGCGAAGGTGACGATCGTTTTGGAGAGGCAATTCATTAGCAATAGCAAGACTGGCGTGAGAAAGAACTGCCGCTTCTGGAGTTCCACCTTCTGCTAATTCAAGGCCGGCACGTTGCCGAATATCTCGCCCTCGATGCCCCCCTCGTTCTCCAACAGCCCGGCCGTCGACCATCGACATGGTGAACGGCCTTGGCGTCAACCATACTGTTTCACTTCCATGCTCGCCTGCTGTCCAGTGCCAACTTCGATGCGGAGTCCCTTCTTGATGCGCCTCCAAAGGTAAAAACGATGGTGCACTGGAAAAGTCCGAGAGCGTACCAGCAGCTTTGTTCTCTGCCAACCATTCAGCCAATGGAGCACTCGGACCGCCACCTTCCTCAGCACTCGTATCGAAAACAATGACCTCCGTGCCAGCGTTGAGTAAATGCCGGAGATGATGCCGCCCCTGACGAACAGTAATATCGGATGAAAACAGGCCGAGGCGGAGTTGTGCAGGCGCATCGAGCCAGGGTACTTTCGAGGCCTTCATGGGCCATGCATTAACATCCAAGCCTACGAGTAGAATCAAGTCTGCCTCAACACCTAGTGCCTTTTGAGGGGTTAAAATTTGAACATTCTTACCACTGGAGCGAGAGCGAGGTAGAGAGGTGCGCGAAAGGATTTGTTCAAAATATTGGATAAATTGTTCTCCGCTTTGAGGAGCGCTGAGATCTGCACTGCTCAATTGTTGGTTTGTCTTTTCATACACCTCTCGGACCATCTGTAGCCCGGCAAGTGAACGGTCAAAAGCAGTTGTTCTGCTGGCCAAGGATGTCCAATCGAGACGTGAATACATCGCATCCAGCCATTCAGCGCCCGTATTCAACCGTGGTGGAAGAGGAAGTTTTTGTTGAGACGAACAGCCAATAGCTTCTCCTTCCATCGAGCGTTTCGATTCATCGTCAATCAACGGAGCCCACATTTCTGCAACGCAATGTATCCACCACTGAGTCTCTTCAAGCGCTTGACGCTGGCGGGCAGGGTTTTCACCAAGTTGCGGAGTGGCTTGCGACAAGATTGAAATCCAACGAGAAAGACTTCCTAGGCCACCCCGGACATGGAAAGAACGTGCTATATTTTCCAAAACATCAGGATGAGGACGTGGCGCCCAAGTTCTCTCACTGGGGTGTTCAAGCCGCCCTACGCCACCGTTTAGCAATGGGAGGCTGTTGTGTTCATACAGAACACGAAGGTGCTGCAGAGACCATGCTTCCATTCCTACGCCAAGCTTCATAGCACGCAACAGGCCAGAAATCGCAGGTATCTGTACCAGTTCGACCTTCTCTGTGCCGCAGTTAAATCCTAATGTTTTGATTCGTGAATGCCATTCAGACATGTTCGTATCTGCTGCACCGTCGATGATTAACACGTTTCCAGAGGACTGAATCGAAAAAGATCGAAGGAGTTCTATTGCCGCATCCATACTGTGTTTGCATCGTTCAAGGGTCACAAGGTGCAAACTGGTTTGACGTTCTTCACCGCGTCGAGATCGCCATGGCACATTGACAGTCGGTTTCCATACTTCATGCTCGGGAATCCATTCTGGCAAAGTGGCTTGGGTCGAATACTCCCATTCGGCTTCAAAGAGATACGCACCATGGTGGCCAAGTCGAAATGATCCCGCACAACACAATTGATGAATCGGTCGATGGGTCGACAGTTGTCGATAGAAGAAACGTTCAATCTCAGAGAAATCTGGTGCGGTGTTGAGCAAGATTATGCCGTCAACATCATTCAAGGTGAACGGAGGATATTCAGATACTTGGAGGGCTTTGGTAATTTCATGGAGGGCGCGGTGTGGATGAGTTCCGTGCAGACTCGATTCGACTTGGGTGAGGATTTTATCAAAGTCGCGAGCACCAGGGTCTTCATCCCAAGCCCAAGGCTGGTTCAATTGAGTGAGTGTACGGTGGAGGGTGAGTACGCGCTCGGTTTGGAAAGATGACCATTTTCTACCTTCGATGGCGGAGAAAAGCAAGGGTAGATCTCCTTGCTCAGCAGCTTGTTTGGTAAAAGCGTGAGCGACAGCGAATGTCCCGGCGTCATCACCCAACATTGGAGGAAGACCTAAGTCAAGGATCAGCAATTGCGTAAGACGGGTAAGAGTGAGATGGTGGGTTGTATCGACCGGCGTGTCGGTCTGTGACAAGCGAAGAAGGGTCTGACTACGGCTGGCTTCATTTGGATGGACGAACAATACATTGCGCGCCGAACCATTCTGTAGCGCATCACATAGCCAGAGAGGCATGTTATCTCCTGAATCAATTGCCTCAAGGGTGATTGAAACATTCGATTCGTGATTCATTCTCGTTCGCCCCATCAACGTTACAGATGTCGACTGTTCTTGAAGGCTCGCTGTCAGATCTGGTAAGAGCTTCTTTCATTGATATACAGTCGTATGTAGAAGTTACTCGAGTCCCGGTGTCAGGTTTCATTGTTTATATAGGGTCGAAGAGAATAGTTACTGTTTGTGGAAACATGAATGGGTCTTGTTTATGAAAATCCATTCATGATGACCGGCAGATTTAAATATTAGGGGCGACCTACTGTACCTGTTGGGCCGTAAAATATTACTTAGTTGCTCTTTTGCGAGTTTTTCGCTGAAGGGGGACGAGTGGTTGAACGGCCCACAAACGACGAAACAAGAATGGAGATAATAAGTATGACTGAAAACATGAACCAAAAGAAGATTGAATTGACAAACTGTGATGACTGCGCAAGCCAAAACCTTACCGTTATGCCTGAAAAGGGTGAAACTTGGTGCGATGACTGTGGGCTTGTCCACAAGAACCAGGAGATTTTGGCGAACGATAACGGTGCCGCACTGTTTGGTGAAGGCGCACACTACCAAGCTGTCCGCCAGGATGCTGACAAGAATCGCAACATCGGCGGTACCGGTCCAAAGATGCGATTTGGTTCCAGGGGAGTTCACAATCCAAGCAAATACCGCTTGCTCGAGAAAATCGACCGCAGCACTGTACGTAACCCACACCCTTTCGCAAATCGCGTAAAGCGCAACATCGAGCAGTTGTACGGCCGACACGCACTTCATATCCTCGAATTCATCGTCGAGATGTCCTGCAAGCCACTCACGGGAGAGCAAGAGCAGATTCGCAAGAAGCAATCCAAGTCCCTAAAGAAGCGGTTGGGTATGCCAAAGCAATCAATTTGCCGCAAGGATAAGGGTATCAAGGGGTCATCAGAGGAGCAGAATGCCGTCATCATCGCAGCTGCAATTGTCGAGCTTGCTGGCGAGTTGGGCATCATGCCAAAGTTCGACCGACGTTCAACCATGGCCCAGGCCAAGATTTCTCCGAAGCAAATAAGCAACGCTCGAATCCGTATCCTTCAACATTGGAAGGCACGACTCACCATGAAGTGGGCTGTAATGCCTCGGCGAAAGAACGCCAACGACCGTCGCGAAGATTCCATAGCACAAGCTATGGAACACGTTTTCGAAATGCTTGGCGACCACCTCTCTACTGAAGAATTTGAACGGGTATTGTATGAAACTGAAACACGTTTGGCCCTCCTCAATGAAGGTACAGGTGGGGCACTCACGATTAACATTGAACCACGAATGGTCGTTTGCGTTACTGCTTATGCCAGTCTGAATTTCTTTGGACTGCAGTCTGGTGCTGCTGATTTGCTGGCAGATGTTTTCGGACTCACCAGCAGCGGCATTCGTTCCCGATATGACGCATTGGTAAAGCAATCTGAGGCTGGAACTTTTCATGATGCTGGGGCTTTTGATGTCTCCAAACCATGTTACGACGCTGCATCGGATAAGCACGCACAGAATGCATTGATATCCAAGGTGCGATTGGGCAATGTATGCGGAAAGCGTTCCTCCTTACCCTGATTGTTTTCTTGATGGCCTTTGTGCCTTCATCGACTGTTGCCGCTCCTGCGGCCCAAACTGAAGTTGGGGTGTTGTTTGGTGGGCAGTGGTCATTGACCAACGAGTCCGGCATCGCCTCAACGAACTTGAGCGATTTACCACCGGTCGTCGAAGTGTATACAGCCACTTGGTGCGGCAATTGTGTCGATGTAGAGCATGCTTTAGATAACATCGAAAACGAAACCGCTATCCAACAATACCACATCCACAGAGCAATCAATGAAATCCAGGACCCGCTTGGTAGTGTCGAGATCGACCAACGTTTCATCGACCGCTATGGAACCATGGCTCCACCTGCTGTCATCTTTAACGGGACGACCATCAAGGCAGGTAGCGTCCCAAATGATGCTGCATCTTTAGAAGACGAGTTTACGATACTTTCCGATGTTCATCTCTCACTCACTGGCGATTCAAGTTTCGCATGGACACCGACCACACAGGGCAGCGGAATTGTTGCATGGTCTCTCGATATCGAAAACATGGTGGCACCGGAAGGCAGCTCCATCGTTGCTCAAGCATGGATTGTCGAGGATACTGCACGGTTTGAAGACGGCTCGAACGGTCTTGAAAACTACCCACACGTGGTGCGTGGAATCATAGAGATCGGGCATGTGAATCTCACCGATGAATCCGTATCCATGACTGGGAATACCACCATCTCCCTCCCTGCAGCGTACGATGGGTCTGATTTGTCAGTGCACCTTTTGTATCAACTCAATTTTCCGATTGAAGTCGTAGATGATGTTAATCAAGGAAACGAGTGCGTCGGTATCGACTGTGAGGAAGAAGAACAAAGTATCCCCGCAGCACCAATGGTGATGGGTCTGAGCGTATTCATTGCAGCTGCCTTGGTTCGTAAGGAGTGAACTTGTTAGATTATGTTCTTCTGGTAAGCCCACGGTTGGAATCTCGAAGGTCTTGTTGCAACTCCCAGCGGAATTCAGTAATGCGATGAGGTGTTTGCTCCACTTCGCCAAAGTGCCAATGCCACGGTGATGAGTTTGGATTACCAAGTGTCGATTGCGCCCTATCGAGGTGAAGAGAGAGGTCTCTACGCGCAGTATGCTTGGCGTGGTCTCTTCGTATGAACACAATGCTCTGGTCTTGAGTGCCTTGCTCAACAAATCCAAGGAGGGTCGCAAACCTTCGGAATATTCGGCGTTCTTGCTGATTACGAACGGTCGTTGCAAGGTGGCAGTGCTCAAAAGTAACGTCTCCGCCATCCAACACTCCAAGCCTGAAAGTGGAGCCGATCGGATGCTGAAGCAAAGCATCCCAAACTCTGGGGAAAATTTCGCAGTACCGTCGCTCTCCGTTCCGAATATCACCAACAGGCAAATCTTCTACCAGCATGATGTGGTGTTGCCTCTGTAGTCGGAGCTGAGCCCAATTGTCCCTGTCATGTCCGATGTGGTGGAAATAGTGATTAGGTTCGATACCTTCATCGGTAAAATCGCTCTTCAGAGACTCATGCCAGAGTTCAATGAACTGTGGATGAGGCATTGCGGAATCGGCAGCCACTGCGTGCTCGACCAAAATATCACAACGGTTTTTACGGTTTTGAGCATGATAATCTCGATGCCATCTGCGTCGGTTGAAAGCGATATTTCTTCGGAACAAATGCATCATGTTCTGGTTTTGCCCGCCTGCTTCTTCTGGTTGATCTCGTGGCAACCATCGGATGCCGTCCGGGTGTTGAGCCGTGATTTTCCTGAATTCTTGAACGGTCGAATCACGAAGAAAACGAACATGGTTATCCTGCAAAGGAGATGAGAGGCCAAGCGGAGGCCTTGAAGCAATATGTTCTCGTAAACTGTCAATCTTACCTGAGGTTTTAACATCATCAACAAGCGACAAAATGACCGATACGATTGTATCGCCGAGTGGAACTGTCGAATGGAATGTGCCGTGGTGAATGCACAGTGCTGCCGTTCTCCTTGGCCCTAACGAATCAATCGCCCGTATGATAAACGGAGCCCCATGAGCCCCTCTTCCAACCTTAACTTCGTAAAAATGGCCCAATCGACCAATAACCAGTATGCGCTCTTCATGGACAAAAACTCGATCGGAGTTACTGTCAATGACTTCTCGAAGAAATTGAATTGAGCGGCGTAGAGGCGCTGGTATCTGATGGGCTTCCTGATTTGAATCGGTCCAATTAAACTGCAAAGCATACAACATGTCGGAGCATGACGAGCGATGTGGAGAAAATGCGAGCGATATCAAAAAAGCCCAAACTCCCGGTTCTTCTGGTATCGGCGTCTTACGTGAAGCGTTGTTCTTTGATCGAACCACAAACTTGAGTTTCCCCCCAACGATTTCAAATGGCCATGTCCGATTGATGTTGAACCGCTGATATCGAGTGTATGCCAGCCACCGTCGAGTCCAAGGGTAGGCAGTAAGTTCCTCTAATCCATTCGGGTGATGAGTAAATGCTTCTTTCAAATGGTTCTCAAATTTCGTTCCAATAGGCGTTGATAATCTCTGCCGAACATCACGAGACCAAGCCCCTAGTGGATTTATTGCAGCGTGTTTGGGCGCCTCAAGTTGTTCTTCAGCCATCCATTCAACCCATGAAAGCATAACGGAGGCAGTGGGCTTATCCGACGATTCGCGAATCCTATTTGGGCCAATGAGGCGACGAGGTACTCTATTGAGTTGAAGAGTGTCGATAGCGCCTGTGTCCATTGTTCCAATCGCAATAAAGAGCTTCGATAGGTCCCAGCCTAAACGGTGTTTCTCCGAAGAAAGAAGATTGAGCAGAGACACCGTGGGAACCGGTGCCATCGTGGCTCTTCCGTTGAGATACATACGATCAGCAACAAACGAAACATGCATGCCATCGTAGAGATGGAAGCCTCGGTGCAATTGATTCCGTTGTTTTTTATCCAATCGGACACCGTCGGTTATCCTTTGGATGATACTGGCCATCTCGTCCCCATCGCACGGAGAAAAGAACACAGGGTCGACTGATGAATCCTGTAACCGAGCCCAACCAACATCTTCCGATTCAGATACATTTTGCATCAAGTGCTTCCAACGTTGTTTGGCAGTACGGCCTCCACCGCCAATCAATTCCAGCGCTTCAGCGTGAATATCATTCTGTATCTCACATGCCCATCTTTTGTTGTTTTTAGAGACGATAATGGACTCACACAACTGACACGGGTTCGAAGTCGAAGGGTGTTCACATACCGAGCAATATGAGGTATGCTGTTGCCTGGCCATGACCATTAGAGTACCGAGTGTATTTAACTCTCAAACGAGGAAAATGCTTCAATAATGTGTTTGACATCCTCATCTGTAACATGTAAATGGACCACGATGCGGCATACATTGGGTTTGACATCTAAGACATCAATGTTCATTTGGCGAAGTCCTTCCATGACTTCCAATGCTGGAATCTTCGACTCAAAGTAAACCATATTGGTCTCCACTGTATTCATTTTTACTTCGAAACCATCGAGCTGATTGATGGCTTTGGCAATGGTTTTTGCACGACTGTGGTCATCAGACAACCGATCTACATGATGGTCGATGGCGTGCAAACACGCGGCAGCTAGGAAACCTGACTGACGCATGCCACCCCCGAACATCTTTCTCCATCGGTGAGCGCGTGCAATGAAGGATTGAGAGCCAACCAAAACCGAACCTACGGGGGCTCCGAGTCCTTTTGAAAAACAAATCGATACAGAATCGTAGTCGCGCAGCATTCTGTTGAGAGGGGTCTTGGTAGCTGCAACTGCATTGAAAATACGCGCCCCATCCATGTGGATTGCGCAGTTGTTTGCCTTTGCAACTGCGGCAATCTCATCCAATGTTTCTTGTTGATAGCAAGCGCCACCTCCTCTGTTTGATGTGTTTTCAACGCATACCAATGTCCCATCTGGGAAATGGGAAAGTGAGCCTTCTTGCTTACGGATTGCAAGTTGAACATCTTCTGGCCGCATTAGACCGCCGTGAACATCGACAAGTGCAATGGATGCTCCACAAAGAGCGGCATACCCACCGCCTTCGTAAATGTAGATGTGACTGTTCTTCGCCGTAATGATCTCATCACCAGGATTCGTATGGGCTCGAAGGGCGATAGCGTTCGACATTGTCCCCGAAGGGACAAATAATCCAGCTTCTTTCCCACACATTTGAGCCATTTTCTGCTCCAACTGAGTTACAGTGGGGTCATCTCCGAGAACATCGTCTCCAACGACAGCCCCGTTCATCGCTTCACGCATAAGCGGCGTAGGTTGAGTGACGGTATCTGAGCGAAGGTCGATTCGGTCTGAGTTGTAGTCACGCATATCCATCGCAACGAGCCACTCCTCATGAAGGCAATGGAATTGACTAGAGAAGTTTCAATTCACCGGTAATACGTTCCAATCGATCTTCGGTTTCCGGGCCTAATGCAAGTACAGTAAGTGAGCCGCTCGGAATTTGAGTATGGCCTGCATCGTGAACAAGTGTTGTCAAAATACCTGCGTCTTTAGCCTGTTGTTCAAGCGCCAACAGATGGTCCGCATCCGTGCCCCTCAAGCAGACTTTCTTTTGCCCGGTGGCAAGCCATTGCTCAACAAAAAGAGGCTTCTCCGAGCCTGCATTCATCGTAGCCATCACAGCGCCATGGCCGACTTGAGCGGCGATTTTCCCTTTGCCCATTTTTAATCCGTGATTGACCACGCACACCATCTTACAAGCACCGTTAGGAGATTGTCCGGTCGCAGGTGGGGCTGTAAGCCGATGCAAAAATGAACGCAGACCCATTTCCTCACCTAATAGGGTTTCAAATCGGAAACCAGAGCATCGATGGCGCGGCGTGGAGCAGGTCCAATTCCGAGTACTGTAATGGTGCCAGGTGGCACCTCTGTGTGGCCTGCATCTTTGACAAGTGTTGTAACGAGGCCTGCGGACTGTGCTTGACCCGCTAGGCGTTGCAGAGTTCCAAGGTCCTCCGCACGGAGACAAATTTTTCTTGCTCCACCGTTCATCCACCGCTCGACAAGACGAGCGTTGGATTTGCGAGCATTTACTGTGCATGTGACAGCTGCATGCGAGCATTGTACTGCGAGTTTACCCGCCGACATCTTGAGATCTTTGCGAGCAATGAGGACCATTGATGGATGTTCAGCCGTCAATGCCATGGCCATTCACCACCGCAAACTCGATTTCTTCAAGCGTTGGTTGTTCCTCAAGTAATCCCGAGAACCAACTGCCCAGCCACACAACAAAGACGAGGTTGCTCGCCATGTGGAGAAGGTCAAACGGTATGCCATGAATGAGGTATGTGATGAAATCAGTTAATCCAATGGTGCTGTCAAGTATTGAGAAAGAAACAATGAGGTCAAACCAAATTGCTGCGGCAAGAGATGCGAAAATGGCCTTCCGAAGGTGAAGTCCAGATGGGGTAATCAGTGAGAGTTGGGAGCCAGCAACTGCGACGCTTGCCCATCCAGCTGCTTGGAACACTGTCCACCAACCGTCGCCCATGAAAAAGTTCGAAGTCATAGCGACAAGCACGGCGAAAGCAGCGCCGCGGCGAGCCCCTAACTGTGCGCCTACGAGCAATGCTGCTACAGTAACTGGTTGCACATTCGGTAACGGCTGCATAACCACGCGAAGGAAAGAGACCGACAGAACGAGGGTTGCTAGAAACAGAGAATCCAGGATTGGGCGCTTCGTTGGCTTTGCCAAAAGCCAAAAGGCACTTGCGAGTAAGGCAATGTCCAAAACAAGACTCGCCGATGGAGATAGAGTGGGCCCGTGAACACCCATTGCTTCGAACATGATTCAACCCAAGAGGGTGGATGATTTGAGGCTTACCTAAGTTATACTGGAGTCCACCGGACTATGGAAGTTGATTCAATCACGGTATTGTCGGCGGAAAGGCGTCCTTTGGAACCGTCTAAATCGTACTCCCAACCGTTCCCTTCTACACCGTCGATAGAGGAAATATACATGCCAATGCCCGTTTGTTCAACCGAGAGCGAAAAACCGACTTCATCAGCTGCTGCTTTCGTCACACTAAACACGTTCTCGTAACCAACAAATCCGCCAACTGCTGTTTCTTCACCATCAATTTCGAAAATGACAATTTGAGTACCGAGCCAAGAATCCGGCCATTGTTCGTCCCACACCTCAGAAGTTGAAGATTCAGGGAGTGCTTGGTCAACCGCTTCCGACCAAACTTGAGAGAGTTCGGGCAGAATCAAAAGCAGAATCAGGACCAGAAGAAGGCTGGATGTTCTCAAAAAGAGTTCTTTCTTCCCGTTGAGGAAGAAGACTGCCGATGAGGCGAGAAGAACATAGGCTGTGAAAACAAAACCTTGCGTCACCCAGTCGATGTCTTTTGTAACCTCGACTTCCTCTCTGTAGTTCGATTGGTATACACGAAGTAACGATTGGTCGTTTCCGAATACGGTATAATTCATTCCATTCGAGGAAAACCACAGTGGGGCAGCCGTACCGTAACCGGTGATGCCTGTATCGATGAGTTCGAGTGTCAAGTTCTGACCACCATCGAATACGAACGAACCCCAATTTGAATCTGGCGTATTGTGTGGAACGATGAGGTGACTCTCGTTCTGCCAACCGATTTCTCCGTTCGTGTGAAACGGTATCTGACTTACTACCGTACATGCAACGGCGCACTTCATCATTTGAAGATGCATTGAATCCGCTACAACTGCATATTGTCCATTGAGCACTGGCATTGCTGGAGAAGGACCTGCAGGAATTTGTTGTCGTTCTTCGCCGCTGACAGGGTCGAGGATGTAGACGGTGCTGCTCATCGATGATTGCACATGGATGAGTAATCCCGCCTGAGTCATTAGAGGTGCATGACGTATCTTCCCATCGAAGGTAGCAAGAGATGTTGTATTGCCGCTCGAATCGATTTGCCAAAGTGTACCAAGTTCGTCTCCCGAATAAAGAGAGCCATTGTGGAGGCTGACACCGTTCCTCCAACCAAGGCCTGTTTCAGCCCACCATTCTTGCGAACCGTCAGCGAGGCAAAATTGGCCGACGCCTCGCCGTGTTGGAAAAATAACGTGGTCCTCTGAAACAATCGCAGCACCGGTGATGCCCCAGCCTGCAACCTCTGTTTGAGTGCTCCAGTACACGGTGCCGTTGCTCGGATGCAGAGCGTCAATCACACCGTTTGTCCAGCCTACCAAAAGGAGGTCTGGCCATGTACCGCATATCCCTTCGCCGGCATTCACCGGTAGAACAGGTGACATGTCGTTATTTTTTGAAAGAAGATTGGCGTGTTTCCACACCATAGTCCCATCAAGTTCCAAAGCGGTCACTGAAGGTTCGGAATTTCCAGATGTTCGTACAATAATTTTGTCATCGACAAAAACCGGCGAAGTGGAGATGTATCCTGTCCCAAAATCATACTCC
>OCOX01000034.1_pt1 | contig 15709 bp, 11 predicted proteins | sample 1534681 | NCBI WGS metagenome assembly OCOX01 (sample SAMEA3275498, study PRJEB22092) | marine metagenome | biome: ENVO:01000023; feature: ENVO:00002042; material: ENVO:00002010 | collected 2014-06-20T12:20:00+00 | depth 1 m
CCATCATAGTGGGTTTTCATCCCGCCGACCCGGGTTCGAATCCCGGCACGAGCACTTTACAATTTTTATGCTACGCAGTGATGCTTTTACGAGTAGCCTATGAAGATGAAATCTCGCTGCTCAAACATCTCGGAATTGATGGGTTCAGTGCTGAACACTCCATAAACCGAAAAGGGATTGGACCCGGGTTTGAGCCCCTTCACGAGCACACACGAGGGGGAAAGGAACTAAATTGCTCTTGAAGATACACTTGACGAAACATCAGGTGGTCGACACAGAGTCATTGAGGTAAAACAGCCGAAGCCTGATACCGATCGAAGTTTGGAGCAAAGTGATTGCTGCCTTGCTCAGTCATCATCGGTGTCAAACATTGTAAGCGTCTTCGACAACTCAATTGCACGGTTGTCCAGTTCAGCACGGTCATCTTTGCTGAGTCCTGTATCACGTAGCATTTCTTGGATACTTTCGAGTTCCTCTCGAGCATCATCACGTTGCTTACGAAGGTTTCTGTCTTCACGAGTCATCTGGCGCTTAGCAGCACGCTGACGGCTCTCCTTGGAGCGTGCGTCACCTGTGAGCATCTCATCATCTTCTCCGGAGAGTTCGACAGCAGTTGGGAACGGTATGCGGATGTGCTCTTCCTCAAACCGTTCATCCAACGACTTCAGCAACCAGTCACGAGTCACCCATTCATCGCTGTAATCAGCAACCCAAGTGTACAAGCGGAGAACCTTAGCGAAGTCACCCAGTTCAACAAGGAGAACACGAGGCTCTGGTGAATCGATGGTGTAAGGACAGTCTCGAGCTAACTTGAGCATAGTTACCTTGACGTGGTCGATACTTTCACGGTAATCGACACCAATATCAACAACAACCGAAATTCTTCTGGCTATACCATCGCCGCCACCACGAGCGTGATTGACCAGTGTTGAGGAGATAAGCGAATTGTTTGGAATGACGACCAGTTTCTCATCCCGATCCAAAATCTTCGTTGAAAGGATACCCATTGAGATGACCGTTCCGATCATCCCTTCGACTTCGATACGGTCCCCAACTTCAAACGGCCTGTCAACAGCAAGCATGAAAGAATTAACAATATTTCCGAGTGTTTGTTGAACAGCGAGCCCGATAATGAGAGAGAATACGGCTAGTGATGCGAAAAGGCCGAGAAGTTCGATATTGAGTTCATTGAGCGCGAGATTAAGTCCGACAAAATAGGTGACAGCGCGTAAAAGGAATACAATAAGAGGATTGCCACCGGATACTGTAACGCTTGATTTTGCTGTAAAGCGTCCGAGTATGACTGGCACAAGATGTTTGATACCGGTGCTCAAGATTGATGTTGTCGTCATGATGTAAATCACACTGAAGTAGGGAAACAACGACTCAAGTAACTCTGAATCCGAACCAGTAATCCATGCTCCAGAGAGCTGAAGTCCCGCAACGGTGACGACAAAGTAGAGCCGATTGGACAACGGTTGAATAAGGGCATCATCCCATTGTGCCTTCGAACGAGTAACGAGATTACGAAACGGACGGAGTACCATATACTTGCAAAATGCAACTGTAAAAAACATCATACCGATGCATATTCCTACCTTTGGAAGCGTGTCCAAGGCGTTAATCTGATCAAGATACTCGTCGATGGTGGACACGTCAATCAGTCCGTTGGCTGGCGAGCCCTTTACAAAACTACCTCATGCGGAGTCACACAAGTACTATCAAGAATGGCACACATTATAATGCCGAACCTAGAGCCCTGTCATGACGGGGTATCGGTAATGGACGGCTTGAAATTTTTCCAACTTCAAATGCCGCTTGAAAAAGGATCTCACCTCCCCGGAGCAAGTATTATGAATTATTTTACGAATGTAGAATACATAACCACGGTGAACACAACAAAGATTCCGGCGAGTTACATCTTCCTTGTTGAGTTTGACAATCCGAGCGTATTTGACAAAGGAATGAACCTTGACTTAAGTTTTCAAATTGAGGAAATTCTGTTCCAACATGAATCATATGCCTATATTGTCGCTAAATTACCTGGGCCGTTGGGTGCTTTGGTTCAAGGTATCAAGGGCTGTTGGTTTACCGCACCCACATCTTTATCGCGCCAAAACGGTTTGTTGTGGACGGTTCAAGGAACCCCAAACGGTCTCAAAGAAGCGCGTGATTTACTCGCAAAAATCATACCAGGGGATTTGAAGATGCGTATAAGCAAAACAGTAGCATCGGACTGGATTAGCGCACCTCGACTTCCTCCACGCCGACACGAGGTCATGAAAAAGGCAGTTGAATTGGGTTACTACTCTACCCCGCGAGGTTGCACTCAGAGAGATGTAGCAGACTCACTTGGAATACGCCAAGGGACTGTTGCCGAGCACCTTCAATCGGCAGAGGGCTCAATCATCAATTCATGGTCGAAACAGGCCACTGATTCGTCTTTCCGCTAAGCGAGAGAAAGACGACGAGTACAAGGCTCCGACTCAGTCGGTTCACAATCTCAAGCAAGCGTTCCATTTTGATAGTCAAGGAGTGCTTGATGGATTTCTTCTCGAGTATTCATCACAAACGGACCATATCGAGCGATAGGCTCGTTTAATTCGGGGCCAGCGAGTATCAAGAATTCTGCATCCTCTTCAATGGCTTCCAGGACGACTTCATCACCGTCGTTCATAAGCCCGAGTTGTCCATCATGGACTGGCTTTCCACCGAGGTGGAGCGTGCCGCCAAAGACATAGACCATTCCATTGAGGCCAGATTCAATTGGCTGCTTGTGAACACCACCTTGTTCAATTTTCATATGAATGTAGGTGATTGGAATGACGGTATCGATCACGGCATTGACACCAAGGGTTGCCCCTGCGATGACGTTGGCCCAAACTTTACCATCCTCGGAGGTGACTTTTGGGATTTTGGAGGAATCTATGTCTTGGTATCGCGGCATCATCATTTTGTCCTTCGCCGGGAGGTTTACCCAAATTTGGAATCCATGAGATACTCCGCCGGTCTTCAAGAACTCATCCTGTGGCAATTCTGAATGAATGATACCCCGTCCCGCAGTCATCCATTGTACATCTCCTGGATTTAAATCGCCCTTGTTGCCTGCACTGTCTTCGTGTTGCATAGCCCCTTGAATCATGTACGTCACTGTTTCAAATCCTCGGTGTGGATGAGCCGGTGCGCCAAGAGCTTGTCCAGGGTCCCAATGAACAGGTCCCATTTCATCGAGAAGCAAAAATGGACTCATCAAGGTACCCATGGCGGAAGGCCGTCGTACTGGAAATCCTCCACCTTCGAGAACTGTGTGTGTTGGAGCTGTCATTTTCAAGGTTCGTTCTTGCTTCATAGTACCACCTGCTGGATGAGAATGTCGATTGAAGATTGCTTGAATGGGTTCGATTTGTTGATGATTACGGGCCGTCCAATAACATTTGAACCAAGGTAAGAAAATTGCATCCGCATGCTCATGACAGCATGTTGACCACCGCCACCACTCACGGAGGCAAGGCCAATTTTCCTCTGGTTGAAGAGCGTTCGGAAGTCCTTGGATTGAACCGACATCCATGCAATGATGTTATTGAGAACAGGTGGTATCAAGCCGTTGTATTCTGGAGCACAAACAATCATTGCATCGCAATCGAGAATATGTTTCATGACTCCTTCGATGAGAGAAAGGTCGGTCAACTCTTTCTCTGCTTGTGGTGTGTACATTGGAGCGTTGAGAGAACACAGGTCAAGCACAGTACCTTTGTGTCCTAAATCTTCTAGGGATTGCTTAAACGATTCAGCAAGTTGGAGGTTCTTGCCAGTTGATGCTGCGAGAATAAGTACACTTGACACATGACGCAGAGGAAGGCATCCCATTTCAACCTATGAGTCTCTCCCTTGAGACTACCATTTCATGCGATACGCAATGTAAAGCACACCGATTACCGTTGGAATAATGGCTAAAGCGAGAATGGTCATTAACAACTGTTTGACTTCGGTCTCGGATTGTGGATCAACAGTGTTGACTTTGTCTTCTACTGCTTCATTCTCACAATTTTGCAGCAGTGGGTTGCATATGGAGTCATCGTCAGTATCAGCATCCTCATCCTCGACCGGTATGTAGTCTGTATCTTCGAAACCATCTCGGCAACCGTCGGCATCTGAGTCTGTATTTGGAGCTGAAGTCCAATGCTTCTCGCCGAGTGGACAGGTGTCGAGAAGATCACTCACACCGTCGTCATCATCATCGAGGTCTTCACTGGAGTCAAGGCAACCGTCTTGGTCGTAATCATTTACTTCATCTGAAATCCAATCGAGAAGTCCCCTGTTACAATCATCGCCGCCGTCAAGAAGGCCATCGTTATCATCGTCTGGGTCTTCACTCGACTCATCTCTGCAGCCATCGCCATCGTAATCAGTTGATGGTGAAGTCAGCCAATCAAGTTCACCGGTGGAACACAAGTCATCGATGTCTTTCACGCCATCGTTGTCGTCATCCTCGTCTTCGGAAGAATCACGGCAGCCATCAGCATCGTGATCTTTGGATTTCGTAGACGACCACTGGAGTTCTCCTGTTGGACAATCGTCGCTCACGTCTAGGATTCTGTCGTTGTCATCATCGAGGTCCTCGGAGCTATCCTGACAGCCGTCAGCATCATAATCAGTTGAAGTACTCGAAGTCCATCCTGTCGCACCTACAGCACACGAATCTTCCGCATCATCAATCCCATCGCCATCGGAATCGGTGTCCTCAGGTGTGAAATCTTTACAGCCGTTTTCATCAAGGTCTTGAAGCGGATTTGTAGAATCCCAATCAGATTCTCCAAGAGGGCATTCATCATCGGTGTCGATACGATTATCGTTATCGTCATCATCATCCTCGGTAAAATCACGGCAACCATCGCCATCATAGTCGGTTAACACACTGGAAAACCAACTTAATTCGCCAACCGGGCAATCGTCTTGCCAATCGCTGATCTTGTCGTTGTCATCATCACTGTCCTCACTTGAGTCTTGGCAACCGTCGGAGTCGTAATCGTTTGATGGAAGAGACGTCCAGTTACGAGTTCCACGGTTGCAGACATCTTGAACGTCCAAGACACCGTCGTTGTCGTCATCCATGTCTTCAGTTCCGTCATAGCACCCGTCGAAATCATAGTCGATGTTTTCAGATGGTGCGCTCCATCCCATTCGCCCAGTTGAGCAATTATCGACATCGTCAGGTACATTGTCGTTATCGTCATCTTCATCTTCAGTTGAGTCTCGACAGCCATCGCTGTCGTAATCTTCAGAGCCGGAGGAAGTCCATCCAAGTTCTCCGGTCTGACATAAATCAGCAAAGTCGATCACTCCGTCGTTATCATCGTCCAAATCCTCCGACACATCGAGGCATCCGTCGCTGTCGTAGTCTGTGAGGTTGGAGGGAATCCATCCAAACTCTCCACTTGGACAATTGTCATCGAGGTCTGGAATACCGTCATTATCATCATCAGAATCTTCGTTCGAGTCTCGACAACCGTCACCGTCGTTGTCTGTTAATGGTCCTGAAATCCAACCGAGGTCACCTGTTTGGCAATCATCATCAACGTCTAAAACACCATCATTATCATCGTCCAAATCTTCCTCTAGACTGAAAAATCCATTGTTATAGAAATCGTCCATGCATCCATCGCCGTCATGGTCGCCAAAGTTTGCCGATGACCAGTTCCAGTGATGGTCGTACTTCGGACATGAATCGATACCGTCATGCACACCATCGTTATCATCATCGAAGTCCTCACCAACATCCCGGCAGCCGTCACCGTCCCAGTCGGTTATCAAAGATTGATCCCCGGTTGAAGTGAACCTCGAAATCCAACCTATATCGCCGGTGGGACATGCATCAACACTGTCGTGCAAGCCGTCATTATCATCATCATCATCTTCTGAAAAATCGTTGCAACCATCGGCATCCCAATCGGTTGTGGAATTTGAGGTCCAACCTAAATCGGCAGGCCAGCATTGATCCTCGTCATCCAGAATAAGGTCATTGTCATCATCCGGATCTTCAGAAATGTCACGACAACCATCGGAATCGTAATCGGTCGTAGCGTTTGAAATCCATCCCAGTTCACCGACTCTACAATCGTCAGCCACGTCTGCTTTTGTGTCGTTATCGTCATCAAGATCTTCGCCTGCATCACGGCAACCATCAGCGTCATGGTCTGTTGCAGGGCCAGAAATCCATCCAAGGTCGCCCCTTTGACAGATGACATCAATCGTATCAATGATTCCGTCGTTGTCATCGTCTAGATCTTCAGAAATGTCACGGCAACCATCGGAATCGTAGTCTGATATTAGAGTCGGAGTCCAGCCCATCTCTCCGGTCTGACAACGATCGTTGACATCCGGTACACCATCGTTATCATCGTCGAGGTCTTCTACGGAATCATGGCAACCATCGCCATCGTAATCCGTTGTCGGGTTTGAAATCCAATTAATGAGGCCGAGATGGCAGCTATCATCAACATCAGGCACTGTGTCGTTATCATCATCAAGGTCCTCCGAAGTAGAATCTTGACAGCCATCGTCGTCGTAGTCTGTGAAGATCGTTGAAATCCAGCCTGTGTCACCCTGTGGGCAACTGTCAACCGGGTCGTCAATGCCGTCATTATCGTCATCGTCATCACAGACATCACCTTCAGAGTCACCATCATAGTTGGCCTGGTCCGCATTCGGAGTAAATTGACAATTGTCAACGCCATCAGCGACCCCATCGTTATCATCGTCAGGATCGTTCACACCATCTTCACAACCATCGCCATCGTTATCGGTCGTAGGATTAGAAATCCAGCCTACCGTACTTGTCGGGCAACTGTCTGCTGAATCTGCGACGGTATCTCCATCATCGTCGTTATCTTCTCCGGCATCACGGCAACCGTCGCCATCATAGTCGGTCGTCGGCGATGAAATCCATCCTAAATCGCCAGTTCGGCAGAAATCTGGTGCATTGTCGGCAAGGCCGTCATTATCATCATCGAGGTCCTCTCCTACTCCCGGAGAAGGCAGGCTATCTTGGCAACCATCACCGTCGTGGTCGGTGAAACCGTTCGAAATCCAACCGGTTTGGCCGGGCGTACAGTCGTCGGATGTGTCAGAAATACCATCTCCATCGTCATCGGTGTCCTCATCAGCATCTCTGCAACCGTCAGCATCGATGTCGTTCGCCAACGTGGAAGTCCAGCCAAGAGCACCACGGATACAATTATCCGGTGCGTCATCATTGATACCATCGTTATCGTCATCGTCGTCGCAAGCATCCCCTTCTGAATCGAAATCGTGATTTTCTTGCCCAGCATTCACTGTGAGTTGGCAATTGTCAGAGGTGTCAGTAATTCCGTCGTTATCATCATCGATATCTTCAGTTGAATCACGGCAACCATCTCCATCAAAGTCTGTTGTGCTGTTAGAAATCCAACCGAGATCACCTGTATCGCAGGTGTCGCTTGAGTCTCCAACACCGTCGTTATCGTCGTCAATATCCTCGTCAGCATCACGGCAACCGTCCGAATCGTAATCGTTCAGTAATGTGGGTGTCCAACCAATTATTCCTGTGGAGCATTGGTCCGGAGCTAAATCGGGGATTCCGTCGTTATCATCGTCAAGGTCTTCGGTTGAATCATCTTTGCAACCGTCGGAATCATGGTCGGTGGTTGAGGACGAAATCCATCCTGTCTCCATGAAATTACAATCGTCAGATGCATCGTTGATACCATCGTTGTCGGTATCCAAATCTTCAGTCGAGTCTCGGCAACCGTCACCATCGTAATCATTGGAAGGAGTTGAGGTCCAGCCCAAATCGCCCTTATCGCAAACATCCGGGTGGTCATCGAGCACACCGTCGTTGTCGTCATCAAGGTCTTCATTCGAATCTTGGCAACCGTCAGAGTCGTAATCAGTTGATGAAGATGGAGACCATCCGACATCTCCAGCTTGGCAATCGTCAGAACCGTCAGCAATACCATCGTTGTCATCGTCTGGGTCTTCGATTGAACTGTCCTGACAACCATCACCATCGTTGTCTGTGAAACTGGTCGAAGTCCAACCAAGGTCACCGAATTGACACAAATCGGGCTCTAAATCTTCGACTCCATCGTTGTCGTCGTCGAGGTCCTCAGTCGCATCGCGGCAACCGTCCGAGTCGTAGTCGGTCGAGGGGGAAGGCGTCCATGCGCTTTCGCCAAACTGACACTCATCAAGGCCATCTGCGATTCCATCGTTGTCATCGTCCAAATCCTCTGAGGAATCATCCTTACAACCATCGTTATCTGAATCCGTGGTAGGAGTCGAGGTCCAACCAGTTATACCAAATTGGCAAGCATCAGGATGCAAATCAGTTACTGAATCGTTATCATCGTCCAAGTCTTCAAGTGAATCTTGACAGCCATCATTATCGTGGTCAGTACTGGTACTGGAAGTCCAATTAAGGTCTCCAGTCTGACAATCATCAAAAGCGTCAGCTACGCCATCGTTGTCATCGTCGATGTCAAACAAAGTGTCGTCCTTACATCCGTCAGAATCGTAATCATTGTTCGTATTTGGAGTCCAGCCAATTGTCCCAGTAGGGCACAAATCGTTTCCGTCGTTGATTCCATCGTTGTCGTCATCAAGGTCTTCAACGGATGTATCTTTGCAACCATCGCTGTCGTAGTCGGTAGAGGAAGTCGATGTCCAGCCAGTAATGCCTTGAGGGCATGAGTCGAGAGCATCTGAGACTCCGTCGTTGTCTGAATCAAAATCCTCGGTAGCATCCCGGCAACCGTCCTGATCGTTGTCGTTGCTGATGGTAGAAGTCCAGCCTAAATCACCTGTAGCACAGGCATCATTCGAATCCAGAATGCCGTCGTTGTCATCATCGTTGTCTTCAACATCGTCTTTGCACCCATCAGAATCGTAGTCTGTCAAAGTAGTGGGTGTCCATCCGATGACCCCTGTCTGGCATGTATCTGCGGCATCGAGGACAGAATCGTTGTCATCATCGGTATCTTCCGAAGATGCATCTCTGCAACCGTCGGAATCATGGTCAGTTGTTGAAGATGAGGTCCAACCCATGTCTCCGTTGGGACAGGAGTCGATTGAATCTGCGACGCTGTCGTTGTCATCATCTGGGTCCTCATCTGAATCTCTACAACCATCTCCATCACGGTCTGTTGCAGATGAAGAAGTCCAACCGAGAGCACCTGTTCGACACGAATCTGATAAATCTAAAACACCATCGTTGTCATCGTCGGGATCTTCGAGAGAATCTTGGCAACCGTCGGAGTCATGGTCTGTTGAAATGCCAGAAATCCACCCAAGATCGCCTTGAGGGCAGGCATCTGATGCATCAAGAATGAGGTCGTTATCACGGTCAGAGTCTTCAGTCGAATCCTTACACCCGTCGCTGTCGTAATCGTTACTGGAACTGGAAATCCAGCCTAAGGCGCCGGTTTGACAGGAATCAGAGGCATCGTTGACTCCGTCGTTGTCGTCATCCAAATCTTCGTCTGAATCACGACATCCATCGGAATCATAATCCGTGATCGAGGTTGGAGACCAACCAATAATACCTGTTTGACAGGTATCGAGAGAGTCAATGATGCCGTCGTTGTCATCGTCGGTGTCTTCGGTCGATGCATCTTCACAACCATCGGTATCATGGTCTGTACTGGAACTCGAAAGCCAGCCAGTGTTGCCATTTTCACAGTCATCGTTGACATCAAGAATACCATCATTATCAGTGTCAAAGTCTTCAGTCGAGTCACGGCAACCGTCTCCGTCAAAATCGGTAGATGGTGAAGAAGTCCAACCCATGTCACCCGTTTGACAAAGGTCAGGCGCCAAATCGGCTACTCCATCGTTATCATCATCGAGGTCTTCTAAGGAATCTTGACAACCATCAGAATCATAATCGGTTGAAATTGCTGCGGAAGTCCAACCAAGATCACCTGTGGAACAATCATCTGCCGAATCCGCAACACCGTCGTTATCATCATCCGTATCTTCACTTGAAGCATCCTGGCAACCGTCTGAATCGTGGTCTGTAAGGGACGTTGAGGTCCAGCCAAGATTGCCTAAATTGCAGTCATCGGAGGTATCAAGAACAAGGTCGTTATCGTCATCAAAGTCTTCGACAGAGTCTTGGCAACCGTCGGAATCATAGTCAGTCGATGAATCTGGAGTCCAACCCATGTTACCAATTTGGCAAGAATCTGCTGAATCGGTAATGCCATCGTTGTCGTCATCAGTGTCTTCGCTTGAGGCATCTTGACAACCATCTGAGTCATGGTCGGTCGATGAGGAAGAGGTCCATCCAGTATCCCCCGATGGGCAATCATCATCACCATCTTCAATTCCGTCGCCGTCATCATCATCGTCTTCCGATGAATCTCGACATCCATCGCTATCGACGTCGTTGAGGCTTGTTGAAGTCCAACCTAAATCCCCAAATTGACATGAATCCGAGGCGTCTGGGATTGAATCGTTATCGTCGTCAGGATCTTCGGAAACATCTTGACAACCGTCTGAGTCATGGTCGTTGAGACTTGTTGAAGTCCAACCCTTATCGCCCAATGGACATGCATCCAATGTGTCAATGACATCATCATTGTCATCGTCGTCGTCCTCTGTAGAATCGAGACAGCCATCCGAATCGTAATCATTGATTGCCGTCGGAATCCACCCTATTGACCCGGTAGAACAATCGTCGAAGTTATCGGCAACAGTGTCGTTATCGTCATCGGTGTCTTCGTTCGAATCTTGACAGCCATCGGAGTCGTGGTCAGTGGTTGAATTTGATGTCCACCCTGTGTCTCCAGTGGCACATGCATCATCGACATCGAGGATTCCATCAGCGTCGGAATCCGTCGAACGTGCGGATGAATGCTGTGCTGAAAAATCACTGTTTCCCTCAAGTTCTAGGAACATCAGTTGTGAAGTTGATACCGAAGCGAAAAAAAACATCAGCAGCGCCGCAAAAGCGCCGAATCTGCTCATACGCTCCGCTAGCATGACGTGTGTTACGCCTTCGGACTTTTTATCCTTCCGTCCAAAACCCCAAAAACCGAAGCCCATGCTTCAATTAAGCCCCTTTTATCAGTTAATTCTATTGACGGTTTGCCCAGAGGGAAGAAGGGGAAAGAAGATGATGATGAATCGCTTGGGAGTCACATGGCCAAACTGCGGTACTTCGGCCGTAATCGTAATGTTTCGGAATACCTCAAAACATTGGGATGGGACACCACAGAGAACGTGGATGAAGTGGATACAATCGTTGTCGAGACATTCGACAACCAAAGTGAACACCACCTTCAGCGGCTCGAAGGAACCGTCGCACTCATGAGATCGGCATTGGATATAGTCGAGACAGGGAATGTTAAGTCGTTCGTCGTCCTTACCGACCAATCGGCGGAAAGCGGTACAAAACGGCCGAATGTTCCGAACGGGTCTGAACAAGGGACAAGGCCTGATGGCGTTCATGGATTTGGCGCTCTCACGGTTGAGGTGCTCGGTCGCCTCGCTGCAAAAAGGGGTGCTGTTACCCGGGTAGTGAAGCACGCTGGAACATCCAATGATGCAGTATGCGATGCTGTTCAGCACGCCATACAAACGCTGAACACGGGTGAAATCTACCAAGTGATACGGCTCGATATATAGGTTCAAGTAGGACGCTGGTAAGTCGTTATCATGACCGAAGAAATTCTCCTTGAACATGCGAGATCTTACGACACCGACTTCCTCATGTACACCGGCCAATTTTGCGGTTATTGTTCTGCAGCCAAGCGTTTACTCAGCAGCAAGGAGTTTTCTTTCACTGAAATCAGCTTTGACGAGCAACCCGATTTGCGAAAGCCTGTTGTCGAAGCGACCGGACATCGAACTGTACCCGTTATCCTCGATATCAGAGGTGAACAACCCGTCTTCATTGGTGGTTTTGACCAACTACAACCTTATCTTCGACAAAGCAGTTAACCACTCTTTCAACGAGTCGTGGTGCTCCATTGGGATCATGTGTCCTTTCGGATGTTCAATCAACTCCATAGCCCAACCCGCCGATTCAAAAACATGGGCTACTGCCCAGCCGTCTTGGATAGATACTCTCAAATCTCTTTCTCCATGCATCCAAAAAAGATGCTTTGGCTCTAACTCTGCTAAACGAAGTCGGAGTTCCATCTCACGGACCAATCGAGTGCCCATGGCTACAACGCCCACGATTCGGTCGGCAAGTGGAAGTTGAAGCATCTCTTGGGCCATAGCGCCACCTTGAGAAAACCCCCCTACTACGAGCGGGCCAAGTGGCGCTTGTTCAGAAATGAGTTGCTCAAGCTGCGAAAGAGAAGAATCAACATCGATGAGTTCCCTGCGAGAAAGCGTCATTCGGCGTGTTGCATCAGCATCTTCGTCTTCGTACCTCCACCATGTACGGCCGCGGCGAGGATGCGCATACCGTGCCTCAGGCACGATGAGCGTCCATCCATCAGGTAAAATCTTCTCAGCAAAAGGACGCATCATACTGGCATCGCCAGTCATGCCATGCATCATGATGAGAGTGGGCAAAGAAATACCTCACAATTCCCACTGGAACACGAGAGCACCTGCAACTCGCAAGTGGACAAAGGAGCCAGGTCCTCGAACCGTAGCCGTCAAAGAATACTCACCGGAGTTCGAAGGAATCGTTCCAATTGCACCTTTTTCAGTAGCACCTGAGCCCCATGCTCGAGTGAGCGGGGAGGCTCCAGCATGGTCTTTCATTGTGAGAGATCCAGATCCACCTTGGCTAATCTCGACATCAAGATACCAAACGAGGGTGTTCCAGTCTCCCTCGGAAGGATGCCCTTCATCAAGGAAAGTATCGTACACTTCTTGGTCGCTGTTTTCGTAGCGGTTGTCGAGTAAATCACGTGCACGATAGAAAAAGACATCACCTGAGTACCCATCGCGAGCGGCGTTCAAATCCATCCGCAATTGCCGAACGCCTTCTGCATCACGCCAGACGAAGTTCTCCATGAACTCTTTATCACCGCTGAAGGTATAGGAAATCTCGTGCCCTTCAGCAGAAGTGGCCGAAACACGAGCGTTGCCGTTGGTAATCGAATCGGTCGTCGCTGTCCAATCTTGCCCGAACAACGTGAAGGTCCAACTGTCACCGACCGTCCACGGGAATGAAAACACGGATTGTGGTTCTCCGTTTTCATATACGGACAATCCATCCAGCGTCATTCGGCCGAGGAATGGGTTGTGGTTGATGACTGCGTGGCGCTGAGCCTCACGTTCAGAAGAGATTCCAACTTGATAAACGCCGTCCTCATCGTCAATTTCTGCAACGACTAATCGGGCACTGTCTTCTCCAAATTGCGGAGTAATGAAGGTGTAGAGCCACTGATCCCCGACTTCCCATTGAGGAAGTAAGGTCTGTTCGACGGTCGTAGAATCGGAATCGTTCGAATCCATGGAACTGGTTGTACACCCTGCTAGAATACTGGTGCAAAGCAGCAGCAGCAGCATTGTGGCAACTTGGAGCCCTCTGTCCATGAGAATCCCAACATGGCTCTGTTCAAGAGTCTAACGCTTGGAGCGAATCACAGTTGACCTGTGCCAGCCAATACAACTGCAACAATGGACATCAACTTGATGAGAATGTTGAGTGAAGGACCGGATGTGTCCTTGAACGGGTCGCCAATCGTGTCGCCAATAACGGCTGCTTCGTGAGCATCGTCGCCTTTCTTAGCACCATCAATGTGGCCTTGTTCGATTGCTTTCTTTGCGTTGTCCCAAGCACCGCCAGCGTTTGCCATGAACAAAGCCATAAGAACGCCGGTAACGAGGGAACCTGCAAGAAGTCCACCAAGAGCATCGGCACCAATAGCAAGCCCGACAACGACTGGGGCTACTACTGCAACCACACCAGGGCCGATCATCTCACGGAGAGCAGCCTTGGTTGAGATATCAACGCAGGTTTGCGAGTCTGGATATGTCATATCCCCAGAAACAATCTTTTCTGGCCATGTAGTTGCATCTTCGAGGTCACCTTCAAACGATTTGTCCTTCGACAGAGCCTCTCGCATGATAGCAAATTGTCGTCGGATTTCGACAACCATGTCTCCTGCAGCCTTACCGACTGAAGTCATCGTCATAGCAGCAACGACGAACGGTAGACCGCCACCGATGAGAAGGCCGATGACGACCTCTGGATTGGTCAATGTCAAGTCAAGTTCGCCAACTGCTGCAGTGTATGCAGCAAACAGTGCGAGTGCAGTCAATGCAGCTGAACCAATAGCGAATCCTTTTCCGACTGCTGCAGTTGTGTTCCCGATTGAATCAAGTTCATCGGTGATTGCTCGAACGTCAGAACCTAGGCCGCTCATCTCTGCAATTCCACCTGCGTTGTCAGCAACAGGCCCGTAAGCATCGACGGTCATGGTAACACCGACTGTAGCAAGCATACCCATTGCCGCCATCGCGATACAGTAGAGGCCGAAATCGTCTCCACCAAAGTGATTTGCTCCAAATATTCCTGCAGCAATCAAAAGAATAGGAATGAATGTTGACATCATTCCAACCGAAAGTCCGGCAATAGCATTGGTTGCAGGTCCAGTCTTGGACATTTCACCGATGTGAGGAATGGCCTTGGTTGGGATTCCAAAGACGGGCTCGATACCGGTGTAGTACTCTGTAATGAGGCCGATTGCGATTCCAACAACACTGCCCAGTACTACTGAGTGCATAACGCCCATTTTAACGTCAATGAGACCTTGATTGATTGCAAGGTATCCTCCAGCCCAAAACAGAAGCGCAGCGATGAATGTCGTGTTGCGAAGTGCTGCTGCTGCGTCATTGCCGTTCTTGAGAACGAACATTGAGAACACACCAATAATGGATGCAACATAACCAATGAGACCAAGCATAATTGGCATCATGATGTAGTTGGAAGCACCAGTGAAACCTTCAGGACCGAAATCATTTGAACTTGCGATGATCATTGCTGCGATGATAGAACCGACGAACGATTCGAAGATGTCTGCGCCCATTCCTGCAACGTCACCGACGTTGTCTCCGACGTTGTCTGCGATAACACCGGGGTTGCGAGGGTCGTCTTCAGGAATTCCTGCTTCAACCTTACCGACCAGGTCAGCACCAACGTCAGCAGCCTTGGTGTAAATACCGCCACCAACACGAGCGAACAGAGCAATCGAAGAAGCACCCATACCGAATCCTGCTGCAGCAGAAAGGTCTGGATTTGCATCGCCTGCTCCCAGCCAGTATGCAACAAGAGAGATGCCGAGAAGGCCAAGTCCACCAACGGAAAGGCCCATGACTGCACCGCCGTTGTATGAAACCGCCAGAGCGCCGGCCTTACCGTCGTTCTTAGCAGCCATGGTGGTTCGGCCGTTGGCCGAGGTTGCAGCACGCATTCCTGAGAATCCTGCAGCCACAGATGCAAGTGCACCTGCGAAGAAAGCAATGGCGGTGTTCGTGTCATTGAGTTGAGTAAGAGCTGCTCCGACGACCACCACGAAAATGGCAAGTACCCGGTATTCCGCAAAGAGGAACGCCATGGCACCCTTTTGAATTTCTTCAGTGATGTTGGCAACCTTTTCGTTGTCAATTTTCACTTTGTTTACTTGTTGATACAGCAAAAAAGCCACAACAAGTCCGACAAGACCTGCTGCAGCGGCAATCATTGGTATATTATCCATCATTA
>OCOX01000037.1_pt1 | contig 15589 bp, 7 predicted proteins | sample 1534681 | NCBI WGS metagenome assembly OCOX01 (sample SAMEA3275498, study PRJEB22092) | marine metagenome | biome: ENVO:01000023; feature: ENVO:00002042; material: ENVO:00002010 | collected 2014-06-20T12:20:00+00 | depth 1 m
AGCGTGCTTCACCGTTACACAACTGTTTGGTTGTCGACGAACGAACTTCTCCTTCCATCAATGTCCCGTAGACGAAAATCTTCTCAACGGGGAAACTTGGTGAGAAATCTTCAATAGCATTTTTCAATTCTCCAATTGGTAGATTTCTCTTTTTTAATCCCTTTTCAATCAAGCCGATATACTGCTTCGTGGGTTGAATGAACTTGTCTTCTCGCCGCTGTGGGGTGACGCAGTAGGTCAACGCTTCAACGAACGTCCCGTCAGGAAGAGCGACGTGAACCATACGGCGGGCGTAAACGCCTGCTTGAGTGCCTTCTTTTTGATCCATTGCGGCTAAAGCGTCTTGGTCCATTGAGAACAGTACACCAGGAACTGCGTGCCCTCTACCGTTTTCGACAATATCTGCAGCGCCGCCGTCTCTGCTGCTCGAAAAGTAATGAAATTTCATGGTGTAATTCGGCAACCAGCACGGGCTTATCTCGACTAAACCATCGTAGGGTAGATGTTTTCGTTCGCACCAACTCTTCCAATCGGATACATCCAAATTTGACCCGTATCCAAAATAGAGTACTTCCTCTTCAGCCATGATTACCCATCACGGCAAGGCTATTTCAACACGTACGCTTAACCCCAAGTGCATGGTTCAAGGGTTTCTTGCCCTCCCATGAAGGGTTGGAGGACTTCAGGTATACGAACTCGGCCATCTTCCATCTGATTTTGTTCCATAATCGCTACAAGAGCTCGTGAGGTTGCAACAGCAGTTGAATTGAGAGTATGTGCAATGGGTTGACCAGCATGGCCGGGCTGACCATAGCGGATCTGCAATCGGTTCGCTTGGTAGTCGGTACAGTTGGAACACGATACAATTTCCTTGTACTGATTTGCACCCGGAATCCATGCCTCAAGATCGTACTTTCGTGCAGCGACTGTCCCCATATCGCCGGTACAGATGTTTACTACTTCGTAATGCATCTCCAGTGCATCCCACAAGTCGAGACAGTTCTGCAGTAATTCTTCTTGCAGTTCCCACGATTGTTCTGGTGTGGCGATGATGATTTGTTCAATCTTGGTGAATTGGTGAACTCTCCAAATGCCCAAATCGGATTGTCCGTGTGAGCCGACTTCTCTTCGGAAGCAAGGTGAGACGCCTACAATTCGCAACGGCAAGTCCGCTTCAGGAATTGTTTCACCCATGAACATCGCTGTCAACGGGTGTTCCGCAGTGGCGATCATGTAGTACCCATCAGGTTCAACACCATACATCACCGTTTCAAAGTCAGAGAGGTCTGTAACGCCTTCATATGCATCACGGTTCATCATCACAGGTGGTTGGACGAATGTATAGCCTCGTTCACGAATGAAGTTCACAGAGAATTGCTGAAGTGCAAACTCGAGACGAGCTAAATCGCCTTTGAGGAAAAAGAAGCGACTGCCAACGATTTTTGCGGCTCGTTTCAAGTCGACCCATTTGTTCATTTCGATGAGTTCATTGTGCGTACGAGGTTCAAAATCAAACGTTGGCTTTTGACCGTGAACGCTGTGCTTCGTGTTCCCTGACTCATCAGCACCTTGGGGTACATCCGGGTGAAGGATGTTCGGAATTGACATGCGGAGTTTATCGCGTTCAGCCACTGCTGTTTCAGTTTTCTCTTCCATTTCAGCGATTTGCGCCCCTAAATCAGCCACTTCAGCAAGAATACGTTGTGCTGCTTCTTTGTCGCCCGATTTTTTTGCTGCACCAATTCCTCTTGCAGCCGTGTTTTTCTGCGCCCGCAATAGATTGGTTTCATGCTGAAGATTAATCCATGCTTGATCAAGTTCAATCACTTGGTCAATCTTGTCATGAGGAATTCCACGCTTGTCGTGGTCTTTTCGAATCGTCTCAGGTTCATTTCGAAACAAGTTGATATCCAGCATTTTTACACCTCACAAGGTCAGTCCAAAGTCAAAGATTGCCCAACCTACACCGGTAACAATTCCACCGATGATGTAACCTAGAATTGCTCCACCGTTCAACAACGGGAGTCCAGCTTGTGCCCGTCCACGAGCAACGTATGTCATCAAAGCGAAATAGCCTACAAGGCCGCCAATCAATGTCGCCATGGCGATTTGGAAACCTTCGCTTCCGTCAATATACTGAGCCGAAGATAAGACAAGCATACCCGGGAATATGACGTCACCTAATCCCATGAACATTGCATCCTTGCTCTGCTTCTTCGGCCGCTGGTTGGTGACCGGCCTTTGGGATGGCGCTGCCATTTGCTGTGCAGGTGCAGCGTTCTTTTCCTTCATCGAAACAGTCTCATCGATGAATGAATATCCCTTTTCTTGAGGTGCTACAAGCAGGATAGGAAGGCGTAGTCCAATCATCGTATCTGCCAAGTCAAGCATGTGTTTCGAGCGATAAACAGCCCAAGCGTCATAGATTGCTGCAGCTATCATGAAGATGATGATCAAAGTTGGAACAAAAGTAACACCCAGCATAACAATGACTCCAGAGCCGACCAATACGCCAACTGTGTTGACAACATACCATTCGCTGTGGACGTAAAGAAGAATCATCAGAATTGTGGTAATAAGGAGCGCTGCTATGAGCGGTCCTTCTGAGAACTGCGGTCCATCAAGGGCAAACATCCCGTTTTCGATAGGTCCTGAGGCAAGAGAGGTTGTGCCGTTATCGTATGCTGCATTGAATTGAACTGAATCATCAGAAAACGTGAACCAAGATGCCTTGAGGTTTGGTTCGACATCAAAGGATATTCTGTTTTTGAGACTCTGTGTATGAAGCCAGTCGGCTGTTTCGCCGGTTGTGATGAGCACATCACTGAAACCACTTTCATCAAGGTCCGTAATTCGGACGGATTGGATGGTTTGGCCGTAACCGAGCAGCGTAACCCTCGTTTGAGGTTCAAAAATGATACCATCGGATTCATTCCATTCATAGCCAGTAACGTCACCGTTTTCATCACCAAGTAGCAACAAACCTTCCAGTCCATTGCTTTCGTTCATGTCAACGGATGACCATGGAGAATGGCCAAAATCAGCGCTTGTGAAATTGCTCGTGGCGTTAACAGTAAACAACACGCTTGCCAAATCATTGGTATTTGGATTCAAATCAAGAGCCCCTGAATTCGATTCCAATTCAAGAACGGCAGCAGCAGTAGGTGTGACAATGAGTACCTTGTCATCGTCAATAACTTCCGAGTAAACAACGCCTTCATGCGTCTTCAGTGCAGGAGGGAGTGACCATGATGCTTGAAAGGTCAAGTTTCCTGGACTATCATCAAACGTATTGAAGCGAACCAGTTGACCGTTTTGGTCGATAACATACATGGCGTCATCGGCATGGAAAGCGAGTGTACAGCCTCCTTCAAGGTTACCAAGTGGGACAGGGTCATCGGTGTCGAGATACCGGTGGCAAGCATAAGAATCCTGCAATTCACCGGTTTCAGCATCAACATACCAAACAAAGCCTTGATTGGTAAAGGAATAGTACATGTCTGAGACAACGATGTTGAGTTGGCCCGTATCAGCGTATGGAAGCCGCTCATGTGAAATGCTCCACTTCGAGGTGTTCGTTACGAGTCCGTCACCGTCGTAGACACTTATTGAATCGTTCCATGTGCTTGGTGTGCCGATGAGCGAGTTGGTGATGTGCGTGTCCATGCCGTGGTGTGAATGGTAGGACATGCCAACCTCAGCATCGCTGTCATAGTTGAACGGGTCTGCTTCCAAGTCGAGTACCATGACGTGTGTAAGAGGAACAGTCGAATACAAGAGTGCAATAGCGAGAACACCCATTATCCCGTATTTGATGATCCATTCTTTCTTGTATTTTGCAAGTAATAAAATTCCTGCAGTGAAGATGAAAATCATGACCAATTGAAGGGCAATGTATCGAACTTGTCGTGCTCCTTCAACGCCGTAGGCTTGCAACTCTGCAATATCGTACCATGGTCGAATGTACAGCGAGATGGCAATGGTTAGGATGAACATGAACATCATGCCCATCATGGACGGTAGTTGCTCTTTCATCATCCAAAGCAACGTGTCTTCCTTGCGCAATTGTGCTTGAACAGCGGCAAATTCCTCCGAAACCTTTCGCTTCGGTTCTGAGGTTGACTCCTGTTCGCTCATACCCTGTCGACTTCGGACACTCATATGAGGGTCGCGCATACTACGCCCCCGTAGGGGGCGAATGCAAGCGTCCCTTTTTGAGCCAAAGAAAAGGACTAATCACACCAACACTTCGCAAGGATGTGGTTGAAGCGCGAACGTGGCTTGAGTCGACCAAAAAGCGCGGTATGGCGTTAGGTCTGAAGGGAACAAGAACCGTGCTTGACCGTCTAGAACTTTCGTTGCCCGAACATATTCTTCATGTCGCAGGTAGCAACGGCAAAGGTACAGTTTGTGCACTTATGGCAACTGGCTTGGGTTTGGAAGGCATTGGAAATGTACTGTTCACCTCTCCCCATGTTGTTCGACTTGAGGAACGGGTACGGCGCAATGGCGTCCCCATTTCAAGCGAAGAGTTTGATCAAGCGCTCCTCTTGATTCACGATGCTGCATGCGGCGAAGCTCAAGAATCGACCGTTGATTTGACGTTCTTTGAAGTGACTTATCTGGTCGCTATGGTTGCTTCTCAAGGAAGCAGCGTCTTGATTCTCGAAACCGGACTCGGTGGACGCTTAGATGCGACTCGCTGCGGGCCTGCAACGGCCTGCTTGGTGACCTCAGTGACTCGAGAACACATGGATATTCTGGGGGATGACTTGCCAACCATCGCCCGTGAAAAGGCTGCAATAGCTCGCCCAAACCGTCCTTTATTCATCCGTGAACCCCTTGATTTCGAGGTTCTCAAGGCCATGAAGTTGGAAGCAAGTGAAGCCGGTAATGCGGAACTTGGAGAGGTTCTCTCTTCCGCAGAAGTTCATGTGGTTGAAATTGAAAATAATTCTACGGTTCGTAACGAGGCATATTCACTCGCCTTCGCCATGTTTCAACACCTTGGTTTTCCAACCGATTCATTGGGTACTGCGCGAGATAATTTGCGTTGGCTTGCACGAATGCAATTCCTTCCTCGTTCTTCGACTGCATCCCATCCATACCTGCTCGATGCTGCCCACAACCCATCTGGGTTGCTCCGTATTTTGCCAGAACTCGAACAGCAAATTACGAAACATGCCCCTCTTTTGATTGGAAAGCCAGTTTGGAGTTTGATTTTTGGGACGTCTCCACAGGAAGATTTGAGTCATTTCCTTACACCGCTGTTGGATTTTTGTAGGAAATATCCTCCAAAGAACATCGTTCTTACAAAACCTCAGGGCGGTAGATACCCCGGCGTGTCACTCGCCTCGTTGTCTCACCTTGATTGGAACCGTGACGATGTGCAGTGCCGTGAATTACCGAGAGATGCAGTTGATTCTTTAGCAGCCTATGACGCTGAAAATGTTGGTTTAGTTGTCAGTTTAGGCTCTCTGTACTTGCAAGGTAATCTCTTGTCCGTGTTTGGGTGGAGCTCGGATGAGCACCTTTCGTTGTATGCGAAGGACTGATAGAGCGATAGCCTGTGAGACGACCGTTGAGAGCCATGAGTGAGAAATGGGACAATCGTTTTCTAGAATTGGCAAGGCACATTTCGGGTTGGAGTAAAGACCCTTCGACCAAAGTAGGTTGTGTTGTGGTTGGAGGCGACAGAGAGATTCGTTCGACTGGATTCAACGGTTTCCCTCGAGGAATCAGCGATGATATGGACCGGCTAACCGACCGAGAAAAGAAGTATCCATTGATTTGTCATGCGGAGGAAAACGCAATCATGCACGCTGCCCGAATTGGTGTCTCGCTCAAAGGGAGCACCGCTTATGTTACTTGGCCGCCTTGTTCCCGTTGCGCCCGTTCGTTGATTCAAGCAGGTATCGTTGAGATTGTTTATCCTGAGACAGACGGCATTCCTGAACGATGGCAAGAGGATTTCAATATCTCAAATGGCATGTTGCATGAGGCAGGAATTCAAGTTCGTACCGTTTGAAATGAACCGACGACTTGATGTTGTCATTTGCTATGTACCTACCATGCGAGGTGGTCTCTTTGCAGTGTTCTTGACCCTCGTGCTGTTGAGTTCGGGTTGTGTTGCACCGAGCGTTGATACTTCTTCAATTCAAGAAGATGAGGACTCTGAACTACCGTCCGAGGCTTGCAACGGTTTGATTGTACTCTGCCAACGAACCTACGATAACGTCACATTCCCTGAAACGCACAACGCCTTCTCAACCCATCAAGATGGGATCTATTATCCAGCAAGTAACCACCAAACCGGTTTAGATGCGCAATGGGCGGCTGGCATGCGTGCTTTCATGATTGACACACACTATGAGACACTCGGCGATGAGCGAACAGAATCGGTTCGTTTGTGCCACGGAGACGATGACCGAGGATTCAGTCCGTGCACCTACGGCAATGTCGATTCAGTGTCTTGGCTTTCCAATTTACAATCGAAGATGAACGAAAACCCTCGTGATGTCGTCACTTTGTTGGTTGAAAATTACGTACAGCCCGACCATTTACTGGCCGTATTTGAACAAGCCAATCTCAAAGAAAAAATGTACATCCACACCCTCGACACGGCTTGGCCAACGCTCCAACAAATGATTGAACAGGAGACGACTTTGGTCGTCTTCTGGGAACAAGAGGGAGATTCTTCGCACCCCTGGGTTCATGATTTTTTGACCTACAGTTGGACAACGAACTACGCCGAAGAGAACACCGAAGACATGAATTGCGATATCCTTCGGGGCGATGTCGAACAAGAAGTCTACCACATGAACAACTGGCTCCGTGGTCCTTTGGGACTTTCAGACCCGTCGCGGGGAGGTGAAGCGAACGATGTTGATTTTCTCGTACAACGAGCTACAGAGTGCTGGCAACAGCACGGCAAGCGACCAACGTTCATTGCAGTCGATTGGTGGGAGGATGGAGATGTGGTTGCTGCAGCAATCGCCATCAATCAACTTGAATCGTTGAGCGATTAATTCCAGAACCTTCGCGTTCGTGCGTATTCAATTTCCGCATTGTGAATGGTTTCAAGCAATCCTTCCATATTGTTCCTCTGAACTTTACGCAGAATACGCTGTGCAGTCGCTTCGCCAATACCACGGCCCATGAGGCTGAGAATGGCTTCATAGCCTCTTGATTGTACAATTGATGCGTTCTTCATCATGCGGGCTTGATCCTTTTCGTCGTCTGAACTCACCCAATCCACAAGCATCGATTGCATCCGTTCAGGAGCGCACGCAAGCATAGAACCCCTGCACTTCAAGCACGATTTAATCCCATCAATTTCCAGATAGCGAGCCACTCGAAATCGGCGAACTGCTTTGCACTTTAAGCAGCAGAGAACCGCTCGCTCATTGGTAAGTCGGCCTTTCAGTTGTTTTCGAACTTGGGCGTTATCCCAATTCGGTAGTAGCATGTCCCTGCTGGAGTGGTTGGACAGTCCAATCGGCCCAGATGCCGTTATTTTCAATTGAATATTCCCACTTTGAATGGAACGCATGACGTCGCGTACGCCGATGACATCCATTCGTTCGTGGAACAGTTTGGACAGAACTTCTTCCATGACCACCGTTCCACGGTACTTTCGTAGAAGTGCTTGGAGGTTGATCTTACGAGGATCTACACCGTGTCGCAGGATACCAAACGTCTTTGCAACTTGAGCAAACCTCCATCGAACTTGCCGAGAGTTTGGTAAGGTTACGCTCAGCAATCCTTCAATAGCATCAGGAGGGGTTTCCATCAGCCACGCTTGTATTTCTTCGGGGTTTACCGCTCCAGTCTGCAGAGCAATGCGAGTCGGTTCTACAACCAATCGTCCCCACTTCCCCGTCTTCGTTGTCGCCATAGCCATCAGGAAATGCCCCAAACCTTCGTTGATACGAGAGCCATGACATGAATTGATGACAACGGCGTCTTCTCGTCTTTCTAAAGTCATCAATCGGTCGGTTGGCAAAAAATCCGTCGCCTCAACGTGCGCAGTGATGCTCTCAGCCATTACACCGAGGGCTTCCTCATCAATGGGGTGTTCGGCAAGGGTTGAATGACGATCGGCAAAAATCCCCTCGGTATCGATTGAAAGAACATCGGGTTGACCGTTGCTTGCGTTATCAAACAATTTCAAATCGTCAGCAATAAGTTGACGCAGTCGTCCTATGTCTCGCCCAATGACTTTTGGAACGGGTGGTAATTCTCCAACCCACCTTGGTGCTTCCGCTTTATCTGAAACAGGCGCCACGAGCAGCTCTGATTGTTCGGGGTCTGCATCGATAATCAACCAAGTCCGGCCTGCCATAACGAATTGGCGACGGCTTCCATCATCGTCTTCTCCGCTGTCGTTTAGCGACAATACGAACGCCTCGTCGACGCTGCCCAAACTGCGACGAGTCACAGCATCACGTACGCGATACGATTGTTTGTCGGGAATCATTGAGAGGTGATTTGTCACCCATTGACGTGTTCTTCCCGCAGTCGAAAACCAGCCATCTTTGAATGGAAGCGGTACATCGACTTCACGGTTTTTGAAGGAATCAGGTACTTCTTCATCAGGTAATGAGAACAAAGGTCGCTCTTCCGGTAAAGGATGCCCTTTCTTCATCGCTTCTTCCATTGCAACGGTGTAAACTGCCTTCGGCCACCGGTACCAAGGAACTTCACTTGGGTCGGGTGTGAATCGAAGTATCCATCCATCCGCTAAGACTCGAAGTAGGGATTCGGTGTCAGCTCGTTCCCACCCCTCAAACTGGGATACTTTGCCAAGAATATCGGTGGCTTCGTTGATCGACACTGCATTCATTGAATGCGCCATAAGCACAAGTTGGTTTGCAGCAACCGATAACGGACGATTACGCCATTCAATGGACTCAATGTGCCCAAGCATTGCACGGCGGCCAACCACTGCACTTTCTGCTAGGTCGTCCGTGTCCCACGACAACAGGTGTCCTTTCCCAACACCGTCGAGACGGTGGTCTGCCCGGCCAACCCGTTGAAGCATTCTGTCAACGGAGCGTGGGCTCTTAATCTGCAGTATTCTCCGGATCTTTCCAACGTCGATTCCGAGTTCCAGGCTTGATGTACATACCAAGCCTGCTAATTCTCCACTGCGTAGTTTATCCTCCATTTCACGACGGGTTTCGGCAGCCAGTGAACCGTGATGGACACCTATGTCTACATCTGGAGCCATCGATTGAAGACGACTGGCTATCGTTTCCGCATCGCTTCTGCTGTTGACGAAGACCAGGCATGGAGGTTCGGTTCTCAAAATCTCCACCATGCGGCGGAAACTTGCGTGGGCGCGAGGCTGGATACTCAATTCAAGCGCTCCGATTTCATCTTCAGGAAGCGTTAGAGCACACTCGACGGAGAGGTCTGTGGTTCTGTTTCCGGTTGTAATGAGTGCTTTGCCTTTTTTTGGAGACAGCCATTGTGCGACTTCGTCAGGGTTTCCAACCGTTGCAGAAAGACCAATTCGTTGTACAGGGCGACCAGAGAGCGCTTCCATTCGCTCTAAGCCAACGGAGAGTTGCCAGCCTCTTTCACTCGCCGCCAAGTCGTGAACTTCATCGATGATTACCGCCTGAACTCGCTTCAACAATTCACGTAAATTTTTCCCGGTGAACATCAACTGAAACGTTTCAGGAGTCGTAACCAGCAAGTCAGGTGGATTACGCACCTGCCGGCTTCGTTCACTTTGCTTGGTATCTCCGTGCCGTAATCCTACTTTGAGACCGACTGCTTCAGTAATTTCGTTCAGTCGGCGGTCAACGTCTCGATTGAGAGCACGAAGCGGTGTGATGTAGAGTATTGAGAGGGGTTTCCATCCTTCTACGAGGCACCGATTCAGCATCGGTAGCACGGCGGACATCGTCTTTCCTGATCCGGTTGGGGCGACAATGATTCGGTCACCTCCATCGCACAATTCCGGTAAAGTAGCCACTTGAACTGGGGTTGGTTTCCACCCCTTTGAATCGAGTGCGGCGGCTAAGCGAGGGTCGAGGTTGGAAAATACATCAGACATACTCTCCCCACCCCTACGGAGAGGGGGTTTGGTCGACCTCTTTTGAGGATTTGTAATTTATGACAAGTTGAATACGGCGCAATCAGTAGTCGTTGTCGTCGTCATCATCGTCGTCATCATCATCGAAATCGTCTTCGTATTCGTCTTCTTCCCAGTCCTCTTCGTCATCTGAGAAGGCTCCTTCGCCATGATCGATGGTTGTTCGTGCTGCAACGGTTGCTACGGCAAACAAGACGATGATTGAAGTCACGATGAAAATCCATGCCAGAGGGCTTTCTCGAGGCGAGTCGAACCAACCGAAGTATTCGCCATAAGCGATATCGATTGAATGCTCTGCACTGTTGTCATCATCGTTGACTTCGACGATGAGGTTGTCATAATCAACAACGACACGGATTCTGTCAACATCTTCCGCAGACCACGTGGTACTGACATCAACAACTTCACCACCGTCAATTCCGGCGACTCCAACCGTTTCGAAAGGAGTTTCATCGTTTCCTGCATAGAAGGCGACCTTGAACATCGAAGGTGTCGAGCCGCCAACGTTGGTGACTTGAGCATCGATGGTTATTTTTGAACCAGGCGCAATGTGGTCATCGGACAGTGAAATGGACTTCACTCGCAATTCTGGGCCTACAGCACCCAAACGAATCCATTGCCGTTCGAAGTCTGTATCGTCAACGGCAAGTTCAGGAATTGGACTTGCTTCTGAGTTGGAAACAACTGGGAACTGGTTTCCAGCAGCATCGTAGCCTGTTACATAGAATCCAACGAAGTCTCCAGCTTGTGGTGTGATTCTTCCGCTGTCGGTAAGGTCCACATAACCGGTCCAGTTAACGAATTGACCGTCTTGTTGCATTCCGAGCAATGTTGAGCCAGCACCGATTGTTACGGTACGAGTTGCATCGCGCATGACCCAATGGACCATCTGACTTGAACCGGTCAAATCAGCATCTTCGGTACCATGGAACTCAACTGCAACATTGCTCAAGTCGTTGTTTGCAGAGATGTCGATGACGTTGAGCGGTGAGATTCGACGAACAACCCGTGGGGCAGCATCGTCAACAACGACACGCAGTGTTGTCGAAACCAAGGTACCTGTCATGTCTTCTCCACGCCCAGGGATATTGGTAATTGAAATCAAGCATGTACGGGTAGGTGAGGATTGTAACGTTGATGCCGATGAGAGCGGTACTTCAACCGCAAACTCTCCGCTCGACGAAATCGAACCGTCGCTCCACATCTTTTCGCCGTCGAAGACTTCTACAAGGATTCCAACATCCCGTGGCGCAGCAACAGAACTTCCTTCGTAGACGACTCTTCCAGTGAAGGCGAGCCTGTCGTCCTTACGAACTCTGCTTCCATCTGCTACAATGCCTGTGCGTGGCTCGGAGATATCCTCAACCAAGTATTCGGTTGGTGACAGCATGAGGTCGTTTTCGACTCTGAAGGTGTGTTCAAGGAGAAGTATTTGTGAATCATCGCTCGAGCCTCGCTCTTTGTATCGGAGTACGACATCGCCCATTTCTTCATCTGGCCAGTCCCAACTGATCACGAAATCAAAGGTAAGTTGAATCCAAGGAAGGCCAGATTCGTTGATTGTTTCGACCATCTTACTGCTTGTCAGCAATGTAATGAAGTTACTTTCAGACCAGAATGTGTTGTTGATTCCGGAATAGGAGATTTGTTGAGCGTCTCGAATTGGGTTCGGTCCTTCAAAGTCAAACACCAATGAGATGTGCTCAAAGTCAATTGCTGTGTTTGCATCAATGAATCCAAGTTCGATTCTTTGATCCATTCCAGCGAATACAGGTGCATTATCAACGTGCCCGACCCATTCTAAGCCGGTGAAAATTGCAGTTGAGTCCTTGCGTGTACGGAAGGTGGCATCGTCATAGAGGAAACCTGGACCGGAGTTGAACGACAGCAGCTCCTCATCGCTGTTCATTGCCGTGTAATGCAGTGGATTGCCTGCTTGGTCTCCACCCGTCCAATAATACGAGACACGACCCATGTTCGAGTTGCGAGAGTGATCGATGGTGGTGATGAACCACTTGTTCTTGGCGACTGTGGAATTGTAAACATTCTTGCTGACGTATTCCTGTGGGTCTGCTTCACCGTTTCTGTTCAAATCATGGTTTGCCTCAACCCAGTACATGAGTTCCAGAGCCATTGGATGGCCGATGTCGTCGTTCACCAGAATTTTGACTTCCTGGACATTACTTGCTGCTTCATATGCATCATCAAGCGGTAAGAAAGCTTGCCGTAGAGGAGGGGTTGCGTCGACTTTGTAGGTTCGCTGCCAGTCCAAGTTTGAAGCCATAACATGTGTTGGTTCTTTCTCGTTGTAGGTTTGAACTTCATAGGTGAGCCCATCGGGAACATCAATCTCAGGAAGGTCGACTGAAATGAAGAAACTACCGTTGTTGTTGGTTGTGTCGCGAGCAGTGCTTTCGACCCATCCGTTTCGAGATATTCGAACATCAAAGGCGTTGTCTTTCGGTGCATCTTCGGTGTTTTGGAACCACATTGCACCTTGGAAGTGGAGTGTTTCTCCTGCAGCAACCCATGAGTTGTCTGGGACATCATCCATGACCAGTGTGCCGTCGTTGTCTCGAACCTTCATCCATCCAAGGCCAAACGATCTGTTGACTTCCAAGCCGGTTGAACTGATGAGATCCAATGGAGAATAACCAGCTGAGCCAGAATTATCCAAACAACCGGTCTTGAATCGAACATTGCTTTGGTCTGGGAACTCTGATGTCACGTGGAATATCCAATGCACCTCAAGTATCCCATTGGCTTGAGAGGACCATGAACTGGCGTCCAATTCGATGTAGTCTTCAGGGTCATTTGGACTCGGGAACACATCTCCATTTTGCCAATACATTGTGGGATTCTTTGCCAAGGAATTGGTCATCAGCGTCAAACTTGCTTCGGTCATCGTTGTTGCATCTTCACCTACGATGTGCCGTGTTACCACTTCATAAGGTTGCAAACGTTCGTGAAGTATTTCACCGTCTGGAATGTTCACTTCAAGATTAACAGTGTTCATCGTGTATGTGACTGAGAACGAAACCAGGGATAAAATCCCAGATGATTTTGAATTGAGTCCAATCGAAATGTTACTGAGGCCAGAGCCAGTATCGGGGATTGCATCGTTAAACGTCTTCAAGATCGTGTTCGAACTCGTGCTCGTCGTCACGGTGAATGCGCCGAGTAATGCGCCAGCAGATGCTGCTCTGGACCATACTGTGTTTCCGTTGATTTCTATTCCCGGTTCACTCGGAGCATTGGAGTGTTTTGCAATCGAGATGTTGGCGATTGTTGGGGTTATTGCTCCGCTTGATGGTGCGGTGAGTTCCACTCTCATACACATGTAATATCCAGTTCCAGTCATGGTTTTGGTTTGGTTCGGTTGTGTGAATTGAGACACACCTGCGCTACCGGTTGTGCATGTGCTTGATGAGGTGTATCCGAAGTTGACACGGATGGAAGTTCCACTCGGTCGAGATTCATCCCAATCAATGGTTGCAGCGACGACGTTCTTCGTGCCAGATCCGACGTATTGGTAAGTATACATGTAAGACGAGGTGACGTACGAAGCAGTGTACTCGATACCTATGCCATCGAATATTGGGGCTTTTGTTGCAGTTCCATTGAGGGTTGCACGCCAAACAAATTGCGTAGCAGTTTGAGGGAATACAACATTTTGACCCACGGAAACATGCCTCCATGTAGTTCCACCGTCATTTGAGAGGTCGACGCTGATGCTGGTTCCGACTGGTGTGTATCCAATGATGCTGCTGATGTGGAGTGTATCGATCGCTTTAGAAGTTGTAATCGTGCTCCCCATAATCGTCGCTGTCGTTCCGGTGTGACTTCGCTCATCGAAGAGGGAACCATCTCCAAAATTGTTGATTTTGTGCCGTGTTGAGGTGCTGCAGTAGGCAGTACTGTAGTAGTGGCAAGAGAAACTGAATTGCCCTTCGCCCGACTCAACAAGGCCGTAGTGCCCACCTTCCGGCACAGGTACTTCTCCCATATGTTCGACAAAATTGCTTCTCATCGTGAAGAAATGATGATACGAATCGTAATTGTAACCAACGCCACTGACGTAAGTTTGGTCGTATTCGTTGTAAACGATGGTCGGCATGTTGACGATCATTCCCGCCCCGTATCTCGATACAGTAGAGCCTGTTGCGACGGTCCATGTCCCGAGAATACTGGTTGGAGAGGTCTTTCTCACTTCGTTGAGGTAGTGTGCGTTCGCAGAATACGAATAGGTCATGACGTACAATTTTCCTGTTGAATCATCGATATCTACTCCAGTGACGTAGTTGTTGCTAAAACTCCATGACTGATCGCATCTCCACGACTTGGTAGTTCCTGATGTGATCACGGACCACTTGGTAAGGTAGTAACTTGAGGAATGAGCGGTGTAGACTGTGTTTCCGTCAACGGTCGCATCAACCATGTTGTAGTATGAAGAAGTACTGCATCCGTTGGTGTTGAGGGTTGCAACACCAATGTAAGCGCCTGAGGTTGCGTTAATACGCAAAATCGTAGGTTGGTTGAAAAGGCTGTTTGAGGGGTATTTCATGACGTGGAATTCATCGCCGACCTTGACCACAACGCCAATGTGCCCCCATGATGCACTGGTACTGACTGAAGTTTGTGTGAACTTCTTGGTCAATCCCGAGTAGCCTTGGTCTGAAAAAGATGCAAATTGGCCAGTTGTATTCTGGTATGCGTTGACCTTTGAAGCGACTTGGGTGGTGCGTGAAAAGTCAATTGATTGAAGGGATGGATTGCCTTTGAGCGACATGGTGCTTGAGGAGACATCGACGTTGTTCCGTTGGCCGGAGGTAAACGGTGAAGGTGGTGAACCTGACCAAACACCGTCTCCTGAGCCCCCATAATGGGCGTTGGTAGTGAAGTTCGTGTAGGTGGTGGAACTGGCTTCGCCTTGCAGTCTGAACTCAGCATTCGTCACTTCTGCACCAAACGGAATTGTAAGGTGGCCTGCGGTGCCATTTCCCGTTCCTGTGAAGGTCTTTGTATAGGAAGTCGCTCCGTTATTGAACTGTGTTTCCACTGTGGCAGAAGCAGCCAACGGTGTAAGTAACGAAACGGTAAACAGCAGTGTCAAAAATATAGCCTTACGCATAAAAATCACCGTTGCCCCACTATGGGCCTTTGGCCCACAGCAGGCAAAGCATTTGAACTTCGCCCCATCATGTCATTTTCCATCCGATAGAAAAAAGAGGGCCGGCGTGTCTGCCATGCACAAGGGGAGCATACGATGGGCGTTTTTTCGAATTGGTGGGCAAAACAACACGGACGTCAACTTGGTATTGCCGCTACGGCCTCTGGAGCAATCGGCGTTTTGCTTTTCCTCGCAGCGTATCAATTGCTTTTTCTCCAAAACCACGTCACCTGGGGCGAGTACACTGGACAAGCCATCGGTATGGCCGTTTTTTCATTGATTGGCCTTCTCGTTGTATTGCCTGAATTTCTAAC
>OCOX01000038.1_pt1 | contig 15488 bp, 17 predicted proteins | sample 1534681 | NCBI WGS metagenome assembly OCOX01 (sample SAMEA3275498, study PRJEB22092) | marine metagenome | biome: ENVO:01000023; feature: ENVO:00002042; material: ENVO:00002010 | collected 2014-06-20T12:20:00+00 | depth 1 m
CAATGCTGCATCCGGAGCGGCGCTATTATCCAGTGGCAGAGATGCCAACGACAGAAGCGGGCATTGATAGCGGGCTGTGGCGGGATATTTATGTGGTTGTGGGGGATGCGCAACCCGAGGGCAGCTATGCGGTGCGGAGTTTCATCAAACCCTTAGCCAATTGGATCTGGAGCGGGGCGATCATTATGGCTTTGGGAGGCTTTCTGAGCCTATTTGATCGGCGTTACCGGATGGCGCCCGGCGCTGCGCGTGAACCGGGCCCGGAGGCGGCACAATGAGGCAGGTTTTTGTCCTATTATCCCTTCTTCTCTGGGCTGGAATCGCCTCGGCCGTGGAGCCCGATGAAGTTCTATCTGATCCGGTTTTGGAAAATCGAGCTCGGCTGATTTCTCAAGGGCTGCGCTGTTTGCAATGCCGCAATGAGAGCATCGATGAATCTAACGCCGGTATTGCCCGAGACCTCAGGTTATTGGTTCGAGACCGCCTGCTCGAAGGTGACAGCGACACAGAGGTCATGGATTATGTTGTTGCACGATATGGGGAATATGTTTTGCTACGGCCCAATGGATTGGGTATAAATTTGGTGCTGTGGTTGGCGGGGCCGGCGTTGTTTTTGGTCTCACTTGCGGGGCTGATTGCCGTGCAGCGGCGCAGCAAACGCAAAGACTCCATAGACCAGTTGACCGAAGACGAAGAAAGAGAAATTGAAAAACTCCTCTCATCTTGAGTGGGACAGGGCGCGGAACGCCGCAAGCACAGGATTTTATTATGATTTATGAGACACTCACCTACGCTGTAGACCACAATGTTGCCGTGATCACGCTTAATCGCCCCACGGTGATGAATGCGCTCAACACGCAGATGCGCGCTGAGATCACGGATGCAATGCACCAGGCCGGTCAGGCGGCGCGGGTGGTGGTGCTAACCGGCTCTGGCCGGGCGTTTTGTTCGGGGCAGGATTTGGGCGCGGAGGGAAATTTTGCGGATATCGATCTCGAGCGCACGTTGAAAGATGAATATGTGCCAATGCTCAAAGCCATTACGGAATGCCCGGTGCCGACCATTTCTGCCGTCAATGGTCCGGCCGCGGGGGCGGGGGCGAATTTGGCGCTTGCAGCGGACGTGGTGATTGCAGCTGAATCTGCTTATTTTGTGCAGGCCTTCACCCGTATTGGTCTTATACCCGACGCGGGCGGCACCTATCTTTTGCCGCGGCAAATGGGTTTGGCTAAGGCCATGGGTGCGGCGCTTTTTGCTGATAAAATTTATGCGCGGCAGGCCAGTGAGATGGGCATGATCTGGGAGAGCGTCGCTGATGAGAAATTTGAGACCCAATGGCAGGCCCGAGCCGCGCATTTGGCCTCGGGTCCGACAGAAACATACGGCCATGTAAAAACGGCCATTCGCCAGAGTCTTTCCAATTCCGAAGAAGACCAGCTTGAGCTGGAAGCGCGCTTGCAAGGCGCCTGTGGCCGCACCCGTGATTTCAAAGAGGGGGTGACAGCCTTTCTGGACAAGCGCACTGCCAAGTTTGAAGGTCGGTGACGTGGGTTCGGTAATGAAGTGACGTAACATAGATGAGTGTTGAGGGAGGGTCGATTTAACCTATCCTCAGGCGACGGGGTGTGCATTACGACGCTTTACCGGAACCGCAATGCTTCTAAAAAAAACCTCTGCATAACGCCATTTCAACATGAAATGAGGGCAGCGCCTGCCGGGGGGGGCAGGCAGGTGGTGCCACCGGGCGTATTGTTTTGGCTTGGCTGTTGGATTATGCAGAGATCTTAGAGATGTAGTGGTCAATTTGTGGCCTGCAAGTCGTGCCGAATAGAGGCGGCAAGCGGATGAAATAAAAAAGGATTTTTACATGAATTTTAGAATTATGTTTTTGATCGCGGCTTTGGGACCAATGAAAGCACAGGCATGGGAGGTTTTTCAAGAGAGGGAAGATGACGGGCGTGTCTTTACAATTGCCGAGCAGGCGGGAGAAGCTGGGGCGTTTTTGCGGCTTGTGTGCTTTGAAAAGAAAATACATTTGGAAGTGATCTTTCCTGCAGCGCTTGAGCCGGTTGATGATACAGTCGAGCTATTTCAGATCGATGATAGGCCTGAGCGCCTTGTTGCTGGATTTGTCGATGAGATTGATGCGTCAACCTCGATTTTCGTGGGCCTGGACCGTCGTGATGAGCCGGCGGCCTCTACGAAAATACTTGTGGATGAAATGGCCGCAGGTCAGGCGGTTTTCCTTGGTGATCCCGATGTTCGGGAGGCGATTGAGCGCTGGTCTCTCCAAGGTTCGCGTAAAGCGATCAACCAGATTCGTAATAAATGCACCTAGATTCAGGAGCCTTTGATTAAATCCCCCATTCCCGGGTGCAAGAACACCACAGAGCGGAAATGAGGGTTAGGGTCTTTGTTCTAGCGTTTCTCGATATCCACATAGTCCCGCGTGGTCTCGCCGCAATACAGCTGGCGGGGGCGGCCAATCTTCATGGTTGGATCTGAGATCATCTCTTTCCATTGCGAAATCCAACCGACCGTCCGAGACAGGGCGAAGATCGGTGTGAACATCGAAGTTGGAAAGCCCATGGCCTCCAAGATAATGCCCGAGTAGAAATCAACATTTGGGAAGAGTTTCTTCTCGGCAAAATATGGATCGGCCAGGGCAGCTTTTTCCAACTCTTTGGCCACCTGCAAGATGGGGTTATTCTCAACGCCCAAAAGCTCCAGAACTTCATCTGCCGATTCTTTAAGAACCGTCGCGCGCGGGTCGATGTTTTTGTAAACCCGGTGCCCAAAGCCCATCAGACGGAAGGGATCGTCTTTGTCTTTGGCGCGGGCGATAAACTCTGGAATGCGGTCGACCGTGCCGATTTCATTGAGCATTTCCAGGCAAGCTTGGTTTGCGCCGCCATGTGCCGGACCCCAAAGACAGGCAATTCCAGCTGCAATGCAGGCAAATGGATTGGCCCCAGAGGAGGACGCCAGACGAACCGTAGAGGTCGAAGCATTTTGCTCATGATCTGCATGAAGGGTGAATATCCGGTCCATCGCGCGCGACAAGATAGGGTTCACCTCATAGTCTTCGGCAGGCACCGCAAAGCACATGCGCAGGAAGTTTGAGGCATAATCCACATCATTGCGTGGATAAACAAAGGGCTGCCCAACCGTGTATTTATAGGCCATGGCTGCAATTGTTGGCATTTTCGCGATCAAACGAATGGACGCAACCTCGCGCTGGTGCTGGTCGGTAATATCTGTTGAATCGTGATAGAATGCCGACATGGCTCCAACAACACCGGTCATAATGGCCATCGGATGGGCATCACGGCGGAAGCCGCGGAAGAAATTGACCATCTGTTCGTGCAGCATGGTGTGATTTGTCACCAGGCTTTCAAACTCTTCGAGCTCAGTTGCATTTGGCAAGTGACCGTTGAGCAACAAAAAGCACACTTCCAAATAGTGGCTTTGCGAGGCCAGCTGATCAATGGGGTAGCCTCGATGCAGCAATACGCCGGCCTCTCCATCGATGAAGGTGATGGTCGAATCGCAGGAGGCGGTTGAGGTGAAGCCCGGGTCATAGGTGAAGACATTGGCCTGTGCATAGAGCTTTCGAATATCTACCACATCCGGTCCGGCTGTCGGCGACATCACCGGAAGGTCATAGGTGGTCCCGTTCAGGGTCAGTTTGGCAATGTTTTGTACGTCATCGGTCATATTATTCTCATCTTCCCAGTTCAGCATGGTCTCAAAGGGCCTGCTCAACTTATATCGTTTAGCCGTGCAATGGTTTCATCCCGGCCCAACACTAACATCATGTCAAATACACTCGGCGAGGTAACGCGTCCTGAAAGTGCGGCCCTTAGTGGGGCTGCCAACTTGCCCATTTTTGTCTCATGGGACAGTGCAAGGCGTTCAACCAAACCTTCCAGTTCTTCTCGCGTCCAGATAGCATTTTGCAACTGCGGCGTCAATTCCTTCAGTATACTAATGGATACTGAATCAAGCGCTAGGAGCGCTTTCTCTTCCAGATTCAAAGGGCGAGACTGGAGCATAAATAATGATTTATCAATGAGTTCCAGCATGGTTTTCGCGCGTTCCTTGACGCAATAAGCGCCGGACAGGAAGAGAGATTTTTGTGCATCACTCAAAGGGTCAGCCTGGGTTGCCGCTAGATATCCCTCCAGTTCATGCAGCAATGCAGCATCATCGGTCTGCGCGATGTGTTGGCCGGAAATATTGGCCAATTTTTTGAAGTCAAACCGCGCGGGTGATTTGCCAATGTGCTCAAGGTCAAACCAGGATTGCGCTTGGGCATCGGTGAAGAACTCGTCATCCCCATGGCTCCAGCCCAAACGCGCCAGATAATTGCGCATTCCGGCGGCCGAGTAGCCAAGCGCTTGATACTCCTCAACCCCTGTCGCGCCGTGGCGCTTGGACATTTTCTTGCCGTCCGGCCCATGAATGAGCGGGATATGCGCATAGGTTGGCAGATCCCAGCCCATGGCCAGGTAAATCTGAATTTGCCGCGCCGCATTGTTCAGGTGATCGTCGCCGCGAATAACATGGGTGACGCCCATATCATGGTCATCGACCACAACAGCGAGCATATAAACGGGGCTGCCATCTGATCGGAGCAGAACCATGTCATCAAGCTGATCATTGCGGATAACAACATCCCCTTGCACCTGATCCTTGATGAGCGTTTGCCCCTCGCGCGGGGCTTTGAGCCGCACCACATAGGGCGCGTCAGGGTGATCCCGCACTTCGGCATCACGCCAGACGGAGCGAAACAGCGTCGAGCGTTTCTCCGCTTGCGCCGCCTCTCGAAAGGCGGCGATTTCCTCTTGCGTCGCAAAGCATTTATAGGCATGGCCCGCTGCCAGCATTTGCGCGGCCACGTCCGCGTGACGCGCCGCATTGGCCGCTTGACTGACCGGCGTGCCATCAAAGTCCAAGCCAAGCCAAGCCAACCCCCGGTAGATGGCCTGGGTTGAGGCCTCGGTTGAGCGCTCCTTATCTGTATCTTCCACCCGCAGCAAAAATTGCCCGCCGTGGCGCCGAGCGAAGAGCCAGTTGAACAGCGCCGTGCGCGCCGAGCCAATGTGCAATGTTCCGGTCGGGGAGGGGGCAAAACGGGTGACTACGGGGGTGTCAGACATGATGTTCATCTTTCGCAAAGGAAAAGGGCGCAGACTGTACCTAAGGCGCATCCATAGAGAGGACAAGTGCAGCATTGGTCTTGGATTTGGGCAGCGGTGGAGTCTGCGCTGCAGGCGCAGGCGCAAAACCTGATGCATTGGACCGCTTTTGGTTTTGGCTTGGGAATTGCGGCCTATTTTGGAGCGCCGCGCGAGCCAGGACCATTGGTCTTCCTAGCCGCCAGCCTCTCTGCGGGTCTATGTGTGGGGCTTGCGATCCGATTTCGCACTGGCATAGCGCGGTTGCTAATCGTGATCGCCGCTCTGGCGGGTGGGTTTGCCTGGAGTCAATATCGGGCCCATGCGGTTTCTGGCCCTGTTCTATCAGAGCGGTTTTATGGTGCGGTGCAGGGGCGGGTTGTCGGCATTGATCGCAGCCTGTCTGAAAAGCCGCGCCTAACTTTGGATCACTTGGTGTTAGGCTCATTGCCGCAGCGCGTCACGCCAAACCGTTTGCGCGTGGCGCTGCATGGGAGGGCACAAGAGAAAATGCCACAGATCGGCGACATCGTCTTGCTCGCAGCGCATTTGTCGCCGCCGCCCGGGCCGGCTGAACCCTATGGCTATGATTTTCAACGACAGGCTTGGTTTGCGCAATTGGGTGCGGTGGGATATACACTCAGCCCCGTGATGATCTGGCGCGCGGCACCGGCCGATCAGGGCGGGCTCATCGTTCAAAAATGGCGTCAGAAGATCGGCGCGCATATGGCGGCTCATATGCCAGCCCGCACCGCAGGGGTGGCGGTGGCCATCACGGTTGGTGACCGAATGTATCTTGATCGAGAGGTGCAGCAAACCTTGCGCGCGGCAAATCTTTCGCATCTTTTGGCGATTTCTGGCCTGCATATGGGCCTGCTCACCAGTCTGGTGTTCTTTTTAACGCGGGCCCTTTTGTCCTGTCTGCCCTATCTTATTTTAAACTGGCCGATCAAGAAAATAGCCGCGCTGATGAGCATAGGGGTTGGGGCGGGGTATCTGATGCTCTCCGGTGCCAGTGTTGCGACCGAGCGGGCGTATATTATGGCCTTTACCATCTTCGCCGCTGTGCTGCTCGAGCGGCGTGCGATCACCTTGCACGCGCTGGCGATTGCTGCAATTTTGGTTTTGCTGCTCCGGCCGGAGGCCCTGCTGGGTCCGGGCTTTCAAATGTCATTTGCAGCCACTGGCCTTTTGATCATTGTGTTTAACGCGATGAGCCAATGGACATGGGCGGCGCGCTGGCCGTGGGGCACGCGGTATTTGATGGGATCTGTGGTCTCGGCAGTGGTGGCTGGCCTTGCCACTGCCCCGATCGCAGCGGCGCATTTCAACATACTGCCGCATTACGGGGTCTTGGCAAATGTTGTCGCGGTTCCGATTATGGGGTTTGTGGTCATGCCCAGTGCGATTTTGGCCGCAGCGCTGGCCCCCTTTGGGGGAGAGGCGTTGGGGTTTTGGGGCATGACCTTGGGGTTAGGAGCAATTTTGGATGTTGCGAGCCATGTTGCAGATCTTCCCCAGTCGGTCAGCCATATCAAAGCACCACCGCCAGGGATATTGGGTCTACTGGCGGCATCTGTGCTGTTTGGAATTTTGTGGCAGGGTCGATTGCGATATCTTGCTGTTATTCCCGCCTGTGCAACTTTGATTTGCTGGGTTATGTCTCCTCGTCCGGATGTATTGATCAGCGGTGATGGGCGTTTGGTTGGTGTGATGGTGCAGGGTACAAGGGTTCTGAATGTCGCAAAAGGTTCGGGCTTTGTGGCGCGCAGCTGGCTTGAGAATGACGGGAACCCCATCTCTCAAAAATCTGCCTATGGGGCTATGCCATCTTGGCTCGAGATTGTGGACAAAGGATCTCACCCGATGCGCCCCTGTCAAGCCGCGCTGGTGGTTGTGCAAGATTGGCGGTCTGAGCCGGCCTGCGGTGGCTTTGATTTGGAGGCGCTGGCAACTGCGGGGGGCGTGGCAGGACGCTTCGATAGCTCCGGCAGGCTGCAATGGATCACGGTCAGACAGGCTATCGGACACAGGCTTTGGAACAGCGCAGAGTTGCGGGATGCGAAAGGCCACGATCCAGCAGGCCTTAAAGCGCGTTAATAGGTGCGGATCAGGCCCACCAATTTGCCCTGTACTTTGACTTGATCGTCGCGGAATACGCGGGTTTCATAGGCAGGATTGGCCGCTTCAAGCGCGATGGCGCTGCCATTGCGGCGGAACCGTTTCAAAGTGGCTTCGTGATCTTCGACCAAGGCGACGACGATATCGCCATTCTGGGCTGTGCTGGTTTCTCGGATCACCACCACGTCACCGTCATTGATTCCAACCTCGATCATCGAGTCGCCCTTCACCTCCAGCGCGTAATGCTGACCGGCGTTTGAGATCATGTCGCCCGGCACAGCCACATCACGCGCGTAGTCTTGAATTGCAGAAATAGGCACGCCAGCTGCGATGCGACCCATCATCGGCAATGATCTCACGTCTGCCGAATCCAGATCAATGGCATCACGTGGCCGGTCAGGACGATCCCCAGCAATCAGCCGCGGTGCAAACCCGCGTGTCGCGGGTTGCATCTGTTCGGGCATCCGCAGAATTTCAATGGCCCGCGCCCGATGCGCCAGGCGGCGAATGAATCCGCGTTCCTCGAGGGCCGTAATCAAGCGGTGGATACCGGATTTGATTTGAGATCGAGCGCCTCTTTCATTTCGTCAAAGGATGGGGAGACGCCATCGACCTGCGTGCGCGCGTGGATAAACTCAAGCAGTTGCAATTGCTTTTTGGTTAGCATGACATCATCTCCCAAGGTTGAGTCAATTCGCCGTGTTTGGGTAATGTTCTACTCTCGTTCCCCTTTTGTGTCAAGCTGTTTTGCATGACTTACAAAGGAATATAACGCATCTCGCTGCCTTTGGGCATGGCGGGGGCCTGGATTGGAGCAATCGCGAGTGCGTTTGCGCCGCTCAAGATGCTTAGCAAAGAGCTGTCTTGCCGTGTGGCCACATGCAGAGCGCCATCTATCAAAGTGGCGCGCATATAGTGTTCTCGGGCGCCATTGGCGGGAAGATCATGGGCCAGTGGCGCGGTTTGCTGCGCGCGCTGACGGGCCGGCAGACCGAGCATCTTTTCGATCAAGGGCAGCACGAAAATCTCTCCGCAGACCATGGCGGACACTGGGTTGCCCGGAAGTCCGATCATCGCCCGCCCGCCCATACGCCCGGCCATCAGGGGTTTCCCGGGGCGCATTGCAACTTTGTAAAAAGATTGCTCCAGCCCGAACTCGGCCGCGGCCTGCGCCACCAAGTCATAATCGCCCACAGAGGCGCCACCAATGGTCAGGACCAGATCAGCATCACGGGTCAGGGCAAAGACCTCCGCCAAGGAGCCCAACCGATCGCGGGCAATCGGTAATATTCGCGCCTCTGCGCCAGCTTTTTGCAGCATAGCGGCGAGCCCATAGCTGTTTGACGCGATGATTTGATCGTCGCGGGGGGCATCGCCGGGCTGTACCAATTCATCGCCTGTGGCGATAAGGGCAACCTTCGGCCTGCGGGTCACATTCGGGCGCGGGACATTCATTGCGGCCAAAAGCGCGATGTCTTGCGCAGACAGGCGGCGCGGGGCGCGCAGCTGATGACCTTTGGTGAAATCACCGCCAGCAGGGCGCCGATGGGCCGCATCATTTGGACCGTCAATCAGCGTGATTTGTCCATCTTTGGCGCAGACATTCTCTTGAATAAGGACATGGTCAGTGCCTTGGGGCAGGGGTGCGCCGGTGAATATCCGCGTGGCCTGGCCGGCGGCAACGGGACTTGAAAAAGGATGCCCGGCCGCAGATTCGCCAATCACCTGCCATGTTTGCGCGCCGGCTGCGAGATCGGTGGCGCGGATTGCATAGCCATCCATGGCCGCGGCGGCGAAGGGCGGTTGATCGCGGTTGGCTCTGACGGTTTGGGCCAAAACCCGCCCCTGTGCGTATTGCAGGGCAATGTCTTCGCTTGGCAGCGCGTCGCTGAGTGCCAAAATATGGTCAAGCGCCTCTCTAACCGAAATCATAGCGCCGAACGCCGCCAGGTGCCGGACTTGCCGCCTTGCTTTTCTTCGAGCTGAATAGACGCAATGGTGATGCCTTTATCGACGGCTTTCATCATGTCATAGACCGTGAGGGCCGCTGTGCTGGCGGAGGTGAGGGCTTCCATCTCAACTCCGGTTTGCCCGCGTGTTTTCACGGTGGCGGTGATCAGGATGCGGTGAGTTGCCCGATCAGTCTCAAGATCGACCGCGACCTTGGTGATCGGCAACGGATGGCATAGGGGGATCAGCTCAGAGGTTTTCTTTGCGGCCATAATCCCCGCTATGCGGGCGACAGCCAGCGCATCGCCCTTTTTCAAATTCCCCTCCAGCAGGATGGCCATGGCCGCTGGTGTGAGCTGCACGATTGCCGTGGCAGTGGCCATGCGATCTGTGTCGGATTTTCCAGAGACATCGACCATATGGGCGTGTCCGGCCTCATCAAGATGGGTCAGTTTTGACATTTAAATCCTATCTGGCATCCGCGGATTGGCCAAAAGAGTTCGCGTGGCCTGCGCCACATCGTTCTGACGCATCAGGCTTTCGCCAATGAGGAAGGTTCGGGCGCCATGGCCGGCCAGATCGGCCAGATCTTCGGCTGTGTAAATCCCGCTTTCGGCAACTATGGTTTTGTCCGCTGGCACGCGCTGCGCGAGACTGCGGGTGGTGTCCAGCGTGACCTCAAAGGTGTTGAGATTGCGGTTGTTGATGCCAATCAAGGAGGATTTGAGCGCAAGGCCGCGGTCCAATTCCGCCGCGTCATGCACTTCAATCAAAGCATCCATGCCCCAGGCCGTGGCGGCCGCTTCCAATTCTGCCGCTTGGCTGTCCGAGACGGAGGCCATGATAATCAAGATACAATCGGCGCCCAAGGCGCGGGCTTCTGCGACCTGATAGGTGTCATACATGAAGTCTTTGCGCAGCGCCGGTAGGGTTGTGGCGGCGCGGGCGGCGGTGAGATAGCTGTCATCCCCCTGAAAGGACGGCCCATCTGTCAGAATAGACAGGCAGGTCGCACCGCCTTGCTCATAGGCAAGGGCCAGTGCGGGCGGAACGAAATCTGCACGAATGAGGCCTTTCGAGGGCGAGGCCTTTTTTACCTCTGCGATCAAAGCATAACCGGTCTGAGCGGCTTCTTTGAGGCGGCTGGCAAAGCCGCGCAGGGGGGGCGCCGCGCGGGCGGCTGCTTCAACCTCGGCCAAAGAGACGGCCGCCTTGCGTGCTGCAATCTCTTCAAGCTTATAGGCTTTGATCTTATCAAGAATAGTGTCTGTCATATATTCAGTCCAATTGTCATGCGGCGCTGGTGAGCGCGGCTAAGGCGGTGACTTTGCTTTTTGCCGCCCCGCTGTCGATCGCGCCCGCGGCCAATTCGGCCCCTTCGCTCAGCGAGCTGGCTTTGCCTGCAATTTTCAGCGCGGCCGCAGAATTAAGCAAGACCGCATCGCGGTAAGCGGAGGCTGCGCCATCTAAAAGCGCGGCGAAGGCTTTGCCATTGTCTTCGGGGCTACCGCCGAGAATTGCCTCAAACGGATGCACTGGCAAGCCTGCGTCTTCGGGATGAATTTCAAACTCGACCACCTGGCCATTTTCAAGCGCGGCCACAGCGCTGCTGCCGGTGATGGTGAGCTCATCGGTGCCATCGGCACTGCCATGCACCAGCCAAGCCGACTCGCTGCCAAGCGCCCGAAGGGTTTCGGCCATGGGGCGGATCAAATCTGCTGAAAACACACCTGTTAATTGCCGTTTGACCCCGGCGGGATTGGTCAGCGGACCCAGGATATTAAAGATCGTGCGCGTGGCAAGCTCAGCGCGGGTGGGCATCACATGGGCGATGGCCGGGTGATGCATAGGGGCCATCATAAAGGCGATGCCGATCTCTTCCAAGGCGCGTTCCACGACATCGACTCCCACCATCACATTGATGCCCATCTGGCCCAAAGCATCGGCGGCGCCGGATTTGGAGCTGAGATTGCGGTTGCCATGTTTGGCCACAGGCACGCCGGCCCCGGCCACCACAAAGGCGGTTGCGGTCGAAATATTCAATGTGCCCTTGCCATCACCGCCGGTACCGACGATGTCCATGGCGCCCATGGGCGCGCGCACGGCGTTGCATTTGGCCCGCATGACGGCGGCGGCGGCGGCATATTCATCGACAGTCTCACCGCGTGTACGCAGCGCCATCAAAAAACCGCCAATTTGGCTTGGGGTGGCCTCTCCATTGAACAGCGCCTCAAAGGCCAGCTCTGCTTCAGCGCGGGTCAAGGGACGGTCGGCGGCTGTCCCAATCAAGGGTTGCAAAGCAGATGTCATGCCAGTTCCTTTGCCATGTTAAGAAAATTGCGCATGAGATGATGCCCATGTTCGGAGGCGATGCTCTCGGGATGAAATTGTACGCCATGAATGGGCAGGGTTTTATGCTGAAGCCCCATGATCGTGCCATCTTCCAATTCCGCAGTCACCTCTAAACAGTTGGGCAGTGTGGCGCGTTCTACAATCAATGAATGATAGCGTGTCGCCTCGAAAGGTGTCGGCAGGTCCGCGAAGAGACCTTTTCCCGTGTGATACATTTTGCCCATTTTGCCATGCACAATCTCATGACAGCGCACGACCGAGCCGCCAAAGGCCTGACCAATGGTTTGATGCCCCAAGCAGACCCCCATGAGCGGGACGCGGGCGGCAGCGGCGGCCTCTGTCAGGGCAAGACAGATCCCAGCCTGCGCCGGGTCACAAGGTCCCGGGGACAGGAGAATCGCTGAGGCCCCGAGGGACATTGCCTCTTGCACGTCCAAGGCATCGTTGCGTTTGACCACAACCGTTGCGCCCAACTCCCCAAGATAATGCACCAAATTATAAGTGAAGCTGTCATAATTATCGATCAGCAGTAACATGGGTCGTCCTTTATGTTTTTTTTGCCCCACCGGCGCTCTTTCGGAACAATGGGTCTCGCAATTGACAGATTGGTCGCGGTATAGATGCTCAGGGAACGATGCTATCGTCAAGGGTGACAGGGCGTTTTTGGTGATTGAAAGGTGATAGATGCAACTACCGTTCTTCAATGGTCTGATTTGGGGTACGCTTATTGGGGGAGCTGGGCTGGTGGTCCTTTCGCTGTCCCACGATGTTTTGAACCTCAAAGGTCTAAATCCCGAGGTGACGGTTCTGCCGATCTCGCAAAGCCCTGATACGGCTATGACCGCGCAGGTGCCGGTGATTGATCTGGATCCCCCCTCGGAATTATCAGCGCCGCGCTCCATCTTGTCGCAAGGCCCCACCGCCGCCAGCCTTGGCCGCGGCTTGACTCTTTCTGCGCAAAAACCTGTATTGACCGGTGAGACTGAGACATTGGCCACTTTGCCGATGGTTCAAAAACTGCGTCCCTCCGCAAATATGCCACAGGTCTACCCAGGAGATTCTGCCCTCCTCTCGCCGCAATCTCCGACCCGCTTGGCTGGGATGCGCCGCCCCAGTGTCACCGCTCTCGATGACCGGAGCGCTATGCAGGTGAGCGCGCCGCGATTGGTGCAAACCGAGCCTCTGCCAGAGGTGACCTATCTGCGCTATGCTCTGGAGTTCGAGCGGGTGGCGGGTAAGGGGCTTATAAGCATTGTGTTGATGGACAGGCCGTTAATGGCCCCCCCCGATGGGCTGTTGGATCTTGGCGTGCCGTTCACCGTGGCAATTGATGGGACAGCGGCGGATGCGCGGGCTAAAATGCTGCTTTATCGCGCCGCGGGTTTTGAAATTTTTACCAATATGCAATTGCCCGAGACCCTAACTGCTGTGAATGTGGCGCTGATCACGGATGCCTCAGTGCAGGCCGTGCCTATGGCCACAGGGCTCTGGCCTTCAGATTATGACCATGGCCCGCGATCTCCTGCGCAATTGCGTCTGTTGCAAGACCATTTGGCGAAAGAAAACCTAGGCTTGTTGCCAAAGGTCGATGTGACAATTTCTGATGACATGCGCCGCGCCTCGGATGTGTTGAGCGCCCTGGACTTTGCGGCAGACACAGCTGCGCAGACGGGGCAAGCGGTCGTGGCGCTGGATCCGGTTGCGGAAATTTGGCAAGTTTTGCGCTTTTGGCTGCGCCATTCCAACTACGGCGATAGCGTCATCGCGCCGCTCTCGGCTGTGCTCACCCGCTAGTGCATTTGTGACGCCCCATGCTCTAAGGCGCGCCGGTTAGGAGTTGCGCCAGCCAGCTTCGAATGTCGGGGTAGAGCGCCTCGAGTTGTGGCAGGTCGTTGACGCAGAGCATCTTGAGGTCCGGGGCGTCTCGAAGGTTTTGCAAGAGCGCGGGGATTGTCCCATCTGCTGCACCAACCCCTTGTCCGCTGTAGATATGATGGTGATCTTTAATCGGATGTAGCTTGGCGGTCTTGTGCAAAATACAGGCATAATTGTGCAAGCTCTGCGGCGAAAATTGGCGAATATCACGCATTTGATAGCGCGCATTGTCGTGAAATGCAGCGTTGAACCGGGTGTGAAGTTGGGCCATGGTGCGGCGCGAGCAGGGATGCGCCACATGTGCCGCGCGAAAGAGGCGCTCGGGCGGCATACCGCATAGGCCTGCCGCGTTGAGTTGCATGTAGTGATTGAACTTAGCCGGATCAGCCATCTGCACGGGATCGTCTTGCAACGCGCTGAAATCAGCCCAAGCGCCGCGTAAAATTGGGCCGCGTTTCGTGAAAAAATCGGCTTGCTGACAGGGTGCTGTCAGAAAAACATCATCATTGAAATAGATAAATCGGTCGGACAGCCCCGGAATGTTCCAAAGAAAGGTCTCTATGGCCAGGGAGTTGAAAGTTGGCAGGCTCGCGCCATGATTGGCGAATATCTCTGTGTGATCCACCAAGTGAATTTTGGCCTGCAGAGCGACGCTCAGGCGCGACAGATCTGGTGATTGATCATCGACAACAATCCATATTTTGCGCAGCCACGGGGCGTTGTGCTCAAGGGACGAAAGGCAGAGATAAATTTCGCCATTACAGGCCCAGCGATGCGGGTTTGTGGCATTTTCATGGAAAAGATGTGGCGCTGAGCCCATTAAATCCTGGCGTTTTTGCAGGTGCGCCGGGTCCAATCCATCAACCCATGTAATGACCGCATCAATCGGATCGTGCTGGACTTCCTGAACCATGAACGCAGACTCCTTGTTACGCGCTCAAGGCTAGCGCGCGCGCCGGACAATTGCGAGGGTGGCTTGGTATTTTCATGGCGTGTTTTTCGAAAATGGTGGTCCCGACAGGATTTGAACCTGTGACCCCTCGCTTCGGAGGCGAGTACTCTATCCAGCTGAGCTACGGGACCATTTGTCTTTTCAGGCGGAGGCAAAGCAGCGCTCGGCGCCTCTACACAAGCCGTTTCAGGCCTGCTGCGGCTCTCTTACATCAAGCCGCTTGCGCCTTACAACCCATTTTCCGCGGAATTCCCGCATTGCACGACGGACGGCCCCAAAAATACGTTGATTGGGGCCACCCTCTACGCCGTTACGGCGCACAGCAGCGCTCAGGGGCTGGCGACAGGCCTGCAAGGTGCCAAGAATTGTCGTGTGAAACTAGCGGCCCCAAAGGCGCTTTTCGCCGCAATCAATATGGACGAAGTTGGAGCGAGAATAGCGGCCAACCCCGCCGGCAACGCAGGAGGCGGCAGCTCGGGCCACCTGACGGACAGATTTGCCCTGCATGCGCAGATCCGCGGCTTGCCCCTTCATATGCAGGGAATTTTTAGCCACACCGCGCGAGCGTTTGCGCAGCAGCGCGTTGGTTTCAGCTGTCCGGTAGCCGGACAGCATGAGGAAGGGGGTGGGGGTGTCGAGCAGCTGTTGCGTGGCTGCGATGATGTCAACGGTGCGTGTGTCGATGGCGCGGGACCTATCCCTCCGCCAGTCACGCATGAACCAATTCACCTCAGTCAAGGCATCTTTGATATAGTCACCTTCAATCCAATAGATCACATCTAAGGATTCGCCCGTCCGCCGTGAATACATTTTCAACCGACGAATATCGCCTGCACCACGTAAGAACCCGGCGGCATTGGAATAGGTTGGCGCCGCGATTAAGGCTGTGGCCGCAAAAGCGCCCAGCAATCCACGTCGTGAAATTACGCTCGGTTGGTCTGTCATTCTTTGTCCCACTTGTGCACCGCGATCCATGCGGAACACGGCCGCTTATCCCCAGGTAAAAGGCTCATATGACATATTTCCTCCATTTTTGCAAAGCCCAATATAGTTTCAAT
>OCOX01000042.1_pt1 | contig 14652 bp, 8 predicted proteins | sample 1534681 | NCBI WGS metagenome assembly OCOX01 (sample SAMEA3275498, study PRJEB22092) | marine metagenome | biome: ENVO:01000023; feature: ENVO:00002042; material: ENVO:00002010 | collected 2014-06-20T12:20:00+00 | depth 1 m
TGGCATGGAATCCTTCGAATGATTTGCACGGCTTGCGTTATGCGCTCGGCGGTCTGATGCATGCCCAATGATGGGCGCTGGATGGATGCCATTGAGGGGACCATTGGTGTGATGGGAGCGTGTCCAAAGTACACGTTCAAACACCTATAAATCAGTGCGTTGGATTTCAATTCAATCATTGCTAGTGTTAGATTTGCAGCACCGCCAAGCGGTGCAATGAATTCTTGCAATGGGTAGAAAAGTCAATTTCATCGTGTTGACGGTGCTGGTCGCCATTTCCTTTATTTACGGCATTGTCGCCACCCCGGGATCAGACTGGCCTGAAGTCATCGAGACGCACCCCGGCGATGTGGCATGGATGGTAGTGGCGAGCGCTTTTGTGCTGCTGATGACACCCGGCCTACACCCGAGGTTAAGACGGGTTGCGGTGCAGGCTGTTCGTGGACCTTTGAGGAATACGTCGATGGCGCTACGAACTGGCATTTGGAGACCAACCACTCGACCGGCGCCACCAGCGGCAACAACGGCCCTAATTCATCGGCCAACTATCTTAATCCAACCGATTTCATGTGGGCCGGCGACATGAAAACCAACTCATCAGGTGATGAATGGAGTGGTTATGGCAAGAACTGGGACGATAGCATGGTCCTCAACGATGTTGATTTGTCGGGGGCAGATCGTGCCTTCATGAGCGTTGAACTCTTCCGCCATCTCGGCTTCGGTGCACTTGGCCAACAATCCCAAACTGGCGGTTTTGTAGTTACAGAAGTCATGGATGACCTCGCCATCATTGAAGTCTACAGTGAAGAATCTGGATGGAACCTCATGGCCTGTCCAGGACTGGCAGCCACTCAGGGCGCTTGTTACTCGGGTGCATCCATGTGGGGCGGCTTTGACTGGGAACGCGCAGACAAGCAACGTTACGGCTACTATGCAGAAAGCCTCGTGTCGGGGTTGCTCAACGCTGGCACCTACTATGGTTGGGATAATTTCACCGAAGAAGACTTCGGAACCTTCGACCTCTCCCCTTGGGCCGGCGAGACCGTGGACATTCGTTTCCGATTCAGAACTGGCTTCATCGGCTCAACGGCCGACGACAACGAAAGCCTCTGGACTGGCCGTGATGGATTTGCCGTCGACAACCTCTCCATCTGGAAACAGAACACGGCATTCCTGCCGAATCCACAAACGCAATCCACAACCATTGGTCCGTTCACAAACCTTGAACCTGGGCAAGAATACACGACTTCGATTCAAGCAGATCTTCTCAACGACACCACTTACCGCATCTCTGCGACCCTCTCGAACAATGCTTGGGATGAACAGGGCATCAACGATGACACCGTGGCTTACGTCACGCCGTTCAATGTCTATGACCCCACGGTTGAATCGATTGATTACTTCAAACCCGGCGGTCTTTATGCTGAAGGTATGTTTGACATCGGAGTGGTCACCAACAACTACGGAAACACCGCTGTTGACTATGATGTCAAGGCTACAGTTTACTCGGCAACCCCTTCAGACATTTACTGTGGTACACCGAGCGCCCTGTGTGAAGAGACATTCGAAGGCGGTGCAGACGGATATCGATACGAAGAGAGTCAAAACCCACAAGGTGCAGTCTACAACGAAAACACTTGCCAAGAGAAAGTATTCAACAACCACGGCTACTGGTTCGGTCATCCTTGTGATACCGGTTCGAACGGCTACGGTGACGCATGGGCAAACGAAACTCTCACTATTCCAGATGTGGATTTGACATCCTTGAGCGGTGACTTCGTCTCTCTCAACTTCGAGTATTATGCAGACACATTCTACGGTATTGATTCCGATGGTACAAGCATCGTCGATGTCAATGACTATGCCGCAATGACCCTCGACATCCTACGTGACGGTGCTACATACAGCAGCGTCGTTATGGGACAATGGAACGATTACAACGAAGACGGTACATGTCAAGTTGACGAAAACGGCGATAACATCGTGAACGAATCTGAACCAATTGATTTCGCTGAGATTTCATACATTGGAGACGATGCAACGACCGATGGATCCGGTACGAATTACAATGTGTTCTTTAACACAAACGACCTTGTTACAACCACAAGCATCGATTTGACACACCTGTATGCACTCAACACCTCTTCTGCAGATACCTCTGACTGGGCATTTGAATGTACCTCACTGGCTGGTTCGACAGTTGATATCAACTTTGAATTCCAATCCGATGATGACGGCCGAAACGGAATCAACGATGGATTCAAGGGAGTTGCTTTCAACAATATTTCTCTCCAAGAGTTCACCTTCATTGAAGACAACGCTTACACGATTTCCAAGACGAACATCGACGCAGACATGATGTCAACCGATATCATCGCAAGCCACGAGTTCTTTGCAGGAGTCTACAAAATTGACGTCGAGACCGTTTTCGACAATACAACGGTAGGTAAGCCGTGGTTCAATGACAATGAATTGTCAGTTTCGAACAACCGTGAGACTGTAATCTTCAACGTTGAGTCAGTGGACATTACCCTGGGCAAGCCAAACACCCTGAATTGTCTAAACGACCAAACACTCGAATGTGTTATGCCAATCGACAGCGCACTTACTCACGACTGGACCGTCAAGGCAACCAACGGTGTTCTAGCAGGCGACTATGTGTTCAACATGGACGTCTTCGATATGACCGCTGGTTCACAAGCTCACACGACAACAGCTGGGCCTGCACAATCTCTCGACTCGCACCAATTGATCGACGTGTCCTTCACGCCGTGGAACGGATGGCAAGATGGACACGAATACAACATCAGTTTCAATGCAGAACTCGCAAACGGAAACCCGTCTGGAAACGTTCGTTATTTCCACGCAACCTTTGCTGACTCTGTAGATGTGGCTATTCTCTCGGATACTTCCCCACGCACATCAGCAATTAAGGAAGATTTGAACATCCTTGGAATGACCTACACACAATTTGACATCAACGATTGGGATACCTACTTCCTCAGTGGTTGGTTTACCCACTATGACAAGATTGTGCTACCATGGCAAACCGATATTGCTGCAAAAGACATCGAAAACGGTGGCCGAGGATACTACCAGAAGCTGGGTTCTACAGCCAACAAGAACACACTTGAGGGCTTCATGTATGCCGGTGGAACTGTACAGGCACACCTCGGCCCACAAGGCAGTCAAGTCTACGGTCTTGACCAAGGATTGACTGGCCGCCTTCCGTTTGGACTGAACATTCAAAGCAAGAATCTCGGAGAGACCCCAATCACCTATGCAGAAACAAACTTTGCAGATCCATACCACCCACTCATGGAAAATGTGAATCTGGCTGCGTTCCAAGGGTTCGATGCGTCCTCTACCGTCGCAACGGCGGTTTTAGACACGAACTCCCAGAGTGCGAACAATGTTCCTGAACGTTGTGGCGGATACAGTGAAACCAAGAAGGACGGAACATTCCAGCGAATCATCCGCCAAGACGGTACTCAAGCGCAGCAAAAAGACACCATCCTAGGTGTATGCAGTTACCAAGCCGGTGGACTGATTGTTTCTACGATTGACGTTGCCACCCACTCCGAGCGTGCAGACAGTGCAACACTGCCTCTTCTTGGCAACATGCTCAGTTACCAAGTGACACCTTACCCAACAGGCTTTGGTGTTCTGGGAGACGGGCTTGATTTGCAAATCAACGGTATCATCCCAGACAACGACCCGAGCACAGGCGGATACAAGGACCACTACATCAAGAGCAACGCAGAATTGACCTTCTCGTTTGTGTCTGATACGACTGAGTCGTTGAACACCGATTGGATCATCGATGGCCCAACCTCATGGACTGGTGCTACCATGGCAAGCGGAACTTCACACACCACGGACACCAACCCGTTGATGATGTTCTGTAAGACCGACCTTGCATCCGCAACAGGATGTACACAAGGTGAACAATGGGACATTACTCTTATCCTTCACGATGCTCAAGGCCACTCTCGTGTCATCACTGTGACCGTTGAAACCAACGACGTCTATGCGGATGCGTTCCGGCCAACAGCAGATGCAGAAATCGACATGCGAGATGATTATGCTGAGCAAATTGAATTCTTAGGAACCAACACTATTCAATCGAAAGAATGGGATGTACACCAAATTCGATTGAACGAAAACAACGGTGAGGTTACCGTGTATTTCGATGCAGGTAACTCTTCAGATGAGGATGCCCTCGACGGAAACGGCATCGAGCGCTACGAATGGAAGGTTCTGTTCGACGCTCCATACGGTGATGATGACTTTGATATCGAAGGCCATGAATTCGTTCAAACGGCTGCCAGTGAAGGTTTGTTTGCTTACACATTCCGCAATCTGACAACCGACACAACCGGTGCTTCAAACACGGAAATCAGAATTGAACTTGTCGTCTTCGACGGCGCAGATAAATTCTCTGAGAAGCACAGGATGTACTTTGTCGTCGTTCCAAACGATTTCGGCGATGATGAACCGGATGTCGATATCAACTTTGACCTCAACAACTCTCGAGTGACTACACCAACAATTACCGTCTCCGGTACAGTTCTTTCAGGTGCAGAATCTGAGAACGATGTTTATGTCGAGATTGCGTTTTTGGAAGAAAGCTTCACGAAGAGCGCTTTTGATAAGTTCAACATGAAGAACGTAACATGGGCAAAGACTGAAGGCGGTTTGGGTGACGGAGATACATTCTCTCTCTCACTCTCTCTTGAGGAACTCTACACCAACAAATCACTTAGCCAGCGTGTCTTTATTCGCATCTACGAAGGACAAGCACCAAATGAACGCCACGTGATTATCAAGTGGCAAGAATTCCAATTGGCAGCGTGTCAAGGTCTCGAAGCACCTGCTGAAGCAGATGCTGCAGGCGGCGAATTCGTGTTCATCGATGGTGAATGTGAATGGTCCGGTGTTTGGACATTCGTCGACGGCAACTGGTCTGAACCTCAATCGAACAACGGAGAAGATTCCTCTGAAAGCGCCCTTGGTGGCCTAGGACTACCAATTATAATTGGCGCCATACTGTTGCTGGTTATTGTTGGAACCATGTTCTTCCTCGGTCGAAACGGGGAAGATGATGTCAAGAACTTCGCAATGACCGACAGCGGCTTTGGTGGCGTTGTCGACCAAACTGAACAGTACGTCCAGCAACTGATTGCTCAAGGCTACCCAGAGGAAACTGCCCGTGCTTATGCACAACAATACTCGACTCAAGCCGCTGCTGCCGCACCGGCAGCCGCTGCTCCAGCGGCAGCCCCTGCCATGGATCAAGCAGTTTACGAACAGTATTACCAGCAATTTACCGCACAAGGATACGATGCCCAAACCGCAGCAGCATATGCTCAGCAATATGCTATGCAGTATGCGCAAAGTCAACAGTGACCTTCAGTTCTCGGAAGCGAGATGGCTGAGCGTAAGCCACGGATGGTTGACGTCCATGTGTGTGGATGCTGTGAGCAGTTCTGAATGGCGAGTGGATTCACCAGTCGTAGCCACGCCCAGGGCATCGGAAAGAATCCTCAGTGCGTATGAGCGCCATCTAGTGGCCCAAGCGGGATTATTCGGAACGTGTTGATGTTCTGGTGCGACCAGAAATAATGGGCTTTGATGTGATGCCAATGGCATGTATCCTTCACACCTGGTAAATCGATCATTCGCTCAACGAAAGAATTGAGGTTTGGGTAATCGATGATTCTTCGAAGATTGCACTTGAAGTGAACGACATAGACCAAGTCAAAGCGAACCAGCGTAGTGAAGAGGCATACGTCGGCTTCTGTAAGCTGACCTCTACCTTCGCCGACCAACCATTCTCGCCCCTCGAGATGCTGCTCCAATTCATCGAGGCGAGCAAAGAGTGCGGTTACTGCTTCATCGTATGCTGCTTGTGTTCTCGCAAATCCAGATTTGTAGACACCGTTGTTCACGGGCTCATAATTTGAATCAATCATTGCATCGATTTCATCGCGTAGTTCAATGGGACACAGCGATGTTCCATTTCCCATTCCTGCATTGACAAATGCATCGAACATTCGGATTATTTCACGGCTTTCATTGTTAACAATGGTGCTGTGCTGACGGTCCCATAAGACGGGTACAGTACCAATTCTGTGGCTTTCGTTCCATCCAGAAAAAGCACGATCATACACTCCTTCAAGACTGTTTTCACCGTTTATTGTGTCTGCAGTGGCTCCTTCTTCTTCTGGGTTAAACGACCATGAGCCATCACTGTCCATTCTCCAATCCACGACATCCACCGAAATATGATTCTCAAGTCCGAGTAATTTTCGAGTAATGAGCGTGCGATGTGCCCATGGGCATGCATAGGAGATGTAGAGGTGGTATCGGCCGGTTTCAACATCAAAGAGTTCACCCTCTGCAATGTGGTCGCGAAACTCACTGGATTTACGAATAAACTTCCCTGATTCAAATGCCTCAGTCCATGCTCCAGCCTGCTCGTCTGTTGGGTTCACGATTTTCTCAAACCGCCGACTCTAATTATTCAAACGGTATCTAAATGCTACTTGATTGCATCTCCAATCAAGTTCTATCACTCTTCTTCAAACTGCTCGAAGGTGTCATCCTCACCGTCTTCAATGAATCCCATTTCATCAAGGTGGGAATCGAAGTCCGGGAACTGAGGTTTCCAGTTCTTTGGTAGCGGTGAGTTGTCTTCAATAATTTTGATCATTCGTTCTTGCCAAGCAACAGGCTTTCTCTGCATGATGTACATGTACAGCGTTGAAGTACGAATCTCTTCGTGAATGACTGAATAGCCCGTATTCGCTTCAAAGTTCATTGCTCGAAGCAGGTTGAACGCTGGCCGATTGATGTTGTGGAACATCTTCTTTGAAGTGCGCATTCCAAACAACACAGTTGCAAAAACGATGAGACTCGTGAGGCAAAATGCACCCCATCCTTCTCCAGCGAGTTGTCGTGAAAAAATAACCACTGCAAACAAGACTGGAACTGTGGTAATCAGAAAAAGGAAGCTTTCGGAAACAGGTCCTTTTCCCATCTTTGATTCAATGGCGCCCCAGCCATTGTGATGTTTCTCCCACGGTTTGAAGTGTTCGCTTGGTTGAAGATTTGCGGCAGCAATCACTTGATTTCGCAGTTGATGAATTTTTGCTATTTGGCTTGGACCCCCGTCCATGTTTTCTTCAATGATGGTGTCAAGCCTGTACTTTGCTTCGAGATAATGTCCCATGTCAGCAAGTAGCGATGCTTGTTCAACAAGTGGTGTGACTTCCTTTGGTAAATGGTGGCGAAGGTCTTGCCACCATTGCAGTCCTTCGCTGAGAAGTCCGAGTTCATCGGACAGTAGGCGACCCCCTAACATCCACATTGCAGTTCTGTTCGGGTCCAGTTCGATGATTTTACGTACGGCAGCAAGAGATTTGGCTGCTTGAATCAAGGTTGGTTTCTCACCTTTTGGTGGGAGAATGGTCTCTGCGCAGAGTTGCCATGCATCGATGTGGCCAGGGTCTAATTTGACGGCTTTACGAGCTTCCTCATATGCCTCTTCAGCCTTACCTTCGTCGTATGCTTCAACGGCGTTTAGGTAGTGATGTTCGGCACTCATGCTCAATCACCGCTCAATCGTCTCGGTCACGAGTCAATGGTTTCGGAGGTCGGTTGTGGGCATGGCCGGGGCCGTTTCCTCGGGATTTGCGAAATGTGCGTGGCTCTCGCGATTTGCGTTCCGGTTGACGCTCGTCACCTCGTGAACGATTTTGATTGTATGAACCACGGTCTTGATACCCACGTTCATTTCGTCGGTCACGGCCGTCCCTTCTTGGAGGTCTTTCGCCTTCTCTTCGTGGCGGTCGCTCTCCAGAATCTCTTCGTGGCGGTCGCCCTCCAGAGTCGCTTCGTTGCGGTCTGTCTCGGGAGTACCCGCTGGATCTACGGCCACCGCCACCGCTGCCGCCACGAGATGCGCCGCATCGGTTGCATTCGGTACGGAATGCGAAGTTTGAATTTTGACACTTTGGACAATCCCAGTCGCCACCGTTACGGTTGTCGCCTCTGTTGCCCCGGTCGTTTCGATCGAATCGTCCGCCTTGTCGGTCTCTGCTCTGGTATCCCCGGTCGTCGCTTCGTCCACGTCCTCCACCGCTGCGAGGTTCGCCGCATCGGTTGCATTCGGTACGGAATGCGAAGTTTGAATTTTGACACTTTGGACAATCCCAGTCGCCACCGTTACGGTTGTCGCCTCTGTTGCCCCGGTCGTTTCGATCGAATCGTCCGCCTTGTCGGTCTCTGTTCTGGAATCCTCGGTCGTTGCCTCTTCGACCATCTCTGTCTGAGCCACGGCTTCGTTCTTCTCGTTGTTTTTTCGGACGAATTCCTACTTCAACTCCGATGAGCGCATCGAGGTCCAGTTTCCGGTCGATGTGGGCCACATGAGCGAGTGGAGCGTTGGTATTTCCGAGGACTCCATCGACTTTGCCAATGTAAATCCCGGACTCAGCGTTGATAATTATTGACTCTAAGGCGGGTGATGAACCGGAGAAGGAAACAAGAAAACCACCTTCATGGCTTTTGGACTCAATTACACCTGTAAACATGCCTTCACCTGCTTATTGGGCTGAACGCCCTCATTTGAGGATGCCGGTTCAAGCCATCAGTCTCTTCGTTGTCTTCCGGCAAACGCTGCTCCGAGCATTGTGATGCTCAGTGTTGCCATCATTGACAATGCTGGTAGTCCTTCTTCTTCAGAATCTTCTCCGTTGTCAACGGTGTTTGATGTGTCGTCGTTTGAAGCGTATGGGTCTGGGACATACACGGTGTATGACGTCATCGTTCCAGATTCATCGGTAGCAGTCAAAACGATGTCGTAAGCAGTAACAGGAGGGTTCTGGGATGAGCAGGAAACGATGTTGACGTTGATTTCCCATCCACTTCCATCGCGCAGGAAATCATTGGTGGAATACCCGCACAGGAGGAGAGAGAGGGTGACATCTTCACCGTCTGGGTCCAACACTTCGCCCTTGAGCGTGAATGTGAGGTAGTTGGCTTCCCACGTTGCGTTCATTCCGTCGAGGTTCTTTGAGACGCTAAGGAGTGGGGCAAGACTTGCCTTCTGGAGTCCGAAGTTCAACATGAAGTCAAGGTCGAGCATCGTCGAGCTTTGTGCTTGTCCCATGACCATGACCATGCCAGGTGACAGTCCATCGAGTGGAAGGGTGAGAACAGCATCATCAGAGGCCAGTGTTGTTGTTCGCATTTGTCCCATTGCGTTCGACTGGTGTGCATGTGCATTAATCGACATTTCATTGACTAAACCGGTTGGAGAGAGTGTGAACTCGATGTTGTCTCCGGTTGCGGAAAGCACGGCGGTTGAGGTAAACACTTCACCAAAAGTCCAGTTTCGTGAATCGATTGAAGTTTCACCGAATGGGTCAACAACATAGCATTCAGCGCTAGAAGAGGTGGCTTGGGAATTTTGGTTTTCGATGATAAAGTTCCCTTCACCATCAAGCGATGTAGTCCATCCATTTTCGGCGAATGTGCAATCCATCCCCCATCCGCTGTCATCGGTGGCCAACATCTCGGTTTTTTCACCTGCCACAACGATGTTCTGTCCATCCAACATCGGAATGACCGTTCCGTCCTCTGGAGCGTTTGAGGACCACTCAGGCGCTTCATTGGTTTCAGGTGCCATGGTCGTGAAATCGAGGAATAGTTCGCGTAGAATCGGGTATTCACTTGCAGCATAGGTCACCACTTGGTTGACACGGAGTCGGCCGTCAGGAAGGTAAAGTGCCTCAGGAGCCGCAAGATCGGTGTTTTCAGTAACGGTCATCGTTCCGTCGGTGTTGGTGACGGTGTCTTGAATGGAATAATTACTCATACGCAATCCTTGTTTGAGTGGGAAATTCAATTCGAGATGAGCGAACGACATGTTGGTGACGTTCAATGCCAGTGTGAAATTTGAATCCCCATTGTTTGGAAGTTTGTCAAAGCGGACATTGTTTGATTGGTCCTCTGCCAAGAACATCATGATTTGAAGGTCGTCAGTGACGCTCACAGGAACCTCTTTGCACCCGTTTGCTGAGCCTAGATTTTGACACGAACGCTCCTCAGGGTGGTTTGCAGGTACGAGGTCGATTTCTTCTAACCCGATTCCATCTTCGACAAAGGTGAGGTTGTTCCAATCTGGAGCTCCTCGGTGCGGACTGCCTTCTTTCATGCCGATACGGGTATCCATTGCTCCAATGCACTTTGGACCAATCGCACGTACTGCATCTCTTTCATCGGTGCTGATGTAGCCGTTGCCTCCACCAGAAAGTCCTTCGAACAAATCATCGAGGTTCTCGCGTACAGTTGCGGATTTACTGCCGTTCACAAACGCACCAGCGTCCATTTCCGCAGTCGCCCAATCGTCTCCAATGTAGACCTTGAAATCAGCAAAATCATAATCGAAAAGATCTTCAAATTTCAATCCTTCACACTCGTCTTCAATGGAAAGTCCAGCTTGTCGGCCGTTCGTAGGCGCTTCACTGTCCTCGTTTGACAGCGCATCTTGGGGAGTGTAAAGTGAAGATGTACCCATGAAGAACATCAAAATCACCATCAAAAAAGCAGTGAAAAATTGAGTTTGGGGGTTGGAAGGGCCGACCGTTGTGCGTGCTGCCATGGGTTATCGTTGGCGCAATGCCTCAAAGAGGCTTTCGCTTGTGTGGGCCTACCATGTCCGTCTTTATGTCAAGGAAGTATTTTCTCCATTCGACGAATGAAGAACCAAGAAGGGAGCACTGTCCAGAGTAAGCCCATGGACCAACTTTGCCACGAAGCAATACCTCTGTCGATTTGTGGCAATCGTGTTTCGAGCAGGTGATGATACACGCCGTTTGGTGATAGCAAATCCAAAGCACCTTCAAGCATAATCCACGATGCGTCGTTCTCTTGACCAATGGAAACGCCTGATGCAAAGGCCACCATTGTTGTAATCAATGCCCAAAGGAAAGTGAAAAGAAACCACATTCCAACGCCAAACGAAATCGCTGTTCCCTGTTCACGTGTGTATGAAGATGCTAACAGGGTGAAAAGAATGTACCACAACAGAATGAGGGCAGTCGACGAAAAATAGACGAGGAAGTCAGCGAATGAAATCCATTCCCCCATCCGATACCTCACAATAGACACTGAGATGAGGAGAAGAATCCATGTTGGAATGAGAATAGATTTCCATGAGCCTAGAATCATCGCCAACGATTGATGCGCTCTGGGCATCGGTTGAGAAAGTCGGAGTTCCAACACACCGCTCGCACGTTCACGGCTCACAGCGTCATAGGAAAGCAATACAGCGCACATCGTCGCCCCGAAAACAACACCGAGGCTGGCATAAAAGAGAACCTCCATTGCACTTTCTGGTTGATGGCCACCGGGTAAGACAATGTTTGGGTCGGAAAAACCCCAAGCCATGCCCGGAATGAAAAGCAACAAAACAGGGAGCATGATGTACATCCGAGTTGAGAACATCCGTTCAAGCGTGAGTCGTTTCGCCAATTTCATGATACGAGTGAAATCGCTCATTCTTCTTCACCACCAAACGTTCGTAGCGGCACATAAGCGTTGGACGCAACTTCGAGGCCTACATCTTCAATGGATTGTCCGGTCGCAGCACACAGCATTTCAACCACGTTGGGTTGGCGAATATTCCATTCCGTAATTTCAATCCCGTCGTGAATCAATTTTGCGAGTAAGTGAGGTTGTGCCTGTTCGAGCCGTGCAGTCCAAACGTTGTCCTGGATTTCGAACTCAACATGCTCTTCTTGGATTTCATACTTGCTAAATCGAGGCACTTGACCGGTCCCTTTGATTTCGGTCTTACTGTCGAGGTGCAACTCTTTCGCCACTTCCCGCAGTGTACCTTCCGCCAGAATATGTCCCCTGTGCATCAATGCTAATCGGTCAATAATCCCGGCAAGGCCTTCGACTTGGTGCGATGAAAGCACGATTGAAACACCTTTTTCAGTCAATGTTTTGAGCAGGGAAATGAATGCTGCCGCTCCAACGGGGTCTAGTCCGTTGAGTGGCTCGTCCAGCAAGAGAATTTTTGGTGAACCCAGCAGAGCGACTGCAAGAGTTAGCCGCTGACGCATTCCTTGGCTCAATTCACTGAGGGCAGAATCCGTTCGACTCTTGAGACCTACGAGTTTGAGAATCCCATCGATTCGTTTTTCGCTAGCATGTCTCATCTCACCGAGTTCAAGCAGAGCTTGTCGAACAGTCTTCCTTCCTTGCCAACGAACTTGTTCAGGCATATGCCCGACACTTTGCCGCAGTTGCTGTCGGTCGAGCACGGCCTCTTCTTCGCCACCCAAATAAACTCGGCCACGATGTAGCGGTAAAATCCCAGCGAGGCCGCGTAGAAGGGTTGTTTTCCCTGCGCCGTTTGGACCTACAAGGCCGAGTATTGTTCCTTTTTGAAGAGTTAAATTGGTCTCGAAGATGCCAGGTCCCTTGATGCGGCGCCAAGGTTTCAGTGGAAGAGGTGCGTAGACTGAGTGCCTGTATGTTGCTCCTTCGAGCCGCAGAATCACTTCCTCCATGGTATGGCGTGGAGGTCGAGGTTTGACAATCTACCGTTTGACGCCGTTCAAACCCCAAGACTCATGTTGAGAATGTACTTTCCATTGACGGGTTGAAGATGATTGGTGATTTCATACCGTCGATTTTTCTCATCGCCTTTGTCGCTGTACATGTGTATGCGGTCCATCGAAAATCTTCTGAAGATGTTGAATTTGAATGGAAGGACATGTACGGTCCTTACGGGATTCACGCCCTCATTTCTTTCATTGTTCTGCTTTGGATTCTCCCGGGAGGATTTTTGATAGCAGGTCCAGTGATGCTTTTGTTATCCATTCTTAGTCCAGCTGGGCGGCTGGCGTGGGAAACGTATCGTAAGCCGAGGGTTGTCGTTTGCGTTGGCCTCATTGTCATGCTGTTCCTTGGAGGATTTTCACCCGTTTCTAGGCCGGTGGCACCCTCAGAGTGGGGCACTCCACTGTTATCAGAAAACCCAAATGCGCCATTATATCCATCCGGTGAACAATACACCTGGTTGATGTTGCCAGAAACCGGTGGTCTCGAAATCGAAATTATTCAATCCTTGACATTACGTCTACCGTACCAGTACGGGCCATTGGGGGCAGAATCTTCTGCATTTACACTTGCTTCATTGTTCAACATGGAACAAGGTCGTCTCAATCAAGCCATCGAAATTCTTGATCAAGAATTGTCCGGGTTCCGATTGGATGTAGACGAAATGAAGCTTGTACCAATGCTTGCAGAAGATACGCACTATTATTCGTCAACCTCGGCCGGAGTTGATGAATCCGTTCTGGTTCGATTGTATGAACTTCGAAGTCTTTCCATCGGTGCTTCAGACGAGGGTCTCAAGGTTGGAGAAGTCCTGTGCATTGCAACCAGTTCATGGGGGGGGACACTCGAGATTTTGGTTGTCGTACGGCCAATTGGCCACCCCGGCTTAGCTTCGGACCGGTATGCGGAATCATACGCATTGGAATGGCTCTCTTCGTGAACAGTCGCCTCTTTAGCAGGTATTTGCTTAGCCTTATCTCAATTTTTTAGGGCAGCCTAAATCTTTATGTACATCCGGTTTTTAGGGTGGCCTAAACTGGTAGGTCATAACATGAAAACGCGAACCCTAAAATCATCGATACTTGTATTCCTAATTGCCACAGCATCACTTGCAGGCTGTTTAGGTAGCGATGATGAAAAAGAAGAAAGCAACTTAGAAGACTTTGTCATTGCGTACAGCATCAAGGACGATTATACAAACGTCGACGAAAATCCTCAACGTCTAGCAGATTACATGAGTGAAGAACTCAATATGGATGTCTCGTTGTATCCAATTGATTCAGAAGGTGCTGCCCTCCAAGCTCTTCGCTTTGGTAACGCAGACATCGCCTTCATGGACGGCGGTGCGGCATGGGTTGGCTGGCAACAATACGGTCTTGAAGCAATTGCTGCGGATCAAAAATCCGATGGCCGAACGTATTACAGCGCACATGCGGTCGTTCTCAAGGATTCAGAAATTGCAGCAGCCCACCTTGATGATGACCCTTCCACCGACCCATTTTCTTTGATGGCTGGAAAGACTTCGTGTCACACAGGATGGCTCAAATCAGCAGGTATGCTCTTGCCAATGGGCTTCCTTATCGGTAACGGATATGCAAACGTCATCGGTGACGCAAACGATGTCGAATCGCTGCGTTCAACCATTACCAACTTCTTCAACGAAGATGCTAGCATCCCTGATTCTGGCACACCATACTACTCCTACAGTGGAGCAGTCAAGTGCCTCTCCGAAGGAGTCGGTGATGTTGCCTTTGCAAAGGACTCGACCATCGCCTCCTACTGTGGTAACGACGATGCAACAGCTAACGAAGCATGGTGTTTGCCAGAATCTGATTACATCCTTTTGCCATCGTACGGAAACGCACCTTCGCACCCGGTAATGTACAACCCGACAACCACCGATGCAGATACAATGGCACTCGTTCAAGACGTACTTGTCGCTCTGAAGGATTCAACCGAAGGCCAATCGATTCTAAGTGATGTTCTCAACACCCCTGCAATTTCTGCAACAAC
>OCOX01000044.1_pt1 | contig 14547 bp, 3 predicted proteins | sample 1534681 | NCBI WGS metagenome assembly OCOX01 (sample SAMEA3275498, study PRJEB22092) | marine metagenome | biome: ENVO:01000023; feature: ENVO:00002042; material: ENVO:00002010 | collected 2014-06-20T12:20:00+00 | depth 1 m
CCCGGCATCTTCGTGACGCCAACATTCGCTGCTGAAATCATGGGCCCAGGAATATGGCTCGCCTATCTCCTCGCCGCATCCGTCGTTCTTCCGGGCGCCTTATCGAAATCGGAGTTGTCATCAGGCATGCCTTCCAGCGGTGGATCGTATGTGTACTTAGAACGTACATACGGACCGCTTATTGGAACCATTAGTGGTCTGGGATTGTGGGCATCATTCCTTCTCAAATCGGCTTTTGCTTTGATCGGATTTTCGGCTTACCTCGTCGTTGTTACGACGTATTTTGAGGTGGAGATTGGCATCAAGGTACTTTCCATGACCGCCCTCGTACTCATCACGATTGTCAATATCTTAGGTGTTTCAAAGGTGAAAGCCATTCAAACACCAATTGTATTCTCGACGGTCGGCTTGTTGATGTTCATCTGCATTGCTGCACTTTTTGTCGATGGCTTCGATGCGAAGAGGCCTTTGACTGAGGCCTTTGATGTAAGCGTGTGGTCGTTGGCAGAAGCTGCAGCATTTGTATTTGTAGCCTATGCAGGTGTGACAAAGGTCGCTGCCATTGGCGGTGAAGTAAAGAATCCAGAACGCAACCTCCCGGCCGGAATAATGCTCTCCCTGCTGATTGCAACCGTCATCTATTCCGCTATAGCCTACCTCATGTCGGCTGCCATACCAGGAGAATGGTGGCTTCAAGATGGAGTGGTAATAGAAAATCCAATTTTCGTTTTCGCTGAGAAAGTTGCGGGAACAAAATTCGGAATATTCGCTGCGATTCTTTCTGTACTCACTATGATTTCCATGGCACTCGCTGGAATCTTGGCCTCATCTCGATTTTTGTTTGCGATGTCCAGAGACAACCTACTGCCCCAAGCTCTTGAAGAAGTCAATGTCCGGTTTGAAACACCCCACTGGCCAATTATTCTCACCGGTGTAGCAATGGGACTAGCGATTCTGTTCGTGCCGTTGAAAGACGTCGTAAAACTCGCATCAGGGTTTAAGATTATGATTTTCATCATGATCAACTCGTGTGTCATCATTCTACGAAGAACCAGTAAAGAGCACGGTTGGAATCCAAAATACAAGGCACCTCTGTATCCTTACATACATCTCTGGGGCATTCTTGCCGGAGCAGTGCTGATTAGTTTCATCGGTTCAAAGGCATTCATCGGCGGTGGCGCTGCGATTCTTTCGGGTGCAGCCACATACTACCTCTACGGTAAAAAACATGCAGTGACACAAACAACTCCGATTCAGTCGTTTCGAAAGCAATTTCAATTCACGACTGCTGCCGAGCATGAGCGTCGGCTTGCTGCGTTCCACGCTGCAGACTTCGGCGGCAAGAACCACCTCACCTTACGAGAATTCCAAAACGCATTGAAAGCCCTTGACTTTGATTATACATCGGACGAGATTCGATGCATATTCCACAACGCTGACATGGATGAAAACGGCGTCATTGATATCGATGAATTCTTCCTTGCCTTCGAGGCGCAAAGTGAAGAATAACTAGCCAAGTGCCAAACTTCCCAGCGGTTCGACGACTCTGGCTAGAATGAGTGCGACGACCGTTTTACCTTTCCAACAAACGAAAGCGGAAAGGAGCCATAGCAATTCATAGAAATCGCTCGAAGCGTCAAGAGGTTGTTCGAGAGACATCTCATTCAACCCGAGTCCATGAACCATCGTCGCCGACGTCCCAGTACTGGATTTCACCGCTTACATCCACATACCAACCGCTCGAACCTTGTTCTGTCCCTGTAATGGCTTGCATAACTCCGATTTCTGCCGCTTTTTCAGCGAGGAGATTGCGTTCATCATCCGATAATGTTGGCTGTGAAGATTTGGCACCAGCACTTTGACTGCTCGATTCATCTTCATTTCCGTCTGCGTCACCTGATGCATCTTCACCATCGGGCCTGGACGAAGCATCATGCATTTCATCGACGTCCTCATCATCATCATACTCGTATTCATCGGTCTGGTCGAACGATTCATCAATCCAGTCAACTTCTTCTTGGTTGGCTTTGCGAACCAAAACCACAAGAGTGACCAGAATCAATGCCAAGAAAAAGATACCCAAACTCATGGCTGTATTGGTCGAACCTACTGCCCCTCCGAGCAAAACAGATTCAACATCAAAATAATTCTGAGAGAGTAAACCGCTCCATAGAATGTTGCAAGAACGATCGTTTCCAGAAGATGAAATATCCAATTCCCATGTATCTGAAGTGACGTGCTTCGAAGAACCTGAGGTGCAACTGACCGTTGTGTTCGCCGGAACTACGTCCACAGGATTACCGTAAACATCAACCGAACCAACACGTAGAAGCACTGTATCGCCTTGTGCGATGTTCTCAACTTCCATGGTTGAGAAGATTCTCACAGGTGCACCAGATTCAATCGTGAGTGGAAGGATATGGGAGGCATTGTCCTGTATGAGTTCAAGCGAATACGTGCCCTTCATCCGGCCAGTAAAGTCCCAATATCCGTCACCGGATGATGAGGCAACAAGTGAACCAAACTCTTCATCAAGCGTTGAGAGAACAGCCGTCGATGGTGCCAAGTTCCCGTGAGCGTCAATGGTTTGAATAAAAAGTTCAGTAGGAACGCCTGCTTGAACAGTAAGACCATCCTCAAAGTTGGTGACAAGGTTTCGAGCATCACCTGCAACGACGGTTAATCGTACAGTTGCAAAGACTCCATCGGCATTTGCTCGAATCTCGTGTCCTCCAACTGTGGTGGGTATCCAATGCAGATCTGAAAGTAGAATATCGACGGTGGAATCGATACCATCAACGGTCCAGTTCAATCCAATTTCATCAAGTTGGTTTGAATACGCATCATAGAAGACTGGATTAAGGGCCAGCAAGGTGTCAGCAGGGAGAATTGAGCCTTCTCCGTTGAGAAGGATGAAAGCAAGTTGCCCTGGCGTGGACTGCATTTGGAATACCGGTTCAAAACGGGTACCTGTCGTCACGTCATACCAGTTCCCCTCAATCCTCCAAACGAGCGTTTCTTCCGGGGTCACTACAGCGTATCCCGTTGAGACTGAATAGTGTGAACTGTTGCCATTGACGAGAGTCATCGAACCGTTGACAAGCCATTCGTTACCGATGACATCAGAAGCGATGAAAGCAATGGTACTTTGCCCACCTGCGGAAAAATCCGCTGATGTGAGTGTCAATACTGCATCGATTGCAGGGCCGTGTACAACTTCGACAGACAACGTCGAAAGAACTCCTTCATCATCCACTCGCACTTCATGCGTACCCACTGCGCCAGGAGTCCAGTAGACCGCCCCACTGATGTTTGAGAGTCCTCCACTTGATACAGTGAAATTAGCCAAAGGTGGAGTTATTGTCCCCGTGTAGCCGAGCGAATCGGTTCGCATTGCTACAAGCTCATAGGCCACACCTGCAGTAAATTGTTGACTTCCTTGCCCATCTTCTGAGAGCACCATCACTTGCGAGATGGTCGCATCGGCTGGTACAACACGAATCATTCCTGTGCCGGTAATGTTACCAGCTGAAACATTGACTGACCAGAGACCGGGTTGAGTTGCAGTAAACCATCCTGAAGGAAGAATCGTGCCGTTTTCTACCTCCCAAACGCGGTTGCCTGCTGTGGTAATGTTCATCTCAAAGCCGTTCACATCCACCAAGCGAGGAGCCATCAAGAGTGCCGATCCGCTGCGCACCTGCATGCCCTCGTCAAAAATGAATTCGTGAGGCGCTCCTGCCAAAACCTCGATTGTGTCCACATGTTCCATTTGGTAGAGCCGCGCACGAATCGCGTATTCACCAATATCTTGGGCAGTCCAAGTCGGAGAACCGACTCCAGCGTATGAACCATCAATGGTCCAAACCACATTGCTTGCGGGTTGAGCATTTCCTCGAGCATCTAAAACCTCAGCCGTGAGAGTTGCAGGTAGAAGCGCCTGTGCAGTTAAACTTGTAATTTGGAGGGATTGTCCAACGCCAGGTGTCACGGTAATGTTGATCGAGCCAACTAAGCCGTTGTGTGTTGCTTCAATCTGAATCAAGCCAGATGACCACGGATAGAAGATTCCATCATCGGTGATCGTGCCGTTTGCGCAACTCCAGACCACTTCTCCAGTCACGATGTTGTTGAGATTATCGTACAGTTGTGCCGTTAGCATGACCACTTCATCCGCAGTAATCGAGACCAATTCTGCTGAGATCTCGACACGTACGGGTTGTGCGCCGCCTTGGTTCGAAACAATGCCCTCGTCCTCAAGGGAAGAAAACTGGGAATCAGATACGGAAAAGCCGTGGAAGGCAAAAAGCAAGATGCAAACACAACTCAAGATGATGCGTTTGAACTCATTTGAATCTTTCATGTGCTCAACTTCCTCGTCAATGTGTATCAATGATTTGCTGTTCAATCCTTCCATTCGCCCCAATCGGAGTCGCCTTCTTGGCGATACCACCATGTGCCATTTTCATCCTCTGCCCACTCCGTGCCGTCATCGTCGACTCGATGGTCAACTTGCCACGACGTGTCTTCTTGCACTATTTCCGGCACTTCCTTCGGCTCAGGAGCTGGGCCTGACGGACCTGGTGCAGGACCGGTCGGGCCAGAGGCGGGTGCAGGGCCTGTTGGACCAGGACTTGCACTTCGTGAGGCGTTTGAGTCGTCGTCGTCATCGTCGTAGTCGTATTCATCATCGTCGTCATCGTAACCAGAGTCGCCTCCACGAAGCAGGGAGACCAATAAGCCGACAATAACGATACTCACGATTCCGAGAAGTCCTGCTCCAACATAGTAGAGTGGTCCACCTGCCTTGAAGAATCCACCAATGTTGCCTTCAACTTCGATGTTTCTTTCCTCTGAGACTTTCCCTGCGGTAATCGTTACCGTCAGAGTGCCATCATCAAGCGTAATAACGTTCCAGACGCCTGGACCTTGTTGTGAGACTTCGGCTCGACCCGTGGAATCTACATCAGCACTTGGTGGGACTTCAATTTGGTTGAGATACATGTCAAAGGCTTTGACGGTCACCGTAAAGTTCGAAAGTTGATCAACCGATTGTGACGAAATTTCAATATCCAATGAATCAACGATTCGTTGTGCTTCAACAGTGATTACGAGAGATGAATCGGTGGATCCAGTCGTGTACTTCAGAGTATGCTCACCGGCGGTGGTCGCTAAGTAGACGTACGTCCCTTCGCTTTCCGCAGCGGTAATGTTCTCAACCGTTACATCGTTTTCCAGCCATTCCACGATTTGTGGGAATGTGTTGCCATCCGAATCAGTTCCGGTAACGACCATGGTAATTTCTTCCCCAGCTGTCTGAGTAGTCGCATCGAGAACTGCATCCACATTGACTGCAACACCATGAACTACAGAAACGGTAACTTCGTCACTGATGTTGTATCCTGAGTCACTGATAGCAGAAGCTGAAATCGACCAATTGCCAACCTCTGAAGCATCCCATCGCATATTGTTCGCAACCAATTCATCGGTAATGACCGTAGAGATGCCGGTGTCGGTGTTCATGAGATACCATTCAAGAATTGAAGGGTCGATTGGGTTCATGTCCAAATCGGCGAGAGCCGATGTAAAGTCGATATGTTCATCGGAAGTTATGTCGAAGACTGTGTTTGGTAATCCATCACTGCCGGTGGCAGTAAGCGCAACTGAATTCAAATCGCCGTTTGAGACGGTTACATTGATGCTCACTTCATGGAAAATGACCCCATCGTAGTATGCTGCGGTAATGGTGTAGTGTTCAGTTGATGCGAGGTAAGGAACAAACGTAGTCTCGTCACCCACCAACTGCTCCAGAGCTGTTTGTGAGGTCCATTCAGGATGAGTCAAACTCCAGTTCGCAGATACAATCCATCGGTTGTCCTTTTGATCGTAGGCCTTCACTTTCACATCGAACAAGTCGTCAGCAGTGATGTCGAAGTGTTCCCAAGTTGCCACGTCGTTATCGACAAGAAGGATAAGCGAGACAATTGCGCCTTCTTCAACAGTGATAGTGATTTCAGAAGAAATCGTTTCGTACGTTGCCTGAATAATCTTCGCACCACGAGAGGTCGGCGACCATATTGCTGGAGCACCAGGAAGCAATTGGCTGTCCTGTGGAGTAATCCAGTTGTCGAGTTCGAGAAGAACCGGTAGTCGGTTTCCTCGGATGTCAATGCGGGTCGTGTTGATCCAAACTTGTTCATCCGCAGTGATGGATGTCGATGAAGCAGCCAATTCGAGACTTGCCATCTGCCCATGACCGACACTGATTAACAATGAGCCGTATGCACCGGAAGTTGATGTCAAGTTGAGGTACCAATCACCGACATGGTCTGGGAAGTACTCATCTGTTGATTCACTGTAATTTCCATTCATGGTTGTCCACGTGAAGTCTCCAGCCTCCGAGTCATCAATGATTTCGTTTCCAAATTGGTCGTAGAGCGTATGCGTGATTGCACAAAGAATTCCAGCAGGAACAGTTCCTTGACATCCCTCGAGAACGAAATAGGCTGGAAGACCGGTCTCAACCAGAATGGAAACGGAGATGGTCTGCGGCGTCATCATAACACCGTTCCAAGTAACATCAACAGTTTGAGTTCCAGACCCTACCGGCAAGAACAAACCTTCAGTGGACGAGTCCATGCTTCCGTTGCTTGGAAGATAAGCAACGGTCTGACCGGGTACAGTGTTACCAAATTGATCGACTACATATGCCACAATTTGTAAGGATTGGTCTGCCGTAATGATTGCAGTCTCAGGTGTCACAACCAACTCAACAGGTGCACCGGGTGTGACCGTTACTGTTTCACTGGTACAAAGAATACCAAAGCATGCAGAGACGGTGTGTTGACCTGTAGCGTACGGCGTGAATACACCAGCTTGTGTGATAGAGCCGTTGCTTGCACTCCATACGATTGGAGCACCGACAGCCATGTTAAGATGGTCGTAGACAACATTCGAGAACGATACACTTGTGTCAGCGTCCGTCGTTGGTGCGGTAGGAGAAACTGAAATTGTCGTTGCATTCGTATGGTTAAGCATAATCTTAGGACGCAAGCCGGAAATCGAATATTCGCTTGAATAGAACTCTCCCAAGAGAGTTCCCTGATTTGGAGTTCCGATGATAATCCATGAATTGTCGTTATCGATGAGCATACCGCTCACACCAATGTCGAACCAAATCCATCGGTTCTCATTCAAGTTCGTTTCAACAAACGTTGAGATTGGCGTGGCATCATAATCAACGCCCGCCTGCATCCCAGGTGCACCCCATGCGCCAGAAGCAGAACTTGATGACGCATTCCAGGTTGACGAAGATTGTGCCCATTGGGAATTGAGAATTCTGTGGACGCTGAATGTCATCTCTGTAGCACCACCGGTTGCTGTCCAAGAATCGAGGTAGAATCCTGCGCTTGCTGAATGAATGTTTGAATACGCAGCAAGCGGAACTTGTCCATTATCCAGGGCGAAGGTGAGATGAGACTGCATACCAGAGTTTGCCCCGAAGCCAGTTCCAAGTTCGACACTTCGGGAATCGCCGAAGTTCGTCGATGGTTGTGCCTCGTTGAGATGTGTTTCTCGAATATTGGTGTGTCCAAACTGAGCGACTTCGCTGCCTGTTTGGAAGGTGTATGTGAAAGTCAAATCACCGTTGTCGACATGGTCGGGATTGCCAATGGCGAAGGTCCAACGTGATGAAGACGGTCCAGGTATGGATTGATTAACGCCTTGCACCCACCATGTAAACACTTCACCACTCGGAAGTGAATTGGCAAATCGGAAGGTCGTCCCGGTGATTGCAGAGGAATCCAATGAATTGTATTTGACGACACCAGTTTCGTTAGCGATGGTTAGAATGTAGCCAGTCGCATCCGATACTGGAGACCACACAAGAACTGGGCGGTCGTTCGATTCGAGTACTGAGCCAGACACATTGTAAAGTACGGAACCATCTTGTGGCGTGTTGAGTGTTGGCTGGGCAGGTGGCAATACGCCGTTGACGTTGTCCACATAATCGAAAACGAGTTTCGGCCTGAGGAGCGAGTTACTTCCATCTGACGAGTAGAAGGCATGATTTGTCGCAGGTGCACCAACAGTCTTCAGCAAGATGGTCATGGTGTAATTTCCATTAGCAATGTTGCTCTGCGCTAGACTCGTTAAATCCCAAGAAGCCCAACCAGTTGCAGGGCTCAATGTGAGAGTCGAACGAGTAATTTCACTGTTCAGACACGGCACATTCGTGCTCCAGTTGACGGTTGCTTCAACAAACGGTGAACATGCATGTGCTGACACGGTTGTTGCTGATGTGCCGGTTACGCTGGTCCGATACAAACTGAGAAGCATCGATGTTGGCGTTATTGCAGCAGGCCAAGGAAGCGTACTCAAATCAAATTCAAGCAGAACTTGACTTTCGCCGGTACCTGATGCAGAAGTTCCGAGGTTCAGTTGGTTCGATAAACCGAGCGAGTTTGCAGCCGAGGATGAGATTTCAGCATCTGGAACAGCTGGAAGAAGACCAGTATCGCTAAAGAGTGAGCCACGAGAAAGAGTTACTGAGTAATTTCCGAGTCCATCAGAAGAAGCATCAGACTGTGTTACGTTAGGGATACGGAACTTATGCACCGTTGACCAATGGCCAATCCGGCCGTCTTGGTCACCACGGACTCGCCAATACTTCCATTCATCTGCCTGTTCAAGACCTTCGACGAAAACAGAGAGGTTTTGGGCATCCCATGTTATGTCGAGGTCCGAATCATAAGAAAGCGCAGTGGAATTAAAGCATTCAAGGCCTTCTGTCATTCTGGAATTGAACGCACCACAAAGTACCCACTGCGTTTGATTTGAATCCGATGAGGTCCAATTGCTCTCCACCGTTTCTGCTCCTGCGGGTATCGGAGAGGAAAGGTTCCAAAGTGTGGAACCGTCAAGAGGTTCGAGGTTTGTAGGACTTGTTGGAGACCACGGTGCTGTGAGTTCGTATCCAATCGTGAGTTTTGGACGCTCATCAATGGCTGGGTTTTCGCTGCTTGCGATGTAGTATGTCCCTGCAACGGTTCCGAAAGCGTCTTCCGCTTGCAGAAGAATGTTGAGGCTCTCTTGACCTCTTTCAACAGCGTGTTGAAGCATGGAAGTCACGTTGATTTCAAAGTCCGCCGTTTCATTCATCCAAAAACCGTGTGTCTCTGGAACCATGGAATCAGCGGATTGGTAGGCGCCTACTCCAACCCATGAAGTAGAATTGTTACCTGGATAAGCCCAACTCGATGACTCATTCCAGTTGGTAATCATCTCTGAAACGGTCACGAACACTTCACCGCTTCCAGAGAAAGCAGTAAGTGTCAAGGTCGCATTGGTAATTTCGTAAACAGCCGGCAGTGGGAAACTTGAGAAATCTAATTCGATAAGTGAACTGGTCCGAAGCAAACTGTTCGATGGACTACGGCCAACAAGAAGGCTCGAAGAGGCTCCGTTGTTGTTGAAGATATTGCCACCGTCAAGCACGGTGTCCGATGTCATCATAGGATATCCTTCACCTTCGACCATCGCCCCTTCTTGGAAAGAGACCCATGCATGTGTAGCGTCAACTTCTGCTGAATCAACATCTGGCACATGGAAAAGAGTAGAAGTGCTTTGAGGACCAATCATTCCGAGATTGATCGGTTGAACTGTCCACCGAACCGTCGAAGAGTAGTCAACTGGGGAAGACGGTTGGAAGGTCTTATTTGGTAAATCAAACAAATCGGGGTCATCACGTGAATCGAAAGTGTATCGTCCTGCCATATCGTCCGTAGAGTCAGCAAAAATGTGTACTCGCCATGCGTCTGCTGCGAACGATGATGGGTAGGTCCATGAGAAAAGAGGCATTTCATCTGCAAGCAATGCATGTGAACTTAAATCCCATGAGACTGAATCGTCCGCAGGTCCAGCGTTTACGCCGGATGTGACTGGAACAGTTCCTGTACCGTTCGACCATGTGAGGTTCAGCCAAGGATGCTGCGAAGATGCTCCGTCGGTCGAAGTGAAGGTTACCACATTGGGTCCATTGGTGTACGAAGTGATGTCGTTTGAAGCGTAGATGGCTAAGGAAAGCGTGGACGAGCCGGCAGCCAGTGCTGCTTGGACAGCCTCACTGACATCCCAATTCATCCATCCGGATGCAACCGAATCCTGCAGGTCGACGTATGTACCAAGGTCGGTTCCAAGGTCGCGGCCTCCTGCGAGCGACCAGTTGTTCACGCCGTCATACGTAAGGCCATTCGCCGAAGTATTCCACGCTTGGAGCACTGGCCGGATAGCGATCGGTTCACCGACCGCTGACGAAAATTCAGAATACAAATTCAATTCAGCACCCGTAACGCGAGCATTGGTTGGCAGGGGGAAAGAATTCAACGGAATCCGAAGAAGGGAGAGCGCTTGCACATTGTTGCTGGTAGCACCAACTTTCAGCTGAGTCGATGTATCGTAAGTATTGGATGAGCCAGAACCAGACTGTACGACATAGGTGTCAACAAAATTCGGCAAATTCAAGTCAGGCATAGCCTCTCTGTGATGCAATTCAACAGATGCACACGAGCCGTCAGCACAGGTTTGCCAAGTGGTAAGGTCAGGCACAGAGAAGGTGAAGGCGTTCGACCAGTTACCAATTTGGTTGGTTGCAGAGATTGCACGAACTCGCCAGTACCATGTTGCACCATCGTCCAAATCAGAGGTTGGCGTGTACGTGAAGTTGGTTGAGTCAAAGCCACCATCGTTCCATGATGTGCGCGTGAGAAGAGAGGCTGAATCGAATGAATCAGCGGTATCAAGTTGAACTGCCCAACCAGCAACACCCGCTGCGTTTCCAAAGGACCATTCCAGCGTTGGTCGCTTTATCGGTGTTTGGTCAACACCGGTGCCCATCGACCATGAGCCGTTGAGCGGTGAGACCGGAGATGGGTCGACTGGTACAACGTTTGAACCTGGAACATAAACGAAGGTCAATTCCGGTTTGCGAACATCCGCAGCAAATCCTGGATAAAGTTGGACTTCACGGTTTGAACCCGAGCCAACACCAAGTATTCCAATCATGAAGTCTGCACTGCTGTTTTGCCGCATTGCATTTTGTACACCCAAGGTAACGTTCCACGAGATACGGTCACCGTTTGAATACGATGAATCGAGTTGAATTGAATCGAGCAATGAGGAACGCTCCGAACCTTTCGCTCCAGCGGTAGCCCAAGAGTTCGTTCCATCGTAAGAATTCCAAGTTGCACCGCTGTCGGTCCAATTGCTTTGGGTGCTTTCCCAAACGGCGACTCGAGGTGAATTCGATGGTGTGTTCGCAACGACCATCGAGAGTTGAGCCGATTCAACAGCGTAACCTGAGGGCAGCAAATTGGAACGCAAGTTGCAATTCAGTAGAGCCATTGCTTCAATTGGATAGGTGTTGTAAGAGACGAGAAGTTTCGATTCTTCATCGTAATTTTGGTTTGGAGTACCGCTGTCAATGTATGTATCGAGACATTCGGGGTACAGGCCATCCGTTGTCCCGTTACCGTGCTTCATTCTAAATTCAGAGCGCTCACCACCAAGCCAGGTACTTTCGAGGGAACTCACCAAGAAGTTGGAAGAGGACCATGGACCGTATCTTCCGTCGGAGTCCAAGTAAGCCATCCTCCAGAAATACATATTTCCTGCAGCAAGGGTGTTTTCACCCGTCATGTTGAGGATGCCATCGGATGGAGAGAAGTCGCTTTCTATGCCGGTGTTGGAAGTCAAAACCACATTTCGGAATTGTTCATCGGTCGCCATCTGCAAGACCATTTCATTGTTGGAAGTCGAAGGAGTCCAAGTGATCGAAGGGGTGAGGTTTGCAGTGAAGTTGTGACCGGATTGATTCCATACTGCTGCATCTTCGGCCGGCCCAGTGAGTACAACTGCTGAGAGTTGATTGCCCGAGTTCAAGGCATAGTGAATGTAGACATGAGGTTGGTCGTCTGCGAGAGAAGCTTCGGTGCTGAAAAACGAGATACTCTTGGTGCCTGTCGTCGAGTACGCTTCGTCCTTACCACGTGCCGTAATCAAGAACTCGGAGGCATTTGCGTCACCGCTGTCAAGCCAAGACTGTGCAACATCAGTGAAGCCAAATCCATAATCATCACTGGTCTGCGTACCGTTGTATCCCGTTGCAGAAGCAACCGATGAATAGACGCGCCCCCCATCGGACCAACTGTTTGCGTTTGATTCACGGTTCCATGTCAACTCGGACTCAACCCAAGATGTGGACTCCATTTCGTGCATCGAAAGCATCGGGTTGTTGGATGATGAATCGCGAGTTAAGTTCAGTTGAGCATCGATGATGGTTGCGTTTGTAGGCAGGCCAAGAAGACTCAAATCCATTCGAAGATGAATGAGAGACTCCTTGTTCGAAGTCACGCTGGTTTGGAGTGTGCTGTCAGAACCGTACTTGGTATTCTTGCTCAACTCATTCGAGTACGAGTCTTCAATGAACGGACCGACATCACCCAACTGATCCCGGGTGACTTCGATACTGGCGGTACCGTCGCCGTTATCGGTTACGGTGTGAGAAGGCAGAAGGAAGCTTTCGGTTGTCGACCATTCGCTGAGTGTATCGGTCGTATCAACACTGCGAACTCGGTAGAACACACGGGTTCCGTTATCAAAACGGTCGGATGATGGAATGGTGTATGTTCCGCTGGTACTTGTGGTTGCGAAACTGTTCATGAGTGTTGAATAATGCCAATCCAGGTCGTCGTAATCTTTGAAGCTAGAATCGAGTGAAAGTTGGAATTCAACATGTGCCCCAATCAGTGAATCATAGGAGAGAGTAGGTGCTGTGTTGGCCTCTAAGATGAGACCGCCCGTCATCAATGGCATTCCATCGGTAGCAAAGTTGGAGGTTACCGAGCCACCGTTCCCGGCTGCGTTTGAAGAAGTCACCATGATGAGTTCGGGACGATCGGTTACGGGGAACGATTCTGACATCTTGCACTCGAAGTGTGAACCAAGGCCAGAGAGCAGAACGCCAAAGTGGGACTCGTTATTCGAGGCGGCATCCTGAGCGAACGCTGTGACGTTGAGGGAATATGTCCCGTTGGCCATCGCTCTGAAAGGCGGCTCCCAAGAGCTTCGGTCGTTTGCGCCATCAGCACCTGCGTCGCCCCACGGAGTACCCATGTCGGACTGATACCAGGTGACTGTGCTCGAATTCCAAGAATTCGATGATGCTGCATAGATGTTCATCGTCGCAGCAGAGGAGGAACTTGCATCACAAACAATGTTCAAAGTTGCTGACTGAATCGAGTCTGCCGACGAAAAATTCATTGCAAAATCAAAAAGAATTCTACTTTCAAACCCGCTCGTAGAAGTCCCTAAAAAACCTGCAGCAGATGCGTTGAAGTTGCTTGAAGGATTTGCTTCCATGATGTAGGTATCAGACAGAACTGAATCCGTTGAAGTGACGTAAGAAACTCGTGAATCGTCGTCAAGTTCCTGTTCAAAATCGATAGACTGAGGCAGTAGTAAATCTGCGAACAGGAACATCAAGACAAGGAAGACGGTCAAAGCGGTTCGGCGGGGGGCTGTCTCGCGTAGCATGGGGCTCAAAGCCTTCAAGCCCACCTCCATATACTGTCTTTTCGCTTGAGCGTCATGAAAACACATTACGCATCACTGTTGAGAGAATGAAAAAGTTGGACAAATGCAGTCGGAATCTCTTCGCTGGCGAGGAGAATGTTCAAGGAGGCTCGGCAACGACACCAATCCATGAGTGAACTGTGGGTTGAAAGGCACCGACCTCAGTCCGTCACTGAAATCCGTGGCCAAGCAGCGGTAGTACAGCGATTGACAATCTACTCCGAGAAAAAGGAATTCCCACACCTGCTGTTTGCAGGCCCACCGGGAACAGGCAAGACAACCGCCGCAATGGCACTCACCAAGGACGTCTTTGGGCCAGAGTACCGTCGCAATCTGCTGGAAATGAACGCTTCAGATGAGCGGAAATTAGAAAGTATCCGAACAAAAGTGAAGCAGTTTGCACGAACGGCACCTTACGGCCAAGCGACCTTCAAAATTATCTTCCTCGATGAAGCCGATGCACTCACCAACGACGCTCAAGGCGCTCTGCGACGTATTATGGAACAGTACGCCGAAACATGCCGGTTTATTCTCTCATGCAATTACTCCTCGAAGATCATCGAACCCATTCAATCACGATGCGCTGTGTTTCGATTTAGACCGTTGGCTGACGCTGATGTCAATGCGCAAATCCACCATGTCGCAAAAGCAGAAGGTGTAGAACTTGCCGATGATGCTGGTGAGGCATTGACGCGTATCTCACAGGGAGATTTACGAAAGGCATTGACAGGATTACAGGTTGCTGCAGCCTTGGACATGAACATCAGCCGCGACCTCATCTATGAGACTTCAGCAACCGCTCCACCAGAAGCACTCCACCAATATCTCATGGCTTGTCGAGACGACGGATTCCATGCTGCACGGCGGCGATTAAGGGAATTGCTTGACAAGTATGGACTTGCTGGAACCGACTTT
>OCOX01000045.1_pt1 | contig 14529 bp, 10 predicted proteins | sample 1534681 | NCBI WGS metagenome assembly OCOX01 (sample SAMEA3275498, study PRJEB22092) | marine metagenome | biome: ENVO:01000023; feature: ENVO:00002042; material: ENVO:00002010 | collected 2014-06-20T12:20:00+00 | depth 1 m
GCCGACGTTCTTGACCGTAGCATCAATCGTCATCGAGTCGCCAATGACGAAGCCAGTGTTTGTGGATTCAGCAGAGTTCACTGCAAAGTTGGATACAGAGATGTCCAACTTTGGACCCATGTTGGAGTCTGCAGCAACATACACATCGTTCCAAGATGTGTGTGGGCCGCCCATAATTGCACCAATTGAGATAAAGTTGTCAGCCGCTGCAGTTGCGCCGTTTGCCCGTACTGTGTTCACCGGCTTTGTCCATGTTTTCGTGACCGGGTTGTTTGGGGTAAGGGTAAAGGATTCAAATCCATTGTTGTTTGAGTTGAGCAACCAAGAGCGAATAACGTTGTGAGGATGAGTTTGGCCGTTGTTGTATGTATCTGGGCTGGTTTCCTCTGCCACAACTGCAAGGAGATACACCGTCTTACTCGACGAGCTGCCGAGGTATTCGAGAGTGTAAGTGATGTCCATGTTAGAGCCAGTTTGAGATTGGCTGACTGAAAGTTTGAAATCATTCACTGACTTCATATCTCCACCGTTTGAGAATTCAGTGTCGTATGCAGTGGTTCCGGTGGCTGCACCAAGCTTGTGGTATGAACTACCTGCTCGGGCATCACCAAATGACGCCGCAGGAATCGAACCAGTGCCATCTCGAACGTGGCTAAGTCGATTCAAGGGGTCGCTAACACCCTGGCCGTTCGACTCGAAGTAAGAGATGTAGACATAATCGTCAGGGAAATTACTCTTGAGAGCGTGGTGGGAGGGGGAGCCGCCGTTTTGACATGGTGGACACCAGTCTGCGCCGTAGTATTCAGCAAAGACGGTGTGTCCGGGAGAGGTCGCAGCATGGGAGATAACACGCTCGTCATCAAGCGAATAGTCGTCGTTTTCGAATTGGAGTGGACCAACGAAGTGTGTCATCGTACTACCGATGAACAAAGCCGTAATCGTGAGAGCCATGAGGCGCGCAAGCATCTTCATGCTTGACCCACTGCCAAGACAGTATATGAAACACTCCCTTTCAGGTGAGAAAAGTTAAGTTAAGGATTAATCAGTAATATATATTTCTCCGGACAACAAGATTTAGGCGCAAGGGGGATTGGCAGGGCCATGAACCCAGTCAAATGGTCAGCGTTTGTTGAAGCAGACGGTCGAGTTCACATCGTTGAAATGCTGGATGGAGTTCGGAAAATCAAAGGACTTGGAGTCATCGATGCGAATGAACTCTTCTCGGGCATTGACATCGGAGAAGAGGTCTTGGTTGGGCAGAAGGTTCTGACTCGTGTACCCCTCCGCCTTCCAGAGATGGGTAAAGGCATGCTTCGACGCGCCCAAACAATCTCTGCCAAAGATGCTGGATTCATCACCTCACGAATGGGAATTGGACCGGGCGACAGTGTGCTTGAAGCTGGAATTGGTAGCGGAGGTCTCTCGATGTACATCGCCCGTATTCTCGGCAGCAGTGGGATCCATGTCACCGTTGAACCTCGCAATGAGCACGCTGATGTTGCGCTCGAGAACTTGCGCCGTTGTGAAGAAAGCTGGACTGAGTTCCCCTCACATCACCACATTGAGGGTGCAATCGAAGAAGTTCGCAATGAGATATCCGCAGTTAGCCCAAACTATGATGCAATTATTCTCGACCTTCCCGAACATCCATCAGCGATACACTCCGTGGCGTCGATGCTCAACATTGGTGGTCGAATGGTTTGCTACTGCCCAGTAACAAGTCAACTCGAAAACGCATGGATTGCCTGTGAAGAACAGGGTCTTGAAGTCGAATGGGCAGGTGAACTCATACAGCGTCAATGGGGTAAGGCCTCCAAAGGTGGCGTTCGACCAGTCAACGGCCCTTTTGGACACACGGCGTTTTTACTTCTCGCCTACCGCCGAGAATGATCAATCAATCACTCGGATGAGCGTCGAGCACTTCGGGCATGTAAATCTAAACGGCGGCTCACTGCCTCGGGGAACACCAAGTCGAGCATCGCATGAAGGACAGGACACCTTGTCACCTTCCAAACGGCATTCATTGTAACCGAGTTCCGTTGATTCTTCTTCGACAACTTCTGCTTCATCGTATTCAGACAAGTCTCCCTCTGCTGAATGAACTGAGTCCTTCTTACCACGACGTAGATAGAGCACTGAAAGGATAAGCAGCGACAATCCCCAACCACCAAGCATTGCGTTGATTGAGTCTGATTGACCGAGTGTAACATCGAACGGCAGTTGTATGCCATTCGGTGGCAATTCAGGGCCAACAATGCGAACCACAACATCATCAGAGGTCTCTGAAGAGGTCGTGTCACCGATGAGGTAGGTCGCCCGGGCCTGAAGTGTTGCCTCTTCGTTAGTGGAGACCAGTGAAGTCAAACTGAGCGTAAACTGCATAGAAGAGCCCGGTGAAAGCGTCATTTGGTTTGTTGTGGAATTATCGGAAAGCCGTGTCCATTCGCTGACCATGAGACCGTCACCGATTCCATCTAGTGACAGTGTTCCTGTGACTTGTGCATTCGCAAGGTTCGTAACGGTGAGAACCGTAGATGAGCCACCGGACGAAGGGACGGAGAGTGAAGCTTCATCGAACGCCAGTTGAAGTACACCAGAATCGCCCCAAACGGGTTCAACCGTGTAGATTTCGACACTGCTGTCCGAAAACGAAGTTCGTGAAGAACTGGTAACCCGGAATCTTAATTCTTTCAAGCCAGCCTCAGCATCTTCAGGCAAAGTGCACGACCACGGCAGAGCTGGTGTGGATTCACCTGCACCGAGAGTAAGTACTGTTGAGACACCACAATCAATTCCGACAGTACTGAGAAGCAGTTGGTCCGATCCAGAACCACTGTTTGTTACAACCACAGTTCCATGAATGACACCCGAAGGCGGGGCAGAATCATCATCTGCAAGGACGACAATCTCAGCGCCGGCGACAAGAGCCTCAACGGTGAGGTTGAGTTGTGTGAAGATGGAGTCATCGTTTGACGAGCGCAGTTGCACGGCAGCGGCAACACCATTGGCTGGAGCGCCGGAAGAAATTTCTCGGACGTTGAGCGTCACGGACATGGATTCGCCTGATTCGAGAAGCAGAGAAGTTGCTGAGAGTTCAAATTCAAACCAGTCAGAAGCTCCGTTGTCGACCAAACTCACGTACAGTGTGTCCGTAGAAGTGCCGAGATTAGTTGCATCAAATGTGAACACTGCGTCGGCACTTGGCCCAGCCACCACACGGGTGCTTGTAGAACCGAGCAGAACTGCGATTCGCTCTTGAACTTGGAGAGAGAGTGTCAAGTGCGCTGAAACTTCTGAACCCACATATGCAAACGTAATTTCATTGGTACTGGCTGAAGCGGAAGTCGATACGGCAAGCGTGAGTAGAACTTCTTTCGTTTCTCCTACATCGAGCGCCACTGAAGTATCGCTCAAAGTTGCCTCGACCTCGGCGGGCAAGCCAAGAAGCGCTGCGTTCAAAGAAAGGGCAGTAGTCCCAGTGTTTTCAAGTGTGAAATTGGTAGAGACTGACTCTCCCGGTCGGACCTGAATTCTCCCATCCAGAGGGCCTGTGATGGATGCTTGACTGACTCCCAAGATCTCAATGTCAACGGCTTCCATCGAAGATGCATCGGAATAACTTACCGAAAACATCTGCATGATGGAGCCGGACTGACCAGAGTCGGCATCGGTAGTCAGACTCCATAGCCCCGATTCACCAGATGCCACTGTGACACCCGAACCAGTGGTAATGGCCGTCGTCAATCCAGATGTGGTAAGTACGTCAAGATAGAAGGTCACTGTCTCGCTTCCGTTGTTGAGAATACGCATTTCGTATTCAACAGGAGTCCCAGGTGTAACCTCCAAGTTCGACGAGGGGCCGACCAATTCAAAATCAACCAGTTCATCAACATCGATTGTGAACAAATACGGTTCGGAAGAATGTTGCTCTGAAGTCGAAGAACCTGTCCCTTCGAATTTTAAATCGCAGTTCTCGGATTTTGTTGCCTCTTCATGAACCGATAATTGGAAATCGACATCTACGACATCATTCGGAGCCAGAGAAGATGTTGCTGTAGCAAGCATCACTTCGCAAGGACCGTCCTCAACCGAGAGTTCCCAGTCAAAATCAACCATGGCGTTCCCCGTGTTCGTGACTTGAATTGAAGAATCGGTTGCAAGGCCTGGTGTGAATTCGTCGTTCTGGCCGAGGAAGGCAACGCTGAGTTGGTGGTCTTCGTCGACTTGTACCACGAGCAAAGTCGATGTCGACATGTTACCGCCTGTAGAAGCGCTAAACAATCTGAATCCGTAGTAATCTGGTGCGGCATTGCTTGGAACTGAAATGTGAAGGTTTGCGATTTGTGAACTGCCTGCTGGCATGTTCGAATACTCGTCGTTGGCCCATTGCACATTCCAACCGCTCGGAATACCTCCACCTAGACCACGTGGAGATGACATCATCATGCTCGAAGGAGAAGGAGAGGGTTCCCAAGGGTAATCGATGTGCGAAGTTTCGTTGAAGACTGTTGCAGCAGCTGCTTGTTGGAGTTCCAGTTTGAGAGATGCACTGAGTGATACTGTGTCGTTGGAACCAACCGGTGAATTTCCAGTCATGGTCGCATAGAGTACACAAGCGGCGAGATAACTGCCCGAAGCGGAGGGGTGGCTTCCATCTGTGTCATACAAATTGTAGAATGTATTGCCCGATGCGGTGGGGTCGACTCCACCTGCGGCGATGGAGTCATGTATGTGCTCAAATGCGAGCCCTACCGGTGCAATCCAGACCGTATTTCCAGCAGCACTCATGTTCTCCGCATAGTGGTAGTATCCATTGGCTAACCGGTTTTGCATGTCCGTAAAATTTTGATTGATATTGTTGTATTGGTGCCATTGGTTCGGCGATTCGCCGCTGCGCCGTCCCCAAGTCATGAAGAGTACGGGGTCTCCACCCTCAACTTCAATTTCTGTAGCGAGATGGACTGCACCGTTCTTACTTGCCTGCCAATTGCTATCGTTTGTTGGCAATGATGGGATTTGGCTTTGATCTTGTAAAACGACGAAGTTCCAGTCGATATTTGGGTCACGCAGTGTAGTGTTCGAATTGCTTCCTGAAAAATTGACATTGGCCCAGTGATCTGCGAGGTCATTACCACCGGCTGCAACAACATCAGCGTTGGTAACACCCATGGCTTCGACCAGAGTGCCGAGTGAGTTGGCGAAAGTGTAACTGTTGCCGAACATCAGTACATTGTCTACGGTCAAAGTCGTGTTACTGCCGGTTCCGTTTCCAGTGCCGTTGCCACCCGTTCCGTTACCGGTTCCGTTGCCAGTGCCGTTACCACCCGTTCCGTTACCGGTTCCATTGCCGCCGGTTCCATTGCCAGTGCCGTTACCACCCGTTCCGTTTCCAGTGCCGTTGCCGCCGGTTCCGTTTCCGGTGCCGTTGCCGCCCGTTCCGGTACCGTTACTGCTGGAGCCATTGGTATAGTTGGCCCACCAGGCAGCCAAGTCGGGTTCAAATCCGACATCGAGGAGTAACGTGTCTTCAACGGAGCCTAAGTTTTCAACTCCAATCGAAAAGGTACTGTTTGAACCGGCCTCCATTGTGGTCAGTGGCCCGCCCATTGGCGAGAGATCGAGCGATGGGTTGTACGATGGAGCGACTGAAACATAAACTGTTATCGAACTGCTGATGTTCTGATCCGGTTCGGTCACATGAATATCAAACGAGCCGCTGTCGCTCGATAAAGCACCTTCACTGAGGCGAACAACAAGAGTTGTGTTTTTGCTCCATGTCGGGAACACGTTTTCCACTGTATTCTCGCTTGGAAGAACTTGCCAAACGGATGAGAGCCCGGAAGTGTCGACGGTGACATTGAACGATTCAATAGCAGTAGCATTGTTTCCGATGGTCAAAGTCACGTTGCCTGATTCGCCACCCATGAGGACGACATGAGATGTGTCTGTTGACAGTAAGATGCTCTGGTGAGCGCTGACTTGCAGTGCAAGTGGAGACATGCTCGCGAACAGCAGCACGAGCACAAAGGCGACGGCACGAATTGGGCGAGACGACATAAGACCAAGTCAAGCCACCCATGCATACCACTTGAGTGAATCGGCGCTTAGTGCCGTTCAAAACTGACTTTTTCAGTTGAGCAACGAGTCGATTCGACTTTCCTCAATTTGCTCCCAAGGGAAACTTCCATCGGAACCCGGGTTACGACCAAAGTGGCCGCCCGACGCAGTCACTGAATAAATTGGGTTGAGGAGTTTGAGATCTCGAGCAATCGCTCCCGGACGGAAGTCAAACGTCGATTTAACTCGTTCAGCAATTTCACGTGCTGGTACGGTGGATGTACCAAAGGTCTCGACCCGAACGCTCACTGGCTCTGCAATTCCGATTACATAAGCCAGTTGAATTTCACAGCGAGATGCGAGGCCAGAAGCAACGACGTGTTTGGCAGCCCAGCGAGATGCATATGCTGCAGAGCGATCGACCTTCGACGGGTCCTTACCAGAGAAAGCTCCACCTCCGTGTCGACCCATACCGCCGTAAGTGTCAACGATGATTTTACGCCCGGTTAGGCCTGCATCGGCATATGGACCTCCTGGGTCTGCAAAGCGGCCGGTGCCGTTGACGACTAAATTGCAATCTTCGTCGAGAAGATTAGCCGGTATGACTTCCTTGACGACGTGCTCAAGCACTTGGGTTCGAACATATTCTAATTCTTGCTCTTCAGAGCCATCAAATTGGTCTTTCAGTTTGTCATCGTGTTGGATAGCAATAATGACGGTGTGAACACGGGAAATATCACCGTTTTCGTCATACTCCACTGTTACTTGTGACTTTCCATCTGGTCTTGACCAAGGAAGAATTCCTTGTTCCCGAACATGAGTGAGGCGACGGGTCAGGCGCTGAGAGAGTGCTGCTGCGAGCGGGAAAAATCGACCTTTGAGTTGCTCGAAATCCTCAGTTTCGGTGCAGGCATAGCCAAACATCAAACCCTGGTCTCCTGCTCCTTGTTCGAGCAAGTCTTGATTAACACCTTGTGCAATGTACGAAGATTGCGTCGTGATGTGGACTTGAACTTCGGTATATTGCGAGGTGGTTGCATCCATGCCGATGGCGTGTGATGTATAACCAACTTGGGCAGCAGCAGCACGGGCCACTGCTTCATAATCTGGTGCTGCGCCACTGAGTGAAACTTCACCTGCAAGCACAATGAGTCCCATGTCTTCCTTTCCTTTCACACATGTTTCAACAGCAACACGTGCATTGCTGTCAACTGCCAAACAAGCATCAACAATTGCGTCAGAAATGGTATCGCATAGTTTGTCAGGATGGCCGCGTGTAACTGATTCGGATGAGAAGAGGTCTCCAGTCATGGCTGTGGCGCTCAGCCCGGCATATATGAATAAACCGCTTATCCCAATCCCATAATATTCTGTAAAGGCATATTTGTTGAGAATATACACAACTGCTCTACGGATTGACAACCGAAAGGAACGAATGGTTGATGTCCTCTCCCCTTACCCGACGTAATATGAGCACTTGGGTTCCGACTGCATATCGTACGCACACACTTGGTGAAATTCAAAGCAAAGGCGCTGAACTCATCGACCAAGAAGTAACCGTATCTGGATTCATGGAAGCAAACAGGGGCAAAGGCGCTATCTGTTTTGTCGACCTACGAGACGGAACTGGAATTACTCAAATTTTCCTGAAGAAAGACAACATTGGTGAAGAAGAACTCGATATGGTTCAACGCATGACCCGAGAGTCAACCTTACAGTTTACCGGCACTGTTTCTGAAAAGCGCCCACCGAAGACCAAAGAAGGCGAGCCAGTTCCACCTCCTGCATACGAAGTCATCGCCACATCAGTGAACGTCATTGCCCGTGCTGAAGCACCGCTCCCGCTCGGCGTGACTGACACGGTCCACGTTGCTCTTGACACCCGTTTGGACAATCGATTCCTTGATCTTCGTCGCTCGCACGTCAATGCTATGTTCCATTTGCGAGGAAAGATTCTCCAATACGGCCGTGAAGCACTGATTAACGAAGGATTCTTTGAAACGCACACGCCGAAAATTGTGGCTACGGCAACTGAAGGCGGAACGGACTTGTTTCCGATGATGTACTTCGACACCCCTGCATTCCTCAACCAATCACCGCAGTTGTTCAAACAACTCTGCATGTCCGGGGGGCTCGAAAGAGTGTTTGAGATTGGACCTGCATTCCGTGCCGAAAAGCACGATACCTATCGACACTTGAACGAATTCATATCGTTTGATATCGAATGCTCTTGGGCAAACGATGAGGATGTCATGGGTGTTCTTGAGCGCATGATTCACCACATGTGGAAATCGGTTTCTGAAGACCCGGAATCCCAACAACACATCGCTACAATCAACGCATTTAGAGCGACTCAAGACGAAGAACCAATTGAAGTCATCGTCCCTGAACTGCCGTTCCCGAGACTTTCCTACTGCGACGCCATTGCAACGATTCAACGGAAAGGTGGAGAAATAGAATGGGGCGACGATATTGACGCAGAGAACTCAGACCTCTTAGCTGAAGATTTGCCCCAATTTTACTTCCTCCCTCGCTGGCCAATGGACCTCAAACCGTTTTACATCCACCATGTTGAAGGCGAGGATGGGAGCACTGGCCGTCAACTCAGCCGTGGATTCGACCTTAATTTCGGCCGTGACGAACTGACATCCGGTGGACAAAGAGAGCACCGAATGGATGTGCTCATTGAAAACCTAAAGGCAATGGAACTTGACCCAGAAGAATTTGAGTTTTATGTTGCTGGATTCCGCCATGGAGTTCCTCCTCATGCAGGATGGGGGCTCGGTGTAGAGCGAATTTTGATGAAACTCACCGGCTCAAAGAACGTGCGAGAAACGGTCTTGTTCCCGCGTGACCGACGAAGAGTAAGCCCCTGATTTGTTCGGCGAAGTCTTCTTCAACCGCCGCTTTGAGCGTGCTTTATGCACGAACTGATTTACTTCAACTCACCTGGATACGCCGAGCCAACCCGTTTTTGTTTGGAAATTTCAGAACTGCCCTGGAAGAATACGACCGTCGATTGGGAAGGTTACCAAGCCCTCAAGCAAAGCGGAGAACTGCCATGGGGATTCTTACCTGTACTCAAAACACCTCAAGGCACAATCGCAGAATCCAATGCTTTGATGAGATATGCCGCTGCTGTAGCTGGACTCGAACCTGAAGACCTCTTTGTACGAGGAAAGGTTGATGAAATTATCGAACTCATTCAAGGATGGAGAACCGATTTCACGCCGACGTTTCGAATCGAAGACCTTGATGAGCGCATCGCAGCACGCAAAGCCCTGTTCGTTGAAGGGACAAAACTGGACCTCGGTTTGAAAGACTTAGAATCACTGTTCAACAAATCGACCACTGGATGGCTAGCAGATACCGAAGACATGACGTTAGCGGATGTCAAAGCCTTCCTCAACATCTTCATGATGTTTTCAGGGCAGTTTGACGGGATTGATGCAGCAATGGCACAAGCCTATCCTTCCCTCTTGAAGTACCATGATAAAGTAGCAAATGACCCTCGAGTGAAGGCATACTACGATCGAGAAGATGAATACCGATGGGTGTTCAGGCCTGGCGCATTTGACCTTGAATAAATCTCAGAGAAGGTCTTCAGGCTCATCACGGCTTGTGAATCGCGAAACATTACCGTCAGCGTTGATGACGAATTTTGCAAAGTTCCAGCGAATATCACCTGTGTATCCTGAAGCATCCGATGATGTTGAGAGAGCTTGAAACAAAGGTGTGGATGCCTCTCCTTTGACGTCAATCTTCGCCATCAGAGGAAAATCAACTTCAAACTTCTCTGCTGTGAAATCACAGATTTCTTGATGAGTCCCAGGTTCTTGAGCACCGAACTGATTACAAGGAAAACCTACGACCGTAACTCCGTCTTGTTGAGAGAGTGTTTGCAAGCCAGCGTATTGACGAGTAAAACCACATGCACTTGCGACATTAACAACAACCCAATGCTCAGTCCCTTCATTACCCAGCGCCCTCAATGTAGTGTTCTCGCCGTTCATGGTTTTTATCTCAATGTCCAATGGGTTGCTCATGATATTCCAGCACAGGGTTCTGCACTTCAATTCTTGTATTCGTTTCGAAGAGCAAGGGTGATAGACGACATGCGATGTGAGAACCATATGGCCGTCGACCGTATGCAATGGGGTGCTGAAGAGTGGCAATTTGCCGACCTGTATATGCCAGACGACCCCTCACCTTACCAGAAGGGATCTGGCATCCCTTGTGTAATGCTCATTCACGGTGGCTTTTGGAAGACGAAGTGGACCAGCGAACTGATGAAACCCATTGCTGAAGACCTGGCGGAAGCTGGAGTTGCCGCATGGAACATCGAATTCAAGGGCTGGAGTGAAGGTGACGAGGGCGTTTGGATGGACACCCTCTCAGACGTAATGCGCGCTTGGGGTCAGTTGGCTTTGTTACCGGGCATCGATGTTACCCGCTCGATGGTGATGGGCCATTCCGCTGGCGGTCACCTCGCCCTTTTATTGGCATCCAAGGCAGAGAGAAAGCCTTGGCTGGCTATCGCTCAAGCGCCTCTTACCGACTTGGTGAGTGCCGACAGAGCACAACTCTCAGATGAGGGCGATGCTGTTCGAAGATGGATTGGATGCAGTCCAGAGGAAGACCCAACGCTTTGGAGCCAACTGAATCCAGTGGACCATTCACCTGTTGCACCGGTGTTGTTGATACACGGCGAGAAGGATGTCGATGTGCCGAAAGAACAGTCCGAGACATATGCACGAGTCATGTCGGCTAAAGGTACGGATGTGCAGAAGTTATGGCTACCCGGCGACCATTATTCGATCATTGATGTTGCATCAGACGATTGGTTGGTCGAATTGGACGCCATCCTCGACTGGCTGTAATGAACAGAAGAGCCTTTGAAGAGCACCCTCTGCCGAGTACATGGACCTCCTCGGCAACGACTACCCCTATTCGACCAGCGCCCTCACTGGCAAGCATGCCTTGGTATGTGGAGCAAGCAAAGGCATCGGTGCTGCAACAGCAAAAATGCTTGCTAAAGCCGGCGCAGATGTAACCGTGTGCGCCCGAAATGAAGAGGCTTTGAATCAACTTTGTCGAGAATTGAAAACGCTCGGAGATGGCGAACACCATGCTCTGCCACTGGATCTTGAAGATACTGAATCGATACGAACAGCAGTTTCTGATTTACTTCAACAAAGAGGCAACGTACACATCCTCATCAACAACGCAGGAGGGCCACCTGGAGGTCCGCTTCTCGCGAATACGGTGAGTGATTTTGAGGCTCCATTCAAACGCCACCTCCATGCAGCCCATACGCTGACACAAATCATCAGTCCTGGCATGGAAGAGGAAGGCTATGGACGAATTATCCAAATTATCTCGACTTCCGTGAAAGAACCAATCCCGAACATTGGCCTATCAAACACCCTTCGGGGAGCAATGGCTTCATGGGCCAAGAGTTTGTCAAGAGAATTACCACCCTGCATCACCATCAACAACGTCCTTCCTGGTTTCACCAACACCGAACGCTTGGGTTCATTGGCTTCTTCCATCAACCAACGCACAGGAAAAACGGTCGAAGAAGTCCACAGCGGTTGGATGAGCCAAGTTCCGATTGAACGATTAATCGAGCCTCTTGAAACTGCATCCGCAATCACCTTCCTCACTTTGCCTGCTTCAGGTGGCATTCGTGGTGTCAGTCTCGCCGTTGACGGTGGACGCTTGCGTGGAATATGATTACCTCTTGATATCGAACCAAACTGGATAATGGTCAGATATATCGCTGTCGGAGAAGGACGTGTCAACGCCCCAAGTACCAACCAGGCGACCATCTAAGTCACCGTTCGTAACGATTCGATCGTAGGCACAATAACTGTCCGAAACGGTTGTATCAACATTGTTTTCAATAATCCAGGTGTAATTCGAATGAGCTAAAGGTGAATTGGATAACTCGTTCGATGAAACATAGGAGCAGGCAGCGTTGAAATCACCGAGAATAACCACTTCATCCTCTTCAGAATTGTTTTCCAGATATGTATTTACTACATTGTGAAGAGCGTTGATTTCTCCAATCGTTTCCTCGCCTGGCTTGGTGTGTATTGTGATCAGGCTCAAGTCAAAGCCAGTTCCACTTCCGTTCTCATCGAGCAGTTCGAACTGTCCGATGAAGGGCTCTCTTTGGAAGTCATCGTTGACGCTGTCGTTGTGCAACGTTCCGTTCCCCATCGCGTGAAACACAGAGGTGTTGTAGTAAAACGCATACTGCTCTTGGGAAGATTGGTCGTCGTCTTGAAGCCCACTGCGCGGGCTGAGAAGCATTTCCCATGCCGTTGGAGATTTGGCATTGATTGCATCAAGGAAATCGTAAGGAACTGTTTGGTCGATATCCTTGATTTCTTGGACAGCAACCAAATCATAGGTAAGAACGATATCGACCAACGCATCAACGACTGCTGGTTTACTCATTTTGGTTTCTCCGAACACTTTGATGTTGAACGAAGCGATACGTGCGACTTCTGAGCGATTGAGTTCCGGTGCACGGGCATCGTTCGTCGAAGTGTTGTTTTCGATGTATATCGTCGTCGTTTCATCCTCGCCTGGAACCAGCACATAAACGACATCCGATTCGTCGGACAAAATCGACTGCAGAGCAATCGGAGCGAGTATGAGAATGGCTGCAAGGCTCAACCCCTGCAAGTACCCATCGTAATTTCCCATACGAGGTCCATGATTGAACTCTGTTATCAAGGTTTAACTTTGAGGATGAGAAACACATAGGTTCTTGACGCGTGGTGACTGCGACGAGGCATGAACGGAGAAGTCAACGTTGAGCAGGCCCGTAAAATCTTGGACATGCTCACTGCTGGCGGAGCAATGGACGACATCAATACTCCACTTGCCCTTCGACTCATTCCTTTGGCGCAGGAGCTCGATGACATTGAATTGTCCGAGCGCCTGTTGCACCATGCCAAACAAAACGCAACGGATGATATCGAGCAAGGTTGGGCTGACTTTGAAGGGCACAAACATTCCGTTGCCGATGTCGACGTCTTTACAGAATTGGCAGTCAAATCCGAACTGATTGAGGGCGGTGCTCCACTCGCAGCTGCTGTATTCCACCACGTAGCGCTTCTGCATCTTGGCAAAGAAGAATATGAGGAGGCGCAAACTTTCGCAAACCGTTCCATCCGGATTCGAGAATCCATCGAAGATGAGTCCGGCATTTCGTACGGACTCGCATTATTGGAAACATGTGCGAAGAGAATGAACGACCATGACACTGCGATTGTACACGGCACACGCCGTATTGAGTTGGCTCTGAAAATGAAAGATGAAGAAGCACAAATCGAAGCAATGGCTGACCTTGCACATTCACAGGCCACCATCGGAAACTTCGCTGCTGCCAAAGATTTGTATGAACAATCTCTCGAACTTGCGGGTGAGTTGGAAGACCTCTCGGGTCAACTCGTTGCACGGTGGGGGCTTGCCGATATCGCAGAGATTGCTGAAGACTACGAGTCTGCAATGCTGCAACTCTCAGATTGCCTCCACACATTCATCAATGCAGGGTTGCCAACTCCGATTCCAGTCCGTCAAAGAATAGAAGACCTCGCTGATTTCAACAACCGTAGTTCAAGTTCAAATCAAGGCTGAAATCCAGACTGTTTGTCCACACTCGTTATGATGTGGATTCGACTGGGAGTATCGGTGCCCCCCATGGACCATGACATTTTTTTCTCAATCAGTCAGACACCTGACGCTTCAGGACATGTTCCAACAGAACAAGAGATGTTCCTAAACTACTTCCAACAACTCAAGGTTGCTGATTCACTTGGATTCGGGGTTGGATGGATTGCTCAAGCACATTTATCGACCGCAACTCAGCAATTAAATTCGAAACCAGTCGTACCTCATTGGCAAGGTGAAGTTGGTCTTTGTACCGACTTCCCTCAACTGGCAATGGAATCCTTTCGTCAAACCAAAAACATCGAGATCGGTAGTGCTGTCGTCTCGATTCTAGCATCCGGTGGCCCGATTGCTCAGGCCGAACGCATCGCAAACACGCTCCAGTTGCACGGACTCAACCCTGATGAAAAACGGAAATTACACATCGGATTCTCCGCTGGACGATTCGAATTTATGGCAAGGCCCTATGGCATTGTACCACGAAATTCGATTGAAGAGGCAGCATGGCCCGCTCTCCGTGGCCAAATTTTCATGGAAGCAAGTGAAATTTTCTTGAAACTCCTTCGTGGTGATGTTGTCAATTCGAACTCCACGTATGAAACCGTCCTCACTCGAGCGAATTTCCGCAGCGATGAAGATTGGGAGAAGGTGCAGAATGCGGCGGTAGAGTTCGAACAATTGAACGATGCGCCTGAGGAAATTAAAATCCCAAAACGCTACGTGTTTGAAGATTTGAAAATTATTCCGTGCACCTTCCGAAGAGAATTGTTAGGCCTCATAGCAGGG
>OCOX01000051.1_pt1 | contig 13887 bp, 9 predicted proteins | sample 1534681 | NCBI WGS metagenome assembly OCOX01 (sample SAMEA3275498, study PRJEB22092) | marine metagenome | biome: ENVO:01000023; feature: ENVO:00002042; material: ENVO:00002010 | collected 2014-06-20T12:20:00+00 | depth 1 m
ACTCGACCGACTTGACTGGACCGGGTCTTACTGCCCTTGACCCATGGGAAAACGTCCCAGTGACTTCGTGGGCGAGCAACAAGCTCGGGCCGAATTCTGGCAGCCAGCCGAGCATAGGTATGCCTCCAGCGTTCTCAAATGACTTAGGCAGTGGCGCACACCTTGCTTGGTCGGATACCAACAAGTGCGGCGAAGAGGCCAACAATAACCGCTTTACTATTTGTTATTCACACGTACTCACCGGTCAGGTAGATGTTGAATTCCAAGATGGAGAAACCTACTACCACGTTATCGAACCTGGAGAGCAAACCATCTACAACATGACAATGAACAATTCTACCCCAGGTCCAAAAGACCTTGTCGCTGATACATTTGGACTTAACATCTCAGGTGTTCCACAAAACTGGACTGCGACCCTGTTCTTTGCCGATAACCACACGACCATCATGCCAGACACGGCAATCTTCCTCGAAGGCGGAGAAGATATGCGCTTCTACATGCGAGTTCGAGCACCATCAGTATACCAGGCTGATGCCGACCAGATTGCCGATATCTCGGTGACGGCGAAGTCTTACAAAGATCCAGCCATTCAATCTGATATCGTTACCCGTACGCTGATGGATGTTGTACACGGAATTAATCTGGACGCATCACACAGCATGGCTGACGTTGAACAAGGTCAAACCGCCATCTTTTCGATTACGATTACCAATACAGGTAACGTCAACGATCAGTTCGTGTTCTGGGACCCTTACACGCTTGAAGGACGCCAAGAATGGCTGCTTCAGTTCGGTTGGACAGTCAACTTCCCAACCAGCGTGGAATTGGACCCTGGGCAATCGGTAACCAAGAATCTGGAAGTCTTTGTTCCTACCTCTGAAGATCCCGGAGCCTTCGTACTTTACCTCAAGGGATGGTCTGCTGGCGAACCGATTAAGTCGATTGAAAAGGGAACATACGATGTCCTTGAACTCGGTGTTTTCGTGTCGATTCGCTCAACTGGAAACATCGTCATGGAATTGTTCGATACCAGTGAATACGTAGACCCTGGCGAATGTGCCACGTATCCAATTGATGTTACGAAGAACTTCGATTCTGGTAAACTTGTCTTCGTCACCCCTGGTGCTCCTGAAGAAAAGCCTGATACCATTTCTATGGATGCTTGGAGAGAAGATAACTGGGTATTGAACCTCGACTTCTCTAACGCTCCAGGCGGCAACTCGGTTGACCTCAGTGAACCAAGAGACTGGAATATACCACCTGGCGCAGAGTTCGTGACCTATGAGGTGAGCGTTGAAGTTTGTGCCCCAACGAAGGCATCTGCAGGACTTGGTCCGGCGGTTATCGTCAAGGCCTACCTTGACGGCTACCCGAGAATATCCGCTTCGAAGATTCTGTCGACGAATGTGAACCACGTGTATCAACTCAGTGCAAGCGCAGACATCGCCGACGATGACAAGCTTACTCTCGATGGCCAGGAAGTTCTTCCAGTGACTCCGGGACAACAAGTGATCATACCGACCACCGTTACCAACCATGGAAACGGGCCAGACCGCTTTGATTACCGACTCGCTCGAGTGACAGACCCTGCTGGCGTTGATGTCATCTGGGATATTGAAGTCCCTCGTGGCAATTTGGTTGAACTTTCTCGCGATACCAACCAACTCTTTGACATTACAATGAATGTTCCAGACCAAGTTGAATCTGGAGTCTACACCGTAGTGTTCCAGACTTTCTCTGAAGAATCCTATCCTGATGCCAGCGGCCGTTTGACCCGACTACGGTATGTACAAACACTTCCTGTGTACGTTGAAGAGTTCTTCGACATGCAAATCTCCATGGATTCTACGGTTGACAACGCAGTGAAGACCTCTGCCCCTGGACGAATTGTTCGCTTCGAGCTGAACATTACGAACAACGGAAACGTCCCTGACTGGCCAACGCTCAACAACCACACCGCAAAGGTCGATGGTGATGTTCAAATTATGAGCGAATTGCCTGGAATGGGCTCACTGTCTGAATGGGCTGTTGAATGGCGACTCGTCAAGCAAATCGGAACAGATTTGACAACTGAAGAGCCATGTGAAGTCGTCGCTTCTGTTGAGACAACAACCGGCAACGAAGATGCAGCAATCGACCCGGAAGTGGTGTTTGCAGACTTGGTTGACCGCTGTATTTACCTCGAATCCGAAGATCGTTACTTCATGCCGATGATGGATGCTTACACCACCTACCCTGTTGTTGCAATCGTCAAGATTGATCCGTCCGCAATTCTAAGCACCCGGCCAATTGGCCTGAAGGTCGTATCGAAGATGGGTAACATGCTGGAAGGCGGCGACCATGACGATTCACCATCTTGGGCAGCTGAGAGTCTTGACACCAACGAATTTGTGGTAACACTGCGTTTGCGAGCACCGAACTTGGTTCTCTCTGAAGTGTCTGTCTCCGATAACACTGCAGATGTGGATACAACGATTCCAATCCGTGTTGTTCTCCAAAACGATGGAAACACCCACGCCACAGATATCGAAATCGTACTCTGTGAATACAAGAATGCTGCTGACCCAGACACCACCAAGGAAATCCGTAAGAACGGCTGTGCTGACGAAAACATCGTCATGCGACAAGTCATCGGTGCACTCCTTGCTCCAGATGACACTGAAGATTACAAGGAAATTGAACTTGTTCTCCTCTACCCTGTTTCTGCTGGTAGCCACGGAGTTTACGTCGTCGTCGATCCTTCGAATGAAATTGTAGAATCTTCTGAAAGCGATAACGTCAAGGCTGTTGAACAAGAACTCAAGTCTTCTGGCGGAATCCTCGACGTTGCCGGTGAAGTTGTTGGAAAGACAGCTCTACCGTTTGCAGTAATTCTTCTTACCATCGCTTTGTTCGGTGTCGTGTTCTTGGTTGGACGTGGACGCCGTCAAGCCGTTTTGGATCGAAAGGCTGAGCAATCATCCCTCGTGTCGGTTTTGGCTGGCGCTGAGGACTGAGAGCAAGACAATTGCTGAATGAGGTTTCATTCCTTCTTACGAGGGAGTGAGCCGAGCCAAAACCGTAGGTTCGAATTGTTTGGTACTGCGACAACCTGTCCGGCTCGGTCGGCAAGTTGCCGTTCAAGCCTGTTGCGTACTTCGTCGAGTAGGGTTGCCATTTCTGTCTGGCCGAGTTGCAATTCTCGGCGCAGGTCAGCAAGGTTGAGTTTACGCTCGGGCGTTTCAATAAGACTGTGAACCATCGTTCGCTGTTCATAGTGTTCGAAATCAGAATCGACACCAGCAGAAATTCTGTTACGAATATGTTGATGCAGTGCGATGACAGCATCTCGTTGCGCGTCAATTCCTTCAAGAATCGAATTGAGATGCTGGATATGCGCCATACCTTCGCCAACAGAAATTTTCTTTCTACCACTTACCGACTGGACGACGGTTTCGGTCGAACTCGGTAGCCTGTTGGAAAGACGCATTGGCCCACCAGCAGGAAGTCTGCGTTGTTCGCACTGGAACAAATCAGGGCCAAGGTCAATACGTAGTGAAATGGATTGTTGAACACTGTAAATCGTTCGCGGAGGCCCACCCTTCTCGCTCGCAACCGTCATTTTCGTGACAAAGTTTCCGCGTTCGAGTTCGCGCAAGTGCTTACCAATGGCTTGCTGACTTACGCCAAGTAATTCCGCCAATTGCATTGGGTAGTGAGGCTCTCGAACCAACCGTTCGAGAATTTGTCTTCTCAACTTGTTTTGAAGCAAGGTTAGGGCTGTATCGATATCTTCCACACTGCTCAACTCAGAGTTACCTAGACGCTACCACTCTTTGAAGCCGTCGCCTCAGGTGATTCAATAAATTGGAGTTTGAGCCTGTGCGGTTGAAGGCCTTACAATTTTGGTTCTACGTTGCCCTCAAGACCATTTGTGCGAGATTTTTGAACCCATTGACGCCGATGGCAGCGTACGCTCCAAACAGCACGGCGAAGATGATGTAGGCAGTTGACGAGACGCCAAGAGACGCTTCGTATTCCCATTCGACATCGAATTGCTGCAGAGTTTGAGTATCGTCTCCGCCTGCGACAAATCGGTATTCTCCACTGGTGGCCTCCCAGTTGAGGTTATCGCCTGTGGAGGGGTTGCCAACAACAAGATCAATGCTGTCTTTATCGCATTCATAGTATCCGTCTTTCAAACTGCATTTTTCAGCCTCAGACGCTTCGGCAATACCAATCCAAACGCCGGATTTTTCCCAAGATACGGACACATCGACATTCAATGCGTCAATGGCCTTTGGAAGTGATAGTATTTCTTGCGACATCCCCCAATAACATGTTATTTGCTCCTCTTGAATGAAGGGGATACCGTCTTCTACATCACAAGGAGGCAGCATCGCTTGCTCTGTTGCACCGTCTTCAACCGTTGGAGGCGGTAGTAACGTTGGAATCGCCAGCAACAGCAGACTGATGAAACCAGCAATCCATCGAAAGACCGTGTCACGCATGTCCTTTCCTCACATGTCGTCCCATTCAGCCCAATCCTTGGAATTGGCGTTGCCATCGTGCTGAACCGTTCTTCGGCGAGTTGCCGCAGGTTCACTGCTCGCTGCTGGAGCATCTCCACCCATGTCCCACAGTGATATTTGCTCGGTATTGGCTTGCTTTATCACCGTTCGTTTTGGTTTGGCCTTTGGTATTGAATCAGCGAATGGATCTTCAACCGAGCGTGACATTTCTTCAACATCGCCGCGCATCAAAGCATAGACCTGTTCAGTGGTCAGAAGCTGCCCTTGCATGACGGCATTTGTACCATCAACATAGGAGTCATCTTCCTGATCTTGTTCTCCTTGGGCTTTAGCCATTTGCTGCCTTTGCAGTTCTTCCTTGAGTTTTTGCAGCATTGGGTGTTGAGCGACCATTGACTGGTCTTGCTCCTGCAGTGTTCGTAGGAATTCATCATCTCTTCCGATGACATTGAGTGTTCCGCGAACAGCTCGGCTTCGGTTTGAATAGGCGATAATAGCAGCAATTGGCAGGACGACAATCCCTATGCAACAGAAACTGAAGCCGAGCATTAATCCAGCGGAGCTGAAAACTTCCATTTGCCAATCTTCAACATTCACAATCCAAACGACTTGGCTCTCGCAGTCGTCTTCTTCACACGAGGCGCTTACCATCAGTTCACCCGATTCGTCGGTAACCCATTCTCCGATAATTTCGAACGTTGCTCCATCAGAGGCCATAGGTGTCCAGTCTGTGAAACACTTGACAGGTTCAATGATTTCATTTGCAGCCGCAGAACCAACGATTTTCATAATTTCGATTTCACTGTCAGATGCGTTTGAAAACGCCACAGCCATGTAACATTCGTCTTTGTTGACTTCGATTATTGCTGAATCTCCGACGTCAATTTCAACGGTGGCTCGTTCTCTAGGATCATAAATTGAATCGATGGCAGTGGTTTGCAAGGTAAGTGCAACGCCACCGGCAAGGAGCAACAGAGTACCGAGAATCCCGAGCCGTAACGCCCATGGCGAACGCTTCGAGGAATTCCCTGCCATAGTGAACCCTCAACCTTCATCCTCAATGAATGCTTGCGCGACTCAAGCCAAGCCCAATTCAGCCAATTTTTCTGGCAGATAGGTTTCGGTAACGAAGTCAAGACCGTACTTTGCTAGGGATTGTTGTTCGGCTTTCTTTCCGAGTTCCAACATCATGTTGATTTGATCTTGCCACCAACTGTCGGCAAATCTTGGATCTGAAAGCTCTGCATTAAGTGCCTCAACGTCTTTCTTCGAGAGGTCATCACTCGGCAAATCATAGGCAACAATATCATCCGCTGTGATTCCTAGATAGGTCGCTGAAGGCGTTGCTAAGTATTCGGAAATGTGGGCGGTCTTGATTGCACCATAAGCAATGGATGCGAAGATTCTGAAAGACCATGGGTCGCCGTCAAGGAAGACAACGACGGGTAAATCCCACTCTTCGCTCATTCGCTTCATGATTCGTCGAGTTGAACGCGCAGGTTGGCCCTTGAGGTGTAAGAGGCCACAGCGATAGTCCTCATCAAACCCGTTTTCGATTAACCGGTCAAACATACCACCTGTTTCGATGGCCATGATGAAATCGATATCGTGCTCAAGAAGTTCAATCTTTTCAAGTTCAACGTTGTAGGGAACTCCATAGCCAGAATCACCGACATCGTCGCGAGCGTTAATTCTCATCCATTCACCACGGCGGTTTCTCTCACGCAGTGTGAGGTTTCCAATCATACGAGCGCCGTCTTCTTCCGGTCGTAATTTGAAATCTTCACGCAAGCATTTTGTTACAATTTCCAAATCCTCTGCTAAGTTATTCGATTCGTTTTGGCTTCCAAACTTACCCATGCCCCAACTTTCGGAAATGTAGTACATTTCTCTCAGGGTAGAGGACTTTCCAGCATCCAGCATTTCTTCAATAAATTCGACCACGTGAAGGGCGCGCAGCAACTGCTTTGCAGAGCCAAGGCTCGTTGCATCGCGAATCGATTGTTTCTTTCCGTACTTGTAAACGCCAAGCTTCTTGTCAAAGCCAATGTTGTTCTTCGTTCGAACAGGTAACGTCATGGTAGGTGGTTCTCCTTTGACAATACGATCGTACATTTCAGCGACGACTTCATGCATGGCTGCTTTCGTTTCTTCAGGCGTGTGCATTCGTGACATCAGACATCACCTCCAAACAAAGTTCGTTGCCCCTCGGGGGGCGCAACTGCAGGCTCAACAATTTCAGCAGCAACAGGAGCAGTTGCCGTGTTAGAGGCTTCTTTGGAATTTGGTTCGGGCGAAGATTCCTTCTGGGTTTGTTCGGATGGAGCACCTTCGCCTTCACTTTCAAGGAATAACTGCTCTTGTCGACGAATTTCTTGTAGGAACTTTTCATCCATTTTTGTTGCCCCAATTACATCTTGGGCTCCTCGGAACAGAATCTCAGTTTCCGTCCAATCTCCACGCTCAAGTCCACTCAGGCTGTAAGTGATGTTTTTCCTCTCTCCCGGCTGCAAGGCTTCGAGTTTCCAAGCCCATACTCCAAGTGCTTCTTTCCGCCCTCCAGTATCGTTGTTTTCCATCTTAGCACCAGACTTCTCAGGCCATGTTGCTAGAATGGTGTAGGCACGGGGTCGAGTGGTATAATTGAACAGAACAATGTCAACATCGGTTTGCTTTGTCTCTTTGTTCCATACAGTTGTTGATTCACTGATAACGGCTGACATGATTTTGGTTATCGATCCCGATAGTTCAGGGACTGGACGGTTCAGCAGTTGAGCAGATTTTTCAGCAATCGCTGGTAAAATGTCGTTAATGAGTTCGAATTTTTCCTTCGTTTTTGCCATCTTCTTTTTCTTTTCAAGATGCTTTCTCAAACCCCTTCCCATTTCCAGCATAGCTTTTCGGGCTTCTTCCATGACTTCGCCGTTATCGGCAAGCGCTTCCTTTGCTTCAGAGGTGAATTGGACGTTCGTACTCGCAAGGTGGACGAGGATAGCGGCAGGACCCTTTGGCACGCCTTTACCGCCAGCCTGTTCTAATCCGTATTGCCGCCAGTCGACACTCTCGATTGCTTTGGTCAGTAAACATCCACCTTGCTGATACATGAGCGGAACGCGATTGGCAAACCGCAGAATCTCCACGGGTTTGTCGCCAGCCATTGAACCGCCGAAAATCAAACCGACTTCGACTTGGAAAGGATTGCCTTGCGTTACGCTGGGAACCCGTGTTAGCGTGGTTACGAATCGGGAGTCAATGGTTTTGGATAATCCTTTTTTGATGAGTATTTCTTCGATCGGCGACAGACAATTGGTTGGTGGTTTGAGCAGTTTTGCGGGCTGTCCTTTGAACAACCGCTCTCCTTGGAATGCTTCCAAAAGATGCCGAACATCGTCACCTTTGATGGTTTTCATTTTTCGTGTGCCTTCCAATTCTGCTGCTTGACATAATTCCTTACGAGCACGGTTTGTTACGCCAGAGAAATTATTCAAGAGGAAATGGTTCAAATTCAAATCGTTGGATTCTGATACCATTCTCTGCAACTGGCCCAGTTCAATGCCGTGTGGGTGTGGCTTGATGCTCTCCACTTTGGTTGGTAAGCGCTCAGTCACTCGGGTCCAATGGTGCTTCTCGCCCTCAGGGTCGATGAAGATAATTTCTGCGTGGGGGTTGACGATGCTTGTCATGCGAAGGTACTGCCAAACGCTTTGACGGCCTTTTTGGTATTTGGCTTTCATTTGTGCGGTGACTTCGGTACCATGTTCCTTTGAACTACCGTCTTCATTGTACCACATTTCACGCCCTGCGTTTGCTTTCGTTGCCTTGTTTTTTCGAGTATCGAGCCCGATATCTACGACGGCAGCAGTTGGTTCAGTGGCAATTTTTGAGCGAACGTGGGTCGTTCTGCCGGTTGTGAGTTGACAATACATGACCACGCCGGTAATTCCGATACCTTGTTGTCCACGGGATTGACGTATGGCGTGGAAACGAGAACCAAACAGTAACTGTCCGAAGACTTTCTCGATGCTTTTTTGAGGGATTCCTGGACCGTTGTCTTCGACAATCAGTTTGATGATGTCCTTCTTTGGATCTAACTTGGTAATCTGAATGCGAATGGTTGGTAAAATTCGAGCTTCTTCACACGCGTCAAGGGCGTTATCAACAGCTTCTTTGACCGCAGTAATAAGGGAACGTGCAAGAGAATCAAATCCAAGAAAGTGCTTATTTTTCTCAAAAAACTCTGAAATGGCGACTTGCTTTTGGTTTGACGCGAGTTTTTGTGCTATGCCGGACATGGGTCTTCCTCCAACCAGGTCCTCCTTCGTCCGAATGACGTCGGGCCTATGTGGTAAGCAACCTTGCTTACCGACGGTTCTTAATGTCTAAGACTCCTCTTCATCAAGCATTAGGGTTTGTCACCATACGCATGGGTTCTGAGACAACCTACTGCTGAAGAGCAGGTTTGGTTTCGCTTCGAACAAGTGTCTGCTGACAGGTAAGCCTCGACCGGAGGTGCAGTGGCTCCGGTATCGCTAATTCGGCATATAGGTCTTCTTTCCAAACACTCTTTTAAGAGTGAATTGGGATTTTTCACAGATTAGTGATTAAGTCATGAGCGGAAATATAGCAAAAATCGGATTAGTAGCAAGCATGTTGTCAGTAGTATTGTCATTGTACATTTACTTCGTTGGAGACAACCCAGATGAAATGTTGGGTATCTTCGTGGGCCTATGGGCCCCCACACTCATCCTCGCAACCAAAGAGTTCGAGGCATTATTGGAAGATTCTTCCAGCGAGTGAACCAACCTCCTTGTTTAGCGTTGAACTCCAAATGCGAGTTCACCTCACCATCGGTAGGTTCATGTTTTGAACAGGCCCTGAGCTCTGAAACAACATCGTTGATTTTAGAAACATCATCAGCCGAATCATCCGTGAACAATCTTGAAAGTTAACCGATGGCCCCTCAAATCATGCGACCGGTTCACTTTGTGTTGATGCTGGTCCTGCTCACTTCCCTTTCGGGATGTTTGGGCGACGGGGACTCCTCCGATCAGGTGCCCGGCACTTATGTTGTTGAATCTCAGCTAACTCTCATCGAGATAGAGGCCAAATCCGATTACTATCAAGACGGCGTAAATATGTCGTGGTCCATTGAATCCAGTCCTTCTAGCGACGCCATCGAGGATGCTGGCGGAAACGTTGTCGGGGTGTTGTTCTCATTGAGTTATGGTGAGGACGAATCTTCAGGCGGTCCAGTGTGCACTGGGGGTGAGGCCAACCAACCCGACACGATCACCGGCTCCGTAACTAAGGGCGAATGGACTCTTTCGGACGCCGGTGAAAACCCCGGTTCCCATGACGTGAACCTCACGTGGTACAACCAGTCACTGCTCTCGGGTGTGATTGAAGGCGTGACCAAGAGCGAAATTGAGGCACAATTGGCCTTCGGTGAAGAAGCCCTTGGAAGATATGAGTTGAGCCTCACCGTCGATGCGGAGGCCTTCAACAACGTGTTGTGTTCGAACAACGACGATGGGGAAGAAGTCGCTACCGTGGTCAGTTTGCTGGTGCTGGATTTCACCGTTCTCAACGAGGACGGAGAGGGGGAATCGGTGTTGGCGGTCGGCGATGATTCGTTACCCCTGTTCATGTTCGCAGCCTGGATATTCCTGGTGGTGTTTCTCGTCGGGTACGTTTCGACCCAACAACGAGAACGCTTCCACCTTGACCTCGATTTTGGAGAACCGGAAACCGAAGTCGTTGAGGGCGAGTCCACCTCGGACGGCGAGACGCTGGTCGACAGTTATCGAGCCCGAGTCATCACCCTCTCTGCGCTCTACGTCGCACAAGGCGTACCGTGGGGCTTCATCACTGTCACGATGGTGACTTTCCTCGCTGCTGAAGGGGCGGACGCCGGTGATCTTGCGTACTTGCTAACACTCGGCACGCTGCCGTGGTCGTTCAAGTTTCTCTGGGGGCCTATCATTGACCGCTTCCAGATGCCCACTCTTGGACGGCGTCGGCCTTGGATTCTCATTGCTCAGACCGGCATGGTGGCGCTGCTGGTCACCATGCTCTTAGTGCCCGATTTGACCGACAATATATCCCTGCTCGGTACGCTGTTCTTCGTGTACAATGTGTTCACTGCACTTCAGGATGTATCGACCGATGCCTTGGCAGTTGACGTGCTGCAATCCCATGAATTCGAACTGGTCAACAGCTACATGTTCACCGCCAAGTCGTTGGGTGGCATCATCGGTGGAGCAGGTCTTGGTACCATCATCGGCATCGTGGGCATCAGAGGGGCCTTCCTCATCCAAATCCCCATTCTCATTGTTATCATGATGGTGCCCTTGTTCATGCGTGAGCGTCCGGGCGAGAAGCGCTTCCCTTGGGACGAAGGCGACGCCGTTGAGATGGCGGACAAGTCTGATGAATTGGATGAGGGCGTGCGGGGCTTCGCCGTCATTTTCGGGAACATTAAGACCGCCTTTTCTGTTCGTTCAGCCCAACTCGGCATTGCGGTCAGCCTCATGATTTCCCTTGCGTTCATTCTCATTCCTATTCTCCCGCTGCTGTTCCTTCAAGAGTTGGGTTGGAGCCAAGAAGAATTCAACGCCACGAAGGGCGGAGTCATTCTGGTAGTCACCATGCTTGGGGCCATGGCAGGTGGAGAACTCGGTCGCAGATTTGGTGGAAAATCCATGCTGATGTACGCCGCGCTTAGCGCTTCGTTGACCACATTGACGTGGGGTACGTTTGACAATATGTGGAGCGAAGGTTGGTTCATGATGCTGGTGTGGCTGGTCCACACTTTCCTTTGGTCAATTGTATCCATCTGCGCCTATTCGCTCATGATGAGAGTGACATGGGCGGAAGTTGGTGGAACCCAATTTACCGGTTACATGGCGATGATGAACCTCTCTGCCATCATAGGCTACCAATTAGCGCCTATTTTCGCTGAACGCTACAACTACCAGACCATCTTCTACATCGCTGCCGTGCTCGAGACGTTCGTGGTGCTTGCCGCGCTTTTCATTGACCCTGAAGAGACGGATCGAACCCTCAAAACTGCAGTGTGAGTGCTTGGCCGTGGGATGTATTTCGGATCTCATGTCGTCCTGAAAAACTCGTTGCAACCCTTTGTACACCCATGAGTAAGTTTCTCACGCGTCGGTAGCGAACAAACAGACCCACGCAAAACCCTTCGAACGACTTCTTCTTGTTGGATGGGGTTTGGGATAGCCCCATCTAACCTATCCGTATTGATTGGTTGTTAGTTCGAAATTACTGAAAATGTTGATGGAAATTTCATTCCGTCCCCATCTCAATATATACAAGCGCTCTCAGAATTATAATCATGGAACAAATCATTTGGTCAGCCTTAGCTACCGCAATCGGGTTGTACATGCACATATCTGCACGAAAAAGAAGTGAATCACTCCCATACAAGTTGATGCATGCTCGAGCATCCGTGATGTGGAAACCCGAGAATGCTCATGTTTTCCTTGCAACGTCAGGATTACTTGTTTCCTCATATTCGATTGTTTGGGGTCTTGGTTATCTTGACATTTTGGGAGAATGGTACATCGATACGATTGCTCAACCGCTTTTTGCAGGTATCTTTACCGTTCTTGGGGCGCTTTCAGTTCATTCGATTACTGGATTTAGTTTGGGAATCTCTCCTTTGCGGATATTGAGGGATAGCACGCATGAAGGCGAGGAATCTCGACAGCGAATCGTTGAACATTTGACAGACAATCCAAAGCATTTCTCTGCTTTGCGTAGTGATCTGCAAATGGGAAAAGGGCAACTCAGACGTCATCTCGACATCCTCCTCGAATCAGGAACAGTGGTTGAGACTGAAGTAAAAAATCGTAAAGAGTACTCAATATTTGAGAGGTAGAAACATCATATCATCAGAAGGGGGGTATAAACGTGCGACGACATGATATAGATTGGCTTCGTATTATCCTTTTTGGCTTACTTATTTGGTTTCATTACGCTTTTTTTTCGCTGGGCACACTCGAGGGTGAAGACAGCAGCATGGAGATGTTCAATCTCCCATTGTTCTTCGTCATCGGCGTGATGCATCAGTGGCGACTGGCGGCTTTGTTTGTCATCTCAGGTATGGGCACAGCGTTCGCCTTTCGAAGGCGAACTTGGGGTGTTTACATCAAAGAACGGTTTTCACGTCTCGGAATTCCCCTGTTGTTTGGAACCTACATCCTCTTCTTTGGCATCTTTGACCCGTTGGTAACAACTGCTCGGCTCTTTGAACTCTTCCCCGGTCAAGATAATATGCCATACGGCCACCTATGGTTCATTTACAACCTCTTGATTTACTCCGTACTTCTGACACCCTTGTTCTCGCATGTACGCAACAATCCCGATGGTAAAATCGTCCAAACGATGCGCTCGTTACTAAATGTCCGCCACGGTATGGGGCTTCTTTTGTTACCCCCCCTCGTACTTACGCTCAGCAATGTTTTATTCAAGCCGTGGGGGTTTGGAGAAGTAGGAATGTGGTGGGAATTCCCACGCTACATGCTCTATTTCCTGTTTGGATACTTGATGATTGCAGCCAAGGAGGACTACTTTCCAGCCATCGACCTAATTCGAATCCCGGTCACCGTCATCACCCCCATCCTAGCCATTGTTTGGTTCATGAGCGGCGAGATGTTCGCTACACCGCATATTTACGAAGGAGGTTGGGTGGCGGAGGGATACAATGCATTTGCCCTTGAACCAACCATCGCTGCGCTGATTCAGTCCTTCCATGCCTGGTTCTGGTGCCTCATGGTGTTCAGTTGGGCGTCCAAACTCCTCAACAAACCAAGCAAATGGCTCGCCTACCTCAATGATGCGGTCTATCCAACCTACATTGTCCACATGCACTTAACATTCCTCCCGATTGCTTTGTTCGCTTTGATCGGATTGGGATATTACATATCGATGGTCATAGGAACCACAGTCGTCTTTGTGGGCGTGATGATTTGCTTTGAAATCGCTAGACGAGCATCTCTTTTCCGACCCATGTTCGGCATCAAGGGTGGAAAGGAAGAGGTCAACAAACTGTATCCTTACAATAGAGCCGAAAAGAAAGGCATCCGAATCGCAATTTCATTGGTCTTTAACGCCCTCGCCGTAGGGATGATTCTCATGTTGTTGCTGTTGATTATAGCACCAGGTATAATCGCATAATAACACGAATTCTTGTCTTCATACCCATCCTACACCCACGTGTGAGACGTCAGTTGGATGGGTAGCGTCTGACAAGACCCACTGCAAGCCCTTTGATATGGCAAAAACTGAGCAATGGGTATTAGGATAGACCCTTTGATAAGCCCCTAAACTATACAATCAGACACTGAAAAAA
>OCOX01000052.1_pt1 | contig 13692 bp, 8 predicted proteins | sample 1534681 | NCBI WGS metagenome assembly OCOX01 (sample SAMEA3275498, study PRJEB22092) | marine metagenome | biome: ENVO:01000023; feature: ENVO:00002042; material: ENVO:00002010 | collected 2014-06-20T12:20:00+00 | depth 1 m
CGAGGCCGTTCATACGTTCCGGGAAGATCCACCTCGATTGCAAAGCAGTATCGAATTATTCACCGCCATATGGGTGCCAATTGTTCTTCTTGGTGCCGTTGCCATTTGGTATTTCATGTTCCCAGAGAATTGGAAAGTCATACTGTTGATTTGGGTTGTGGCCTGTCCTTGCGCCTTGCTTTTGGCGACCCCAGTCCCTCATGCAGCAGCCCTCTCTCGTTCGGCACATTTTGGAGCCATCGCTCGCGGTGGTGATGTTATCGAACGTCTCTCTCGCGTGAACCATGTTCTCCTCGATAAAACCGGGACACTGACCTCTGGAAAACCCCGGTTAGGCGAAGTCATCATGGCGAAAGGTAAGCAACGCTCTGCCGCACTCAAACTCGCCGGTGGACTTGAAGCACGCTCCTCGCATCCTTACGCATTATCAGTAATGGAATACTTGGATGAGCAAAAAATTGTTCCAACTCAGGTGACAGCGATATCCGATATTGAGGCGGGAGTTCGTGGGATGGTTGCTGGGAAAGAAGTCATGTTCATTCGTTTTGACCGTGCAGCATCGCTTGATGTGGTCGTCCCCTCTGATTTGCAATCAGCATATTCGGCAATCGAGGCCAAAGGCCATGGTGCAAGTTTACTCGTCCGTGCTGGTGAAGGGATTGCTCTTGTGACCTTTATTCACGATGATACACATGAAGGCAGTAAAGAATTGATTTCTTCACTCACCGCTCGTTCTATCAACGTCGAAATCCTATCCGGTGATCATCAATCGGCGGTCTCTGCTTTTGCGAAGAGTGTAGGATTGCCTGAATCTGCGGCGCACGGTGGATTTTCTCCTGAACAGAAGGTTGACTGGGTAAAGAACCGTTCAAAGACCCACATCACAATGATGGTCGGTGACGGATTCAACGACGCTGCAGCATTGGCATTAGCAGATGTCGGTGTGGCTGTTGGCACGGGTGAAACGGTCAATCTGGAAGCAGCGGATGTTTTGATACCGAGCGATAATCCACTCATGCTTACTGATTTGGTTGACTTGGCGCGAAGTGCCCAACGTATTCTCATCGGGAATCTCTTGATTACGGTTGGAATCACTCTTTCCCTTGTTGCGGCGGTCATTATGCAACTGTACGACGAGTTGTGGGTCGGGGTACTTATTCACGAGGCTTCGGTTATTCTCGTCATCTTGAACGGTGCACGACTCGCTGGTGGTGAAGGCGCAATAACATTGCTGAAATCGATACTTAAGTCGCTTTGGTTCGATACAAAGGAAGCATTCCAACTTCTTAAGCAGCGTTACCTGCCACAGTGAACGGACCTTTCCACCTCTTCACGCGGCATCTTCAAACCTTAGAAGCATCTCTCAGCCAACGGTGAGGAGATGGCACGAGTTCGAGCAGACCCAGTGACGACCGCACTTGCCCATCCGACTCGAAGGGCGCTGTACATCTGCCTTGCAGCGGTAGAGGAGATGAGTACCGTCCAACTTCAAGCCGAAGTTCATGTTGAGCGATACAACCTCTATCACCACTTGAAAAAACTCGCATCGCTCGGTCTTATTGAGAATCACCGAGATGTTGGACGTGCCCGGTGGTGGAAGAAATCAACGCACGTTGATTTGCCTGAGATGCTTACAACTCGGCCCAATCCGTCACCACCTGCTCCTCAACCTGCATCGACTCAAGTTTCAGCAGGTGATGTTGGTTCCCTCCCGTCCACACTTTCCGATGCGGTTTCCGCTGGTGGTGAGATTCATATCCTGCAATTGGAAGGGTCACGTGACCAAGTCGGGGCCAAGAGAGTGTTGGAAATTCTAGCACAAGAGCACGGAATCGAACTTAACCTGCCGTGGAATTTCCTTCCAGCGAGCATTGCTTTGATTGCGAAGAAAAAGTAATTCCATCACAGAGAAGCAAACACCTCAAGAACAGAGAACAGGAGCGATGTATATGGGCGAAGAACTGACTGTAGAATCACGTATTTCACCTCCAGCACTCTCTTGTCCCAAATGCAACGGCTTGCTCCCAAACGAATTGGGGGAGCTTACCTGTAAGCTTTGCAACGCACGCGTTCGGGTTGATCATCCTGTTACTCGTAGAAAATGGAGCGAAGAAAAACTTGGATGCCCAGAATGTGGAAAAGTTCTCGTGGCAGGCGTAAACAAAAGGCCTGCGCATCTACAATGCGCATCCTGCTCAACTCACTTCACACTCACTCCACACACCCCTCGGGTCGAGATATCATGCCCGGGATGTGATCGCCAACTTCGTATGAAGCGACGACCAGGTGAGCGTCAAATTGAATGCCCAGCATGCTCAAAGAATTTCAAAGTCACTTTTTGATTCACTTTTTTTCATAGGCCTCTTGAATGAATACTTTGAATGTTCATTCCTCGTTATAGAGGTATTGAATAATAACCGTGAAGGCGGGAGTTATTAGTTTTGATTAAATAGTTAATAGGAAACCGCGCAGCATGAACAACAACCGTATGCGCGTCGTTTTCGTAAGCCTGATTATGATTTTTTCAAGTCTTGCTGGATGTCTTGGCGATGATGGAACAGTCACGATTGAAGATGGCACTGACAACATGAATGAAGGCAACAATTCGACGGTAGTTGGCATGCTAGGGTCCGTCATGGTGTCCACCTACCACATCGGTGAACTTGTGAAAGGAATCGCAGGTGACCATGTGGATATGGAGTACATGAGTCTAGACAACATTCCAGTCCACGATTATGAGCCATCAGCATCGGATCTCATACGATTGCAGAACTCTGATGTTTTCTTCTACCACGGATTGGGACTCGAGCCTTGGGTCGATGCAACTCTCGACTCACTTGGTAGCGAGGCTCCTACTGCAATTCAAGTTCACACCATGCCAGATGGTGAGGCTACACTTGACTATGAATCTCTCCTCGTATCCAATTTGTGCGAGACTCTTTCCGAAGGGCCGTACGAAGCCGTTGAACTTGCTGACGAAGAAGAACACGCCGACGATGTAGAAATTCACGCTGAATTCGTCGCACACAACATTTCTTTTGCTGAGGATGACCACGATGACCACGATGACCACGATGACCACGGTGAGGAAGACGATCACGCTGAGGATGGTCATGACGACCATGCTGGTGAGGGAGATGAGCATGACGGTCATGGCGACGGTCACGAAGGCCACAACCACGCTGAGGCTGAAGAAACCATTGCCAACCCTGCAGGATGCCCTGCTGACACAATGATTTCCATCTTCCACCTTGAAGAAGGAGAATACGTCCTTGAATTCGATGCTGAACACCCTGAAGATTTCACCATGGCAGTTCTCAAGATGCTTGGCGGCCACGCTCACCACGATCACCACGGTCACGGCTCTGGCCCATTCGAGTGGGCTGGAGTTTTCAGCGTCTCTGATGACCTCCACACCTGGACTATGGCCAAGGTTGACGGTTCTTATGCCGACCCAAGTATGCGCGTCGTCATTATCCCTACAGACACCCCAGATGCAGATACTCTACACTCCTTAGAAAGTGGCGTTGAAGCACTCATTGAAGGCGATTCATGCCTTGTTGTTGAGGATGGAGAAACGATGACACCAATTGCCGCTGACGGTTCTTGTTTCGAACTTCACGTCGGAACCGGTGATATTTCTACTTTCAACATGAACACAGCCGGTATTTCTGGATTTGCAGCATACACTGCACACAGTCCATATGAATTCGAAGCTGATGAACACTACCTCAAGGATTCAAATGGTAACAACGTCGAACATATCGCTGAAGAAGGCGGTGGCGGCCACGGAGACCATGACGAGCACGGTGACGAGCACGGTGACGAACATGGCGAAGAAGGACACGGCGTTTGCCATGACATGTCTGACCACTCCAACAATGACATCGACAATGAAGAAGACTGTGAAGCAGGCGGATTCATCTGGATGGAAGAAGACGACCACGATGACCACGAAGGCGATTATTGTCACGATACAACAACGCATCAAAACACGAACCACACCACTGAGGCAGACTGTGAAGCAGCAGGTCACATGTGGATGGAAGAAGACGGACACGACGGACATGACGGCCACGATGATCATGACGGTCACGAAGACCACATGACTCCAGAACAAGCGCTCGAAGATTGCGATTCAAACAACGACAGTTACATGTCTTGGGATGAATTTTCGGATTGCTATCATGATGACCATGATGATCATGATGATCATGATGAGCACCATGAGGAGCACCACAACGTTGTTGTCATGTACCCCGACAACAGTATGGCAATGTACGAAGCCGAACACGACGCTCTACCAGAAAACGCTACAGGATGGAACCTAACGCACGCTGCTTTGATGGTGAATGGTAACATGAACGTTAACATCACGACCCATCCAGACTACGGTACCAGCCTGAACGGCATCAACGGAACCGATGCTCCTGATGACTATTCATGGTACTGGCAACTCCTGCTTTGGAACTCCACATCAACACCCCCGTCATGGGAGTCAAGTGAACATGGAATTGATTCAGTTATGATTGGAGAAAATTTCAGTAACCTTTTGGGCTCCGGTGCATCTGTATCCGAACACATCGCTTGGATGGCAAACTCATCGGACATGTCCCTCTTGCCTGACCCAACAATGATGGAAGACGACCATGATGACCACGATGACGACCACGATGCAGACATGGTTTGCTACGACATGAGTACCCACACAGTCAACTCAGCCTATACAAATGAAGCCGATTGTGAGGCAGCTGGCCTCATGTGGACCGCAGGAACAAGCGGGCCAGGCGACCATGATGATCACGATGACCATGAGGACCACGTCGAACTTACTGATGTACAACTCATGGAAGCGTTCAACGCATCAGATGCTGATGGTGACCAATTGTTGAATATCTCCGAAATCGGTGAACTCATCGAAATGATTGAAGAACTCGAAGAGGGTGACCACCACGCTGGATACATGACCATTCACATTCAAGCAGAAGGCGACTATGGCTTTGCTCTACCAATGGATGTAGAATTCCATATCCTAATGGGCGAAGGCGGCCATGATGACCACGCAGGCCATGATGACCACGCAGGCCATGACGACCACGCAGGCGAAGAAGACGATGACCACGACGACCACGCTGGTGAAGAAGACGACGACCACGACGACCACGCTGGCGAAGAAGGGGCTCTTGATTACGACCCTCACAGTTGGCTCAGCCCACTTGCTTTCATGGCTCAAGTCAGCGTTGTTGAGGACGCACTAACCGCTGCTTTCCCTGCTGGCGAGGAAGTTTTCAAGACAAACGCTGCCAGTTACTCTACCCAGTTGCTTGCTCTCCACGTTGCCTTTGATACTGCCTTCGGAGAAGAAGGAGCTTGTATGGTCGGAGGTCAAGAAAAAACTGTGGCTGCAAACCACAACGCCTACTCCTACATCGCAGTACAATACGATATTCAATTCATGACTGTCCACGGCCTTGACCCTGAAGGAGAACCTTCTCCTGAAGATGTGGCAAAGGTTGTTGACTTCATCAATGAAGAAGGAATCACTGTTCTGTTTGTAGAGGAATACACCGACCAATCCTCAGTGCAAAGCATTGTCGATGAGACCGGTGTAACCATTCAAATCCTTTACACTATGGAAATGGCACCAAGTGACACTGATGACACGTACATGACCATGATGACCAAGAACTTGGAAAACCTTGTTGCTGGAATCGGTTGCTGATCAGAAGATTATTCAGTCTCAGAACTGAATCTTGAATCAAGTAGAGGTGAAGGAAATGCACTATGTAGACTCACTGCCAATTCTTTTTGTGGGTACTGTGTTTGTATGCTTCTTCGGATACTTGCTGTATGAATCTTTCTGGATAAGAAAATCGAATCAAGATGAAGAATGGTGATGAAAGTCCGATTGATTGTTCGAATTGAATGCAAAGAACTCACCTGACATGGTAGTGCTTAATATGCAACCTCCAGCGGTCGGTCAAGTGATGAAACAACCCAAATCAATCCTCGACATCAAGGATTTGACCGTCAGCCGTTCGGGCAAGGTTGTTCTCTACAAAGTCAATTTGGCAGTAAAGAAAGGTGAATTTATTGGCCTTGTTGGGCCGAATGGTAGTGGTAAATCAACGCTTTTACTGGCTATACTCGGGGTTTTGAATGCCCAGCAAGGAACCATCAATATTTACGGCCATAAACCGATGTCCAGGAATATACTTGGCAAAATTGGTTGGGTCTCTCAAGCTGCTGCAGTGATGCCGAAGAACGTCAGAATCACTGTTCGAGAACTTATTCAACTTGGAACTCTGAACTCGAGGAACATGTTCTTGAGAAGAAGAAGTATTCATCGAGAGAAGGTCAACAAAGCAATGGAAATGGTCGGTTTAGAAGGTGTTGCAGATCATGACATTGCTCGACTCTCTGGAGGGCAACGTCAGCGTGCTGTTATTGGCCGAGCTTTAGCATCCGAGGCAGAATTTATTTTGCTTGATGAACCTCTTGTAGGCATTGACCGGGAATCTCGAAATTCTTTGCTGAAATTATTAGACAGACTTTGTCACGACGAAAACAAGACAATCCTCATGGTATCGCACGACCTTGCTGCTATACGTCAGACTGCCCATCGTATGATTTACCTCGAAGAATCGATACGATTCGATGGACCGACTCAAGAGTTCCCGGACCTCACACGTCTTGCTGGACTGCGAGGTATTGAGCCGGTGCATGGGCATGAACATGAAACGAATATTCCGAATTCTATTGTGATCCATACCGATCACGCAGAACTGTCCAAAAAGGAGGAAGACTAATGGGAATCGGTATGTTGATTTTAGATTTGGTCTCTCCGATTCTCGAGTTCATTGCACCGATGGTTCCGGGAGAAATTTTTCCATATTTCTTTACCATGGAAATGTTTCAACGTGCACTTGTTGCAGCAATAATGGTAACAATGGTTGCTGGTGTGCTCGGCTCGTTTTTGTTGATTCGAAACCTTGCACTTATTGGAGATGGTTTAGCTCACGTTTCTTTTGGTGGTGTGGCTGTTGGCGTAGTATTAGGTGCTTCATCACCACTCTGGTACGCATTGGTATTCAGCGTGATTTCGGCGATCATCATTCATGAAATGCAGACCAGAGAATTGCTTACTGGCGACGCTTCAATTGCGATATTCTTGACCGGAATGCTGGCACTGGGGCTGGTTGTTTTACGCGTGTTTGGTGGAGGTATCACAAGCGATATTGAAGGATACCTGTTCGGTAGTTTACTTCTTATTGATGAGCAAAGTCTTGATTTAATTGCCACCATCACAATTCTATCACTCGTTTCACTTATGGCACTCTATTCTGGTTTGCTTTCGACCACCATCGACCCGCTTGCTGCACGCGTTCAGGGGCTTCCAGTTCGAGCGATTGGGCTTGTGTTCAGCATCATCACTGCGGCTGTAGTTGTGAGCATGGTTCAAGTGATTGGGGCTTTACTCGTCACGGCGTTACTGGTAACGCCAGCTGCTACGGCACAATTGGTTGGTCGCAGTTTCCGTTCTTGCCTTATTTGGACACAAATCTTTGGCCTTTCCGCCGTTCTCCTCGGCCTGTATTTATCTGCAGAACACGATTCTGGAAGTGGAGCGATGATTGCACTTGTTGCAGCTTCCCTTTTTGCCATAGTGGCCATTTTCAAAACCGTCGTTCTCGGTTTGATAAGTCCGAAGGATAACTTCTAATTCTGATTTTGGGGCCTAAACGAAGTTCTTTCTTTGTAGAACCAATTTTTCAATCAGCAAGCCATGCGTTTGATTCGTTGGCGTTTTATATCCAGTCTGTGCAGCAACTCTCATGGGACAGAGCAAGTGCATCTGGGTTTTGTCTTTGCTCCTTTTTTCGAGTCTCACCGGCTGTTTATCGGGCGACCAGTCGGAATCATCTCTTTCCCTTAACGTCGTTGCTGATATCGAAAACACCACTCTTGTCGAGACGTATTCCAACGGGGAATTGGTTTCTGTAACGAACATCTCGGTGATGTATGACTTTTCACAGACCACCTCGAACCACCCACTGGTCACGTTCGGAATCGACCCTATGGATGGAAGATCTCCGACAACCGTAGATGCTGGCACCGAATCACAAATAGAAATGAATTTTGAAAACCACGGAATCTACAACATTCTTGCCTACGCAATTGATTCAAACGGCGGCGAACAACGAATAAATCTCACGTTGCGAATAGACTTGATGATCGATTGGACCGAATCGAATACCCGCAACCCGAAGGCATTGATTTTCGACCCCATACCGGTGAACGGTGGGCCAAATCCGACAATGGTTGAAATTCAATCAACCGTTGAAAACCCCAGTTTCCTCGAAAATCTAGACAGCAGTTCTCAACCAGTTCAGGTGACTTGGAATATCGTTGATGAACTCGATGATGTCTGTCAGCAGAAAACCGCACAAATTGATGATGGAGAATCGGATGAATGGTACACTTTGCACTTCAACACGTTTTTGCTTCACGAGTTAGAGGTGATCTATGATGACGGACAAGATATGGTCGACATCTCTCACTTGGTCACCATCTTGTATTCTTCATGAAAGGTCTATTCACTTTAATTTCGATTAAACGTATATGCTCTATGCCACGAGTTTAACAACGATGTTCTTGACGCAGTGGCATGAAGAAGATTGGCATCAAATGGAAGGCACAGGATGTGGTCGACCAAAGTGGAAAAATCGCCATCGTGACGGGTTCAAACACGGGTATTGGGTTTCAAATGGCTCTCGTATTAGCGGAGAAAGGGGCTCATGTTATACTTGCATGCAGAGATCTTGAGAAGGCTGAAGCGGCAAAAAGAGCGATGCTCAAATCTTCGCCGAATGCGCAAATTACGGTTGAAAAATTAGATTTAGCCGACCTTTCAGATGTAGAAACGTTCGCAACGCGATTAAAGAAATCCCAAGAGCGAGTGGATATTCTCATCAACAATGCAGGTGTGATGATCCCTCCAAAATCCACAACGAAAGATGGCTTTGAATTGCAGATTGGCACCAATCACTTCGGCCATTTCGCTCTTACTTCACACCTGATGCCTTTGCTATCGGCGGCTGAAAAACCGAGAATTGTAACACTTTCAAGTATTGCTCACTGGGCAGGAGTCATCGATCTTGATGACATCAATGGCGAGAAAAAGAAATACGATAAATGGGGAATGTATTCCCAAAGCAAATTAGCAAATTTACTGTTTGCTCTGGAACTGGACCGGCGCCTAAAGGCAGCAGGCTCCCATATTGAGTCGTTTGGCAGCCATCCTGGTTACTCCAATACCGATTTGCAACGGTACTCTTTAGGGTGGCGATTTCTCAATCCATTGTTTGGTATGAAGCCGATACGAGGTGCAGCTCCAACACTCTATGCAGCGACAGAACCTGGCGCCTTGCTTCATCGATATTGGGGTCCAATTGGCTTCCTTGAAGCGCGTGGTTGGACTGGAAAGGCAAAAATCACCTCTCGAGCAAGTGATGAGGAAATGGCTCGCAAACTTTGGGAGCATACGGAATCCATGATTGGAATTCAGTTTCAAATTTGAACGGTAGGATTCCTCTTTTCATGCACCTCCAATCCTATTTGGAGAGCGGAAAAAACCCCAAAAACAGGCGTATAGCGTCGCGCTCTTGTCGCGCTCCTTATCTATGATGAGATGTGCATGAAACACTGGATGGATACGATGGGAATGAGCGCAAGCAATAACAGCGATGCTCTCGAAGAGGCTCGCAAGAAGCGAGAAAACACCTCCAAAGTTTCCCTTTCAGCACTGCGTTCACAGTTCACGTCGACGGCCACATCCACCCTCGATCAAGCAACGATGACGAGTGCTCGTTTCCGACAAGAAGAACGTCTACGTGCCGACCTTCGAAGGGAACGCCGTATTCGACAACAGGCCATTGCAGAACGAGTTTCAGCAATGCAAGAGGCTCTAGCCAGCGACCTTGCTGTTCAACACGAACTGACCTTGGACTCTTTGGAAAAAGAGATGCGAGAAGAAATGGAACGAGACCTGAGCACGCTGGAGCGAGATTCACTTGCCCGTGAAGAATCACGAATGCGTGGCGAACTTGATTTACGCCTTAACAGGCAATTAGAAGCCCTGCAAGACAAACTTGACGTTGAGCAAGACCGCCGTTTAGAAGAACATAAAGCCCAACTCAAAGCACAGATTGAAACTCAACTTCAAGAGGAACATCGCCAAAGACTCGATATTCAGAAAGAGCGCTTAGCAATGGACTACAACCAAGAACTACAGCGACGAGTACGCGAGATTGAATCGAACATAGAACTTGAAATGGAAGAACGGTTCAAGGACATGGAAGTAGCAGAAATCTCTCGACTTGAAGAAGGCCATGCTGCTCGTCTTGCAGAACGCGAAGAACAACTTCGACGTGGTATTCGTACTCGTTTGGAGCAGCAACTCCGTTCTCGTCTTAAGCAACGTGAAGCACGACTTAAAGCAGAATATGAACGCCGAAGTTTGCGTCTCGAAGAGGACATTGCTGAACAATTGCAAATGGAACTCGAAGGCCAATTGCGTAAGGAAACTGAAGACCTCGAAGAGCGAATGCGTGAAGATGTTGAGTTAGCGATTGCTCGTCGGCGAGATGAACTTCGTGTTGAAATTGAGCAGCAATTGCAAGCCCGCCATTCAGAGCGCTTGTCTGACCGCAAATCGAGACTTCGCGAAAAATACGATATTACCTTCTCAAAAGCAATTGATGACATTTCCCGCTCGTTAAAATCTGATGTAGAGTCTGAACTTGAAGTCCGTATGGACGAAGAGTTTACGAGTTACAGAACCGCTCGGGAAGCAGAAATCCAGAATCGCCTCGCACGTTTCCGATACGAGCGTGAAGCTGAACTCCGTGAGCAACTTGAAGACCAATACAATTCAAAGAAAACGGATTGGTCCGAGCGTTTGGAATTGGAATTCCAATCCCGCGAAGCATCAGCTCGTAAGGCGATTATGTCCGAGGTTGACGCCGGTCTAAGAAACGAGAGACTGACGTTTGAAACAGACCTTGACCTGCTCAAAGAGGAAACTTCGCTCGAACTTGAAGTTGAGATGGAAGAGCGCCTCAACAACTTCCGAGTCCGCAAGGAAGAGGAAGTTGCCACACAACTTGAGCGCCAACTCGACAAGCGAGAAGAAATCATGCGTAACAAAGCACTCATTGATGTTCGAAAGCGTGAAACGCATATCCGAGCAGAAATCGAGGCGCAATTGGGTCTCAAGAGAGCAGAAATCCGCACACGGTTGCAAAGCCTAAGTGAGAAAATGGACGCTTTCAAGGAAATGGCTGAAGACAAGATGCGAGACGCAATCACCGGCCAAATTGAAGGTGAACTTAACGTCGAAGAATCGGACTTGAAAACCCGTGAGTCTGAGTTCCGCGACCTCCAGTCTACCGATACACGAGCCGAAAAGCGTCAAATGTGGATGCAATCCATATCTGGCCAAGGCCCTGCCCAAACTGCGAACACGATGAATCCATCAGCACTTGGTGCTCGACCGGATGCACTCGGCTCAACTGGAGGCCGACCTATGCGTGGAATTCTTGAGGGTCAGCAACAAGCACCTCAGTCTCGGATGGGTCTTGGTGGAATGAGGACACCTATGACCAGTTCAAAGCCACTTCAACCACTCACTGGTGTCCCGCTCGCCAAACCGGTCAAGGCACCACTTGGCGGTGGACTCTCTCAACAATTACCTCAACCGGTGCAGAAATTAGTCCGCAAGCCCCTTTCACCGGTGACTTCACCACTTGCTGAGACTCAAATGGAACAAGCCCCAGAACCGGTAAGTGAACCAGTTCCGGAGCCAGTGACTGAACCCGAAGTGGATCTCGAAGCCGTTGTGGAAGAACCAACCGTTGAAGAAGCGGTTACAGAATCCATTACAGAAGAAACAGAGGAACGAGAGGACAGCCCAGAGTTGTCTGCAACTATGCGGCCGATTACTGCAGTTCTTGAAGCGCATAAATCCCCAGAGCCTGTGAAGACAACGACACTGACCGCACGGCCTCCTCAATTGATTCCAAAGAAGAGGCGTGGTTCTCCTCCTCAATCGAAGGCTGGTGAAATGCCAACTACGGTATCGACAACGACGTTGAAACCGGTGCAAAAATTGACGCCATTGAAATTGACGAAGACTTCCGTGGACCAGAGCGATGATGTCGACGACGATTCTGACGAATGAAACGCCTTGACGCCCTCAAGGGCACGCTTCATATTGATTGAGGTCCTCGGGTTACTATGAAGAGGCCACTTGTTCTTCTTGTAGCAGTATTGATGCTGCCCCTTGCAGCATTCCTTCCTCATGTGGCTGCAACAGGCTCAAACCTTGTTGACGCAGGGTACACTCAAGAAACTGAACCGAGTTTTGTCTATTGGAAAGAAATGTTTGATGGCTCCATCCTAACCGTAGATACATCGGGAAATTTGAGCGTGAACAGTTTCAGTAATGGCGTACTTCTCCCTCAGTGGAGCCTTGAATTGGATGTTGATGCGAATTCAGCACGGCTTGACGCAGCTCAACAATTAACAGTTGTTTGCCACGATAGCGGGGCCTACACGGTGCATATGGATCTGCAGATTGCCAACCGTAACATCACGACGAGCGATCCAGTCAACTCAGCAGATTGGGATGAGGAGGGTGACCTTTGGTTGGCCTTTTTCGCTGGCCGTCGCCGTGCTGAAGAGTTTGATAACACGGGTCCTACAGGCCTCTACTCCCCAGTGGTACAATCTGGAATGAATGCGTTTGAAATCATTTCTGGAGGTCGCTTGGCGCTCGGCTCGTACGATACGAACGTCTACATCGCTTCATCAGTAGACGGCTCAATCCTCACGACGCTTAGCGATTCAAATGCCATTGTCAACGCTGTGCTTGAAGATCACAATGGCGATTTACTGGTTGGAACTGCAAACGGTCAATTGTTCCGATACGATACAAATTCTTGGGCAGTAGAAACGCTTTCACTCAGCCACGGCAAATCGATTATATCGCTTGAAGAATACGATAATCTCACCTATCACATTGGAACACAAAACGGTAAACTAACTCAAGTACAAGTTTCGAGTTTCGCAGAAGGGAGCACATACTCTTCCTCCGGGCGTGTTGTCGGTTCTGCTCAGGAGTTTTCCGGTGAACTTTACATTGTAACTTCATCCACCACGGCTTCTAAAATCCGCCTCTACGATCTCGACACCGATGGTGATGGAGTCACCGACCAACTCGATGCATTCCCGCTCGAGTTCACACAATGGTCCGATTCAGATGGCGATGGATACGGCGATAACCTCAACGGCTACCTTGGTGATGTGTTTCCGAACGAGGCATCGCAATGGGAGGACGCCGACGGTGATGGTTACGGTGACAACCCGAGTGGGTTTGAAGGAGACAGTTTCCCGTCGAATGCCGAACAATGGTCCGATACAGACGGCGATGGCTACGGCGACAACGTCAACGGACTCAACGGTGACAAGTTCATAGATGAACCATCTCAATGGCTCGATGCAGACCAAGATGGATTTGGCGACAATCCGAACGGTGTCACTCCCGATGCTTGCCCGTCCGTGAACGGTTTTTCAACTGAAGACAGGTTTGGATGCCTTGATTCTGACTTAGACGGTTGGTCCAATCCAACT
>OCOX01000054.1_pt1 | contig 13499 bp, 12 predicted proteins | sample 1534681 | NCBI WGS metagenome assembly OCOX01 (sample SAMEA3275498, study PRJEB22092) | marine metagenome | biome: ENVO:01000023; feature: ENVO:00002042; material: ENVO:00002010 | collected 2014-06-20T12:20:00+00 | depth 1 m
CTGGCTGATGGTTGGAGCGATGCCTTCCGAAACCATGTTGGAGAAGGGGAGAAAATCTACTCTTGGTGGTCAAACCGAGGGCAAGCACGTGCGCTAAACCGTGGTTGGCGTATTGATTATTTCCTACTGAATGAGGCTGCAAAGAACACGGTCTCCGACGTGAGCATTGTGCGACAGGGGGGGATTGATGTCTCCGACCATGCCCCTGTCATCTTAGATTTAAACTTCTAAGCACTCTCTTCAATGTCTGCCAGGTCGACCAAAAGGGCATCGACAATATCACGCAATTCCTGCAACTTCGAGTGTTGAACAACGACTGAAACGAGAATTTCTCCATCCTCTTCTTGAGAGAATACTTCACAGTGAGGGCGGTCAGCAGCGGCAAGAATGCGATGAGCCATATGTGCTGTTCCAGACCATTGAATTGTCGCTTCGTGTGATTCGACCATGTTACCTGGTAGAGGTGGGCTATTATGAGGATGACCCGTCGCAGTGGCATGGCGAAGACGAACGAAAGTGATCCTGTCTTTGCCGGCACAGGCGGTGTTGTGCTGGGAGAAGCACGCACTGACCACGAAGGACGAAAAGCAATACTGTTGGTTCGTGACAATGAAAATACTGCCGAATTTGTAGCATTGGTTGCAACGATGGGCATTACGATTGTCGAAACATTGCACCAAGCAGGGCAGCCCGACCCTCGGGGCTTTTTCGGAAAAGGTCGACTCCAAGATGTAGCCGATGAACTTTCGAGTCGAATAGGCACCCACCCATGGCAGGGAGTTGATCTTGTTCTTTTGCACACCAATGCTTCACCGCGTCAACTTGTTGGCGTCAGTGAAGGCGTGCAAATTGAAGTTTGGGACCGCGTTCGATTGCTCCTATCGCTGTTCACATCACACGCCTCATCGCTTGAAGCAAGAACTCAAGTTCGAATCGCTCGCATGCAGAGCGACCGTACCGTACTCCGTGAACTTGCGAATCAGCAAACCACCGGTGAAAGGGCGGGATATGGTGGAGGCGGTATCACCGCTCTACAGGCGACCATCGCTAACATTAATCGTGAACTCGTACACTTGAGAAAGCGTCAAAAAAAGCATGCTGTAGCTCAATCTGAGCGGAGAAAACAACGGTCTCGCGGCGGGGCGATGACCGTAGGCCTCGCAGGATATACAAATGCAGGAAAATCAAGTCTCTTTCTTGCCTTATCTGGAAAGGAAGTGTTGGTCAAGGACAAACTGTTCTCGACATTGGAAACCACAATTGGCCGCATGGAAGCGAGTCCACGGGTTCTTCTCGCTGACACCATCGGTTTCATCGACCATCTTCCCAGTTCAACTCTCGATGCGTTTCGAGCAACATTAGCAGAGGCATTGGAAAGCGACTTGTTGCTGATTCTAGCAGATGCAAGCGATAAACCAGAAGAAGTAGAGCGTAAGCTGTTCACCTCGAGAAATGAAGTATTTACACGATTTTACGGAGAAGAAATTGACGAGGAGTTCCCTTGGAAATCCTCAGACACTTCCGTAGTTAATCACGTGTTGACCGTTCTTACGAAAATCGACCAAGCGAGTGAAGCGCAATTGGAAGAAGCCGTCGCAACCGTTGCAGCTCTTGGACTACCGGACCCGATACTCATCTCCTCACATTCTGGCGAAGGGATGCAGAAACTGAAGGATTCAATTCTTTGGCATTTGTTTGGCCCTCCAACGGATTTACTCTTACTTCCCGTTCCAGCAGAAGGCGGGCGAGCCGTCGAAGGACTTGTTTCAGATGTCTACGATTCGGGTCTCGTCTCAAACAGAATCAACCATGATGATGGTATCGTAGAAATGCGAGTATGGATACATGAACACGCTCTCGCTAGATTACTCGCTCATTCTAAGCATCGCATTGAAGTGAAGTAGGTCGGCTTCCTACCACCACTATGGCCGACGCAGACTCAACCGTTTCTGCTGATGGCCCCGATTACATTGACGAGTTGACTGGACTTGCTGAACCAACTCAAAGTTTGATGTTCTCATCGTCCAATACAATCCTCACCAAACCAGACCCTAACATGCACCCAATGGGTCATGCCATTGGCGTATTTCTGCTCTTCATCTGTCTGCTTGGATTCCTCAACGGCGCCGATTATGCTACGCCTAATTCTGGTCTCGTGCGGCCGGATGAATTTGTCTACCGTCTCTCTCTCACCGCTCCAGATGAAACAGCAACGTTTCGCGGCGTTGTTTACGATGATGAAGGGCAACCACTCGAAAACGCAACGCTCTACATCTCTTGGGATGACAATGGAATTTGGAATTCCACTGAAATGCAAACCGATTCAAATGGCTTCTTCAATTTTGAACGGCTTGACCCTGGGCTTGCCCGGGTCGATGTTCTGGTTGAAAGAGACGGTTATCGCGATGTTTACTCAAACCGCGTCTTGTTTTCACCACCAGCAATGATTGAACCGATTGGATTTACAACGATTGATTTCACAATTCCTTCGCAAGAAGATTTCGCTCAAGAACCCTGTTCGAACGGCGCCGAAGAATGTGAAATTCGCTACATAGACCTTACCGAGGGACAAATGGACCATCCTCTGATGGACCCTGGTGCCTCAAGCATCTATGTGACCATTGGATTTGCCTTCATGGGTTTGGCGCTCATAGGAACTGGGTTTACCGTTTGGGCCATGAAATCCGGATCTATTGCCGTACTTCGGACTGCTGCGGGCATCTCTTTCTTCGGAATGGGGCATTACTACACGGCATGTTGCTTCGGAATTCTTGCCTTTGTTCTGACCTTTGCAGTACCGAAAAGGTATGTTCCGATGAGTGAAGAGTTCCGATGAATCGTTGAAATTTGATGCAAGCACCCCGTCCATCTTAAGTCGGCTTCGCCCAGCAGGCAAGCATGGACCTGTTCTCATCAGCATGGATGACGCGGTCTCTCGGCGAGGCCGTATCTGCGCTTTACCTGGAACGAGACGCCGGTCTTTTCGCCGGTGGGTGGGACGGTTGTGTCAAATCTTGGGATGCAGATGGTCGTCTGCAATGGACTGCTAAACTTTCCGACCGGGTGACTGTACTTCAGCGGGAAGGTGATGTCTTGTTTGCAACTGCAGGGCTACACATTGCATGTATCGATGTCTCAGATGGAAGTGTTCGCTGGAATCACGCGCTCGAAGGCAGTGCCGACTCGATTACCGTGTTCGAGGATTCTCTCTATGCAGTTTCATCGGTCTACGATATTGAGCATAACGATTTTTTGGAATCGGCTGTATGGAATTTTTCTTTCGACGGTACGCTTCGTTGGATTCATCGAATGGATGAGCGGCCTTGGGTCACACTGAAACATGAAGGCGAGGTTTGGTTTGGCCTTGGACGGCCGAAATGCGGTTTCGCAAACATTCGGGGCGAACATGAATTTGTTCACACCGCTACAAAGGCCGATTCGCCAATCACGTGTGGTTCGACAACCGAATCAGGAATGATTTTTGGTCATGCCAACGGTTCGGTTTCGAACCAAAAAGGCGACACTGTGGCTGATGAAAAAAACGGCATCGAACATATTGTTGCTTTGAATGGTGGCTATGTTGCTGCTCTCGAAAATGGGTGTATTGTAGCGCAGATGAACGGTAAGAATATCTGGTCGGCCAAAGGTGAATTGGTAACAACGCTTGCTGTTGGCTTTGAAATTGCGAAAAATCCAACGTTGTGGTCTGGCCGATGGTCTGGCTCCGAGGGTACGCTTCGCGTTCAGGACAGTGTTACGGGAAAGATACTTGCCAGCACCCCCTCAAGCCGTTGTGAATCAATCTGTGTTGACACAAGGCGTACGGCAATCGGATGTGAAGATGGGAGCATCCATGTTTGGGAAAAAGACATGCTCAATCGTCGAATAAAGGCAGATGAGCAGACGGTTCCAAAGGATATACGTAAAACGGCTCTTCAAGAAAAATTACGAGCTTTGCGTGACCGATGATTACTGGTTTGAATCCCAGACATTGATTGGTGTATCAGCAACGCTTGTGGAATCGATACCGTCGCCAACAGTATACTGCTGTGGTTGTACGTTTTGCGGCATTTGTCCTTGTACTGGTATCATGCTTTGTTGTGGCATTTGGCCCATTTGCTGCATACCTTGTTGAGGCATATAGCCGGGCATCGGCGTTGGAGTTCCACCGGTCAATAAACCGATCAACAATAGTATTCCCCCAAGACCACAACAGCAGGTACCGACCAAACCGATACCGAAACCGCTGGCCAGACCCATCGCGCTGTTACCGATGACAGAGTAGTAAGGATCGCTGTCGAAAATATACAATTCTGTATCGCTGGAAATGGTGTATCTCTCGCCTTCCGAGCAATCGTAACCGGTGTCTTCATCGACTGTTGCGCAAACATAACCAAAGATTATTCGTCCATCATATGGGTTTGGATCGAATTGGGAATCTGAGAATTCGTAGGGGTCGTCGGAGTATATGCATGTCAACGTGCTCGATGCTTCGGTGACGTCATTACCTCGTACTGTGGTGACGGTGAAAGAGCGATCTTCACAGTCGTCGGTCAAACCGTTTTCATTGTCGTCTTGGTATGACCCATTCATCATTACATACCATCCATCAGAGCCTTCGCCGCCTTGTTCACTGAATGTATAGGTGAACGAGGAATCGGGACCCTCGACATAATCCATGTAATCGATTGATGTTAACTCGCCAATGCCATCTGCTGACTCAACTCCCGCAATTGCAAAAGACGCAATTGCAATCAAAACACAAACGGCTCCTGCGATTAACAACGACTTGTTTGCCATGAAAAGTCGTGTTAACGGTTCTATTTAAGAGGAGAGGGACGATTTCCACAGATATCTTTATGATATCACGCTGATACCATTAACCAGTGAGTACCATGCAAGCCACGCCCCCCCCACAAACAATTGCCCATCAGACGGACGAAATAATGTTCAAAGATTTAGAGAAAGCAACCATCAACGGGTTCATCGGGATTGCTATTCACTTCCTTGCTGTCCCGGCACTCATTTTGATTCTCGCCGTTACGTACGTGACGACGTTTACCGCTTTCTTTGGGGTCATCCTTCAAATCGCACTGGCCATACTCTGGTTCTTACAGTGGAACAGTTACCTCATCATCAACCCAAACGAGGCGCAAGCTCTCCAATTCTTTGGAAAATATGCTGGAACAGTTCAGAAAGAAGGTTTCCATTTCCTCATCAACCCCTTGTATCAAAAACAAAAGATTTCGTTCCGAATTCGAAACTTTGAATCTGCAAAACTCAAGGTCAATGACGTCAATGCGAACCCAATTGAGATTGCTGCAGTCGTGGTTTGGAAGGTCGTAGATGCTGCTGAAGCGTTGTTCGAAGTGGACAACTATCATGGCTATGTCCAAATCCAAAGTGAGGCGGCATTGCGCGCTATGGCGACAAAGTACCCTTACGATATTATCGAAGACAAAGACATTGGCGGTGTAGCTCTTTCAAGCCATCAGGAAGTTATCGCACAAGAGTTACAACTTTCAGTTGAAGCCCGTCTAAAGAGAGCCGGTATTGAAGTGCTTGAAGCCCGTATCAGTCACCTTGCTTATTCCCAAGAAATCGCTCAAGCCATGCTGCGTCGACAACAAGCAAGCGCAGTCGTTGCTGCTCGAAGTGAGATTGTCAAAGGTGCAGTTGGGATGGTCGAATTAGCCCTGGAGCAACTCAGTGCTAAAGGCATTATTGATTTAGACGAGGATAAGAAAGCGACCATGGTCAGCAATCTGTTGGTCGTCCTCTGTTCTGAAACCGACACGACTCCGGTCGTAAACACCGGCACACTCTATCAGTGAAGTGAACATATGCAACGAGATCTTGTTACTGGTGTTGTCGTACCGGTTTTGATTTCCCTTCTGCTGTTCTCATACGTTGGATACTGTTGGTTCAATCAAAAGGTACACGTGCGAGGCAGAGGGTGGAAGACGAAGGATGTATCTCCAAAAACCTTCTATTTCACCGTCATCCTTCTAACGATTATTGGTATTGGGCAATTGGCAAGTGTAGCGTATTTTAATGTCTTCAAATAAAGAAACAATAGGGGGGAGAATCATGTCTGAAGTTGATGAAACCACATCCACTGACGAGCAGTTTGTCAAGAAATCGAAGTCAGAGAAAAAGAAAATTCTATTGCGCCTTGACCCGGCCTTGCACGAACAATTGCGGTTGTGGGCTGAACGAGATTTCCGTTCGCTTAACGCACATATTGAATTCCTACTGAGGAAAGCAGTGCATAAAGAAAAGGATTGATTGCGATGCAAAGTGAGCGGGGTTTCTTTTCGAAATGGTTTGGATTCAGTGGCTGGAGAGTCATGTCGGCAAAAACCCGCATTTTGACCCAAATCCTCTACAGAGTTGCCTTCTTATTCGGCCTTGCATTACTCATTGTCGGTTACGGTTACGTAACAGGCTCAGAACCCGGAGGATTACCGCTGGTTGCTATGATTGTAGTTTGGTACGTGACGTTCCAAGCCACGATCAATTTCATCTTTGTCGAGGGTTCAAGATAGCCTCATTCCGATGAACGAGGGCCTGTCATTTCTTCAGGACGAACCCATGCGGTGAATTCCTCATTGGTCAGATATCCGAGTTCCATCGCAGATTCGCGGAGGGTCGTTCCGTCCTCATGGGCTTTTTTCGCAATCTTAGCAGCCTTATCATAGCCGATATGATTGTTCAGTGCCGTAACCAACATCAACGAGTTCTCAAGATGGGCTGCAATGTTTTCCTTCACCGGCTCCAGTCCTTCAACACACTTTGTTCGGAAAGCAGTGCATGAATCGGTTAGCAGGCGAATAGAATGCAAAAGGTTGTGAATCATCATTGGTTTGAAGACATTCAATTCGAAATTGCCTTGGCTGCCACCGACCGTAATGGCAGTGTTGTTCCCCATGACTTGACAACAAACCATCGTCATGGCCTCTGCTTGTGTTGGGTTGACTTTTCCTGGCATAATAGATGAGCCTGGTTCATTGGCGGGAAGGGAAAGTTCACCAATGCCGCACCGTGGACCAGAACCGAGCCAGCGGATGTCGTTCGCTATTTTCATCAAAGAGACGGCTAGGGTGTTGAGTGCACCGGATGCAGCCACAACGGCATCGTGTGCAGCGAGTTGAGCGAACTTGTTTTCTGCTGTACAAAAGGTAAGACCTGTGATATTAGCAATCTCATCCGCTACCATTTGTGCGAACAAAGGATGGGTGTTAAGTCCGGTTCCAACAGCTGTACCGCCTAAGGCCAATTCAAACAAATCGTCCAATGCAAAATCAATACGGCGCAGGTCAGCATCAAGTTGAGCGACCCAGCCCGATGCTTCTTGGCCGAGAGTAAGCGGAACTGCGTCCATCAAATGGGTACGCCCGATTTTCACGATGTCTTTCCAAGCATCCGCCTTCGATGACAAAGCATCTCGTAAGGAGCGAACGCTTGGTAGAAGAGTGTGGGTAATCGCTTCTGCAGCGGCGATGTGCATGGCGGTTGGGAATGTGTCGTTCGAAGATTGAGCACGGTTGACATGGTCGTTCGGATGGACGGGCGTTTTCGAACCCAGAACGCCGCCTGCCAGTTCAATGGCACGATTAGCGATGACTTCGTTGGTATTCATGTTCGACTGAGTTCCGCTTCCAGTTTGCCAAACGCGCAATGGGAAGTGTTCATCCAGGCAGTTGTCGAGAACTTCCTGTGAAGCCGCAATAATCAGGTCGCCTACTTCAGGGTCAAGTTGTTTGAGAGCAACGTTCGTTTTTGCTGCAGCCTGCTTCAAAATCCCGAACGCTCGGATGACTCCGCTCGGCATTGTGTCTTCCCCAATGTCAAAATTGATCAGAGAACGGGCAGTCTGGCAACCGTAGTATTTGTCGGCTGGAACTTCGAGTTCGCCCATTGTGTCGGCTTCAATCCGGACATCGGTCATGAACGGCCCTTGAGGCGGAACTTCTTCACAGTTCGCACCGATACCTCGTTGCGTCGTGGATTTGCAATAGACACAATTCAATATGAGCAGATGCTCATCACATTCTAAGCATGGTGAGGGTGCCTGAGAAAAGGCATTGACTCTAGAAACCAATGCCTAATCGACAAAGATAGGAGTTCACTGGAGGCTCACGCGAATGATTTGTTGTGGGACGCTAGGGCGGTCGCCGGGCAATTTGTCGCATCGCTCAATAGCTTGTACAACATCCATGCCTTCGATGACTTCACCGAAAACAGCGTGGTTGCCGTCGAGCCATGGAGTTGGGACGGTGGTTAGGAAGAACTGGGAGCCACCGGTGTTGCGTCCTGCGTTTGCCATTGAAAAAATTCCTGGCTTGTCGTGCTTGAGGCGTAGAGCTGAGGGTTCACAAGGAATCTTCCAGCCAGGGCCGCCGGTTCCAGCGTTTCGAGCCATTGGATCTGCAGAGTGTGGGCAGCCGCCTTGAATCATGAAGTTCTCAATGACTCGATGGAAGTGAAGGCCATCGTAGTGTCCACTCTCAACCAGACGAACGAAGTTCGCTACTGTATCTGGTGCTTGTTCATTGTACAACTGAATTGTAATGTTCCCGGCGCTGGTCTCCATGAGTGCTTGCATGGTGACTCCACAGAGCGGGGGGTCAAGAGCATTCGCATTCATCACCCCGCTGACACGAGGGTCGTGGACTCAATTTTTCAACCAAGGGCGGAAGTGTTGGTCTGCATACGCTCGAGCGTATTCTGCAGGATAGCCTGAAGCCATCAGTTGTTGCTCGTATGCAAGTTGTTCAGCAGTAATGGTTGAGTCGGTCTGAAGTGAAGTTGCACCAGCGTTTGCAAACGCTGCTTGCTGTTGCTCAAACATCTTGTCTTCATTCGGAGGGTTTCGTCCGCGAGTGAACGCAAGGGCTGCAAGTGCCAAGACCAAGAGGGCTGCACCGGCTAGACCGAACGTTAGAGCATTCATACCAAACATTGCAGAGTCGGATTGGGCCGTGTCTGTATCAGCGGTTCCATCATCAGTCCCGCTGTTGTTGGTGGTGTCATCATCACTTGTTTGATTGGTGTTCGTAGTGGTATTGTCAACTGGGTCTACCGGGTCAACTTGACCATCCGTGTTGTTGTTCTCCACAAGTTCGCATCCATCCGAACCTACGACGGCCCCGGCAGGTGTTGACGGACAAGCATCGATCGAGTCGTCGACCCCGTCGTTGTCAGCATCGACTCCCGTTGACTCTGGGGGGCAACCTGCGCCGCCAACGCCGTTCGCTACGCCCGCTACTTCTGGGCACGCATCGCCGTCAATACCACTCGTGTTGTCGCCGTATGAGTCTCCATCAGAATCAAGAGCTTGACTGGCATCAAACGGCCACAAGTCGTTCAAATTGGATACTCCATCGCCGTCCAAATCGGCACAACCGACTCGATCGATGCTTGAGTTGCCGTATGTCGTTGGGCAGTCATCGACGATTCCATCGCCTGTGTCCGTGGTGTTGAAACCATCGCGGTCAACATCGTTTGCCCACAATTCTTGTTCGTTTTGAATAAAGAATGGTTCGCCGGTGAACTGATTGTTCGTTTCATCGGATTCCACCAACGTATCATCGGTATCGATTGTCAAACGGCAAGAATAGTCGCCGCTGGCTTGCTCATCGATGGTTGTGTAATAAACAAGTTTTGAACCAAATGTAGTGTTGTAAACTCCACTCACAACAATCGTCTCAGTCGCCATACGGGCGACTTGTGTGCCGTTTTCATCAAGCAAATCGAGGTGAACAATGATGGAAGTTGATTCAGCATCTCCACGAAGACTTACCAATTCCCAAGTAATCTGTACCTCTGAGCCAGAAGTGTGGTCAGTTGGACAGATGAGAGAACTCACGGCAATGTCCGCTGGAGCAGAATCAAGAGCGGTAAATGTTAGATTGTAATATCCATCACTGCCTCCGGAACGAACCGTGAGTATGAGGTTGGTGGTCTTGCCTTCATAATCGCTGTTGTATGAATTAAACAACAGGCCATAGGACATATTATCGATTTCTGCAATGGTGTTTCCGTTTGCGTCCTCGAGGGTTGCGGTTATTGCAGTTGAAGTATCAGCATCAAATTCAATTTCGAAATTCTTCCCATCGTTGACGGTAAAAGCAAAGACGTCGATTTCATCAACACCGCTGAAACAGCCTTGTCCCGACATGGTTGGGTTTTGACCAATGTTGACTCCTGCTCCACCGGGAGCATCTTGGCCGAGTCCGACGTCATCGGGTTGACCGCAGTTGAAATTGTTCGGATCTACGCCTTCTGTCTCAATAATGAGCGTGTAAACGCCAAGACTGATCCAGCTGCGAACTTCAATGTAGAATGTTCCACCTGCGCCAGCAAAAGTCGTCGAATCTGATGTCGTTACGCGTTCATCGTTCGAGGCACTGAGTAGGCTATTGTCAAACACTGCACCTTGGCTGTTGCGTAGGTAAAGGTCTGCATCTTGGTCTGCAGAATTAACAAGTGTGGCCGTGACATTGAGGCCGGGTGAGACTTCAATCTTGTACCAATCTTCATCGTCCACATCCTTGTGAATACATCCTATAATCGTCATCGATACGTCGGAACCAAGCCCTAAGGCCGTGGATTCATCACTGCCTGCATCGCCGCCTGAAGATGCGTCGTCTTGTGTTGGACAGAATGTTTCTTTGGTATCGATAAGGATTTCATCAGGAGTCAAAACCATGTTGTCGTCTTCGCTTTTCTCATCAATTTGTTCATCGGAATCAACCATGACGATGATTGAGTAATTGCCGCCGGTTGTGCTTGCAGGTACGGTGACAGAAAGCTGATACATGCCAGAGGCATTAACATCGATGGACGGGAGAGTTAAGTTGCCCAACTCTACGTCGTGGTCCGCAAGGCCAATATCAACTGAAAGCCAAGCCGTGAGTAAGGAGGCCGGGGATGGAATCGTCCCTGAATTGAGGATTTCTACATCAATGTCAATGGTATCGCCTGCACTTGCTTGGAGGGGTGATGAAGAGTTTTCAATGACGAGGTTGGCTTTCGGTGTTGAATAGTTTGTCCAAACCTCCAAAGTCCAGTTGACCCCGGTCCCCGAACGAGATAAATTCACGAAATAGGTTCCACCGATGCCGTCAAAGTCTCCTCCCGAAGAAGTGACGGTCGCATCACCGCCGAAAAACGCAGTCGAAGAGTCGACTTCTGCTGAGTTGCTGTCGGTGAGGTCAAGAGAGACGACGACGGATTCCGCTAGACTTAGCGTCACATCAATCGTGTGGTTTGCTGGGACATCGAAAGAGAATACATCGTTTGCTTCAACCCCGTCGATACAACCGGTATATGTGGCGGTCACGTTGGTTCCCAGTGGTGCAGTAACATTGGCCTCCTCGGATGGTGCATCACCGCCAAGTCCAGCATCGTCTTTGCCGTTTGGGTGGAGGTCGTCGCATGAATCTCCAACCAACATCACCCCAGAGGACCAAATGAAATTGTTTGATTCATTCTGCTCGGTGAGGTTATCGTATCCATCAGCAAATAAAAGCCAGTAGTAGGTGCCGTTTGAAAGACTCGATGGGAGAAGAACTTGTGCAGTTGTGGTGCGGCTGGTGTTCTCCGTGAGTGACGCTTCCGGTTCAGATGCATCAATCAGTGTATCTCCAAAATCATACGTCTCATCGGTCGACAAAACAAATTGAACTTCAAAAGGATCGGAGGTTGTGTTGTAGATGTTTTCAACGACGTATTCGACGTTGACGGAATTACCCGGCTCACCGGACGTTGGTTCGACAACTGAGGTAATGGTGAGGTCTGGCCGTGGAGGCGTGTTGTTCGTCCATGTTCGCAAGGAATATTGTCCATCGCCAGAGTACACATAGACTTCAACAAAGAAGGTGCTTGCGACTCCAGAAAGTGAAGTCGATTGAGTAGTGACCTTTTCGAGAGCAGTGGTGGATTCTGAACCATCGACATATGTCCCTGATGAGTCAATGAGGTAGAGATCAAAGTCTGCGCCACTTGGAACAACCAATTCAATGTCAACATCCTTGGCAGCGGAAGTCGTAATCTCGTACCAATCTTCGGTATCTGTTGAGTCGACGCAGCCCTGATTGCCGGTTTGGCCGCTGTTCGGGTTTGTTCCAAGGCTGCGTGAAGTTGCCGAATTGTTTCCTGCATCGCCAGGAGTGCCGGCATCGGTTTGTGCAACGCAGGCTGCACGACCACTTGTTCCACGCTTGGAAGTGAAGTCTTTGTACAAGAGTTCCATCAAAGGCAAGTCCCGGGAATCTGTGAGGAAGTTGTCTTCAGTGGCTGAGGCGCTCGTCTCGATATCGTCTTTCTGCGCAGTGACAAGGGGCATCATTGCCGAGAGTACGAACAATGCGACAAGAGAAAAGGCCATTCGGCGGTCGTTCTGCATGTAATCGGCTTCGCATGCTCCGTTATGAAACCTCGGCTTAGAAGCCAATGGCGGTTCACACTAATGTCAGCAAAGGTTTCAAGCAAATGCACGTTCGATTTCGATGGCAAGGTTGTCGAAACGTCCTTGCAGTTCGTCCATTGCACCGTTGAACGCTTGTTCAGGCGTAAGGCTTCCATCGGTTTCGTAAGAGAAGATGTATGCGCCTTCAACTGGCTCGAGAGTAATGGCATCGTCAAAGTCAACATCACGGTTTGTCCCGGGTCCAACTTGGTGGAGGGCTTTTTCGAGGTCCATGAGATGGTTAATATCGGTCATGGTCTTGTCCTTTCCGAAGAGTTTTGCATCGATTGGCTTCCCGTCTGTAGTCGTCAAACCAAGGTCAAACAGAACATTCGCCTTCTTTGGCTTATTGAGTTTAGCAATATTGTGTTGTCGGAAACCGACTGCGGCAACCGGTGACCACTTTGCGTGTTCTCGGCCGCGACCAAGGGTAGCAAAGGCGTACAATTCCAGGAATTGTCCCTTCGAGAGAATGGTGAGGGGGATTCTCTTGTGTTCTTCTCGGATATCGAACATTTGGTCGGAGATATTTGTCAAATCTCCAGCATAAACTGTACGGTACTTCTCATCAGAATCTTCAGATGGCCCATCCTTTCGGATGTGGTAAAGAACTTGACAAGTCAAGCAGCCCTTGGATTCTTCAGCAAGATCCTTACAGTTCGGACAGTCTTCAGGGAAGGTGATTCCTTCATCCGGATATGTTGGGATAGGGATCATTGCCAATCGGTGAGCAATTGTCTCGTCTGGGAGAACGTTAACAGATTCGAAAACCTCTCCCTTGTTGTCTTGGTTTACACCTTGAGTGAAATTGACCTTATCGATTGCAAGCTTTGGCACATCCGCAATAAGCGCACGGCGAACTGCGTTCACTTGTGCAGCGTCTGTGTTTGTCAAAAGAATTCGAATTTCATTGCCACGTGGCCATCCATCAACGATTTGTACATCCATTTTTTCCACCTCAAAAATCAAACACGGCGGCCACGGCGGCCACCCTTCTTTTTGGTACCGTCGTGAGCGATTGGCG
>OCOX01000061.1_pt1 | contig 13061 bp, 6 predicted proteins | sample 1534681 | NCBI WGS metagenome assembly OCOX01 (sample SAMEA3275498, study PRJEB22092) | marine metagenome | biome: ENVO:01000023; feature: ENVO:00002042; material: ENVO:00002010 | collected 2014-06-20T12:20:00+00 | depth 1 m
TGAAATCAAAACCAATCGACCCTTCGATCACACTGGTTGAACAGCCGGTTGCCGGACAACCGCTCAAACTGCAAGTATCTATTGAAGAGGCTCGTGAAGATTGGAAGGAAATCGAAGTACTTTGGAGGGTCGGTGCACTTCCGCCAGCTCGAGAAGAGGTCTTCCGCTCCCTCGGAGTTGCTGAAACCAAACAACCACCAGCAGGTCTTACAACAGAGTTACCTCACCATTGGCAAATAGGTCTTGATGACGGAACTGGGGGTGGCGAAGAAGCCCCAATGGAAGCACGAGAAGTGAAAGGTGGGCTGTTCCTTCGGCCAATGCGCAGCATGGAAGCAGGTGGACGATGTTTGCTCAGTGAGAAAGTCATGGCTCTTGATCCACCCACTCTTGAATGGCCTGGTACAGTTTCGAGTCAATTGATACGGATTCATTGGGAACTTATTGTCAGAATTCAGCGTTCTAAAGGCGGGCCACTCTTGTGGGTGTTGCCTCTTCCAGTACAGCATCCCAAATCGAGTTCTCATATTGCGGTTTTACCAACGAACGATGGTCGTGCTGAATCAGTCCAGATTTGAATGGCAAACATTCAAGTCTCTCATCGAATGTAAATCGCTCATGGAAGGGCGCACATTCTATGCCATACTCCTTGTCTGTTTGCTTGTTGTTTCAGGTTGCCTCGGTAATGCCAACATCGAGTCTGAAATCGCTGAGGATGAAAACCAATACAATGGAACGATTTCACTCAATGCTTCATGGGGCTCGTTCATCGAGTCAATTACGATGGACGGAACTCCAATCGTTCTTCAGGTCGTCGTCGTTAGCAACGGTGAAGAGTGGGATGCTCAGCCGACAATTCTCACGCCCGAATTCACATCCCTATCGTTGTATGAGTGGGAGAGAAATCAGCAAGGATACCAACTTACATTTGTTCCAGAAATGAGAGGTGATTATTCGATTCAGATTGAATTTGCCACTACGAATAATGCTGAATTCAATGACCCGCAACCGGTGCGACTTACCCATGTCATCTCTGTACAACCCGTCGAGGAAGATGCTCCGATTCTTACGGCACCTGTTTTCATTGAAATTGAAGAACAACGGCTCATATGGTATGAAGGAACTGTGTACCATGCAAATATTGCCACTTGTACACTTGAGATACTGCTCGATGAGGGTTCAAGGAAATCACCTCCAGTCAAGGATGATGGGTCTTGGAAGCTTTTACTCGACCTCTCTGAATCTGAATCGTCTTTTGACATTCAAACTGACGTGGAATGCGGCACACATTCTCCCAAAAATGACACAGTCGTGACTCAAGTCATCATCGAAAATGAAGGTGAAGACACCGATGGAGACGGAATACCAGATGAAAATGACCGTTGTCCGAACGGCTACGGCGTTGCAGATGGGTGGACTTCATCACTTGCCAGCGACCAAGACCAAGACGGATGCCATGACCTTCAGGAAGATACAGATGATGACAACGACGGTGTTGGAGACGACTACGACCTTTGCCCAACTTCCTTTGGATGGGTAAGTTTCCCAAACGCAGATTATGATTCGGATGGTTGCCATGACGCAGATGAAGATGATGACGATGACAACGATGGAATCCTCGATGTAAGTGATTCATGCCCACGAGGATTCATTGGCTGGGGTTCAAGCACATTCAGTGATTGGGACAGCGATGGCTGCTCAGATCTTGATGAAGACTTGGATGATGACAACGATGGGCTGGAGGATGAAATGGATACATGTCCAAAGGGATTGACGAATTGGGAACGCAGTTCATCCACTGATTTTGATGGCGATGGTTGCTCAGATTCAACTGAAGACCTTGATGATGACAACGATTCAGTTGATGATGTCAACAGTACCGGTAGTCCACTCGACTTGTGTCCCGAAACTCCACTCAATTCGACCCAAGTAGATGAAAATGGATGCGCCGCTGTTCAACGTGACACCGATGTTGATGGCGTAAACGACTTGGACGATCAGTGTCCTGGCACTCCAGCACTACTGCCAGTCAATGCAGTTGGGTGCGCAGATATTGACGGTGATGGGGTGTTCGCAAATGTTGACCTCTGCCCAGATTCGCCGGTCCGCTGGACCATAGACGAAGATGGATGTGCAGTCATTCAATCTGCTCTCCCATGGACAAGTTCATCTGCGCTTGACGGCCCAATGCAGTCCGTCCCTGACTTCTCAATACCCACACTTGAAGGAACATTTTACTTCCAACAGGAATGGACTGGGAACGACATTTACTTTTTCTTGTTCAAGTACACGGATTCGAGTGGCAACTCCAATTCTGCAACTTGGGGTCAAAGCCCTGGGCCGTTTCTTCGAGCAATGCCCGACAATGTGCATGTTTTTTATGGCTCATTTGATTCATCGTATCACACCGATATAGTGAGTCGAAAAACGGCTGTTGAGAATGCATTGAATCCAAATGAAGAAGCGGAATGGGATGGTAGAATACATTACATTGACCAAAGAGCAAACAGCATATCTGGGGGTTTAGGCCAAATGATTTCGAATTTCAATTCCCCCTTGTACATGGGCATAGACCGATTCCAACTGGCGAGAGAAACTGGAAGTTTGTATGCGTGGACCTCTTCCAGCAATGACCCCATGCATTTGGTTCATGAACCTGCGCAATGGAATGCTGAGTTCCCTGTTGAAATACGCAGGTCTGACCCTGGCGTGCAAGAAGTTTCGATTATGGATTTTGAGCGGCATACAGGTGGTTGGAGCGGCGGTATGACCTCAACAATGAGCGCTGAGTTTCCAAGCAACATCACAGAGTACGACACAATGGAAGTCTACCATGAGCATGCATGCATAGACCGAATGAATCGATATCAAACAAGCGATGGAACATACGCTGGTTGCCACGAGTGGGATTATGAAGCAAATCTACGAATTTGTGAACGCAGTAATACCTCGAAGTGCGGTACTGAGTTTATGAGATGGATAACCACATACGGCCGGGAAGGAAAATGGCTCACTGACATCTCACCGTACCTTTTCATGTTGGAAAACAATGATAATCGAACATTCAAGTATCGAGGTGCGAATAAAGGCGACCTCACAATTTCAGTGCTGCTGAGTAATTGGGGAAGCGGTTTGCGCGGCACTACGGCAGATTTTGCGTTTACTGGCGGGCAATTTGACGGGACCTATAACGACGAATCCAAATACACACGTCAGCTTAATTTCACTGTTCCTTCATGGGCAGAAAAAGTTCAAATTGTTGCGACGATAACTGGGCATGGGTTCGGTAAAGACAATGCAAATTGCGCTGAGTTCTGTGATCATGAACACCACTATTCTATGAATGGGTTCACGACATACGAATGGCATCCAATTGTTTATTCGAATGAGGGTTGCGAAAACGAAGTCGAAAACGGTGTCGTTGCCAATCAATTTGGTTCTTGGCCCTTTGGGCGAGCAGGTTGGTGTGCAGGACAAGATGTCAAACAATGGACCTATGATATCACCGATTGGAGTGATTTGAACGGCGGAGTGAATCAGCTTACTTATCGTGGTCTATTCAACGGTCAAGAGTACGTACCATCGGACGGCGTCGGTAACGGAGAGCGTAACATCCACGCAGAAATATGGGTCGTCTACTACGACACCACAACTTCGTCGTGACTCAATACTGTGATGGCGGTGGAGATTGCAAGTCTTTTCGATGTGTACCACATTCAGGGGTTTCCAAAAAAACATAATCACTGTCACGGCGTTGAGGTGAGAAGCCTGCACGCAGAATGACATTTTGCAGTTCAATTTCTGAAGCGTTGAATTTGGTCGTACCCGAAGCAGACACTACATTTTCTTCCATCATGGTTGAGCCAACATCGTTAGCACCACCAAAGAGCGCCATTTGGGCGGTTTTAATGCCCATTGTGGGCCATGATGATTGAATGTTCGGAATCGAGTCAAGGAACAAGCGGGAAACCGCCACATGACGAAGGTATTCGGTTGAGCCAGCGCCAAGTTGTATCTTGTTTTGACCTCTGTTCCTTCGACCGAAACTGTTGACCTCAAGCTGAACAGGCCACGCTATAAATGATGTGAATCCAATTCCGTACTGTTCCAGTGAACGGTCTTGTAATTGCCGCAGTCGGTCCATATGCTCGACACGCTGTTCGAACGTTTCACCAAATCCGATGACGTTCGTGGCACTGGTAGTCAATCCCAGTGATTGCGCCTCTTCCATCACCCTGAGCCAGTTCGCAGGAAGCCCTTTTTTCGGAGACACATCCTTACGAACATCATCAACCAGCATTTCTGCACCACCACCGGGGAGACCGTGCATGCCTGCAGCCTTGAGCCGAGTCAAAACTTCAAGCGTTGAAAGTTCACTGACTTCCGCAATTCCTTCGATCTCAATGGGACTGAAGCAGTCAATTGCAATAGATGGATGCCGTGTGCAAAGTTCTCGCAAGAGGTTTTCATACCATTCGAAAGAGAGGTCGGGGTTCACACCGCCCTGCATAAGAATTCGAACACCCTCGATGTTTTCGAGTTCTTGAATACGTGCAGAAATCTCATCGATGGATTGCGTGTATGTTTCTTCGTGCCCGGGTGGGCGGTAAAACGAACAGAATTGGCAGTTGATTGTACAGATATTGGTGTAGTTGATGTTGCGGTCTATGAGGTAGGTTACTTTACCCTCACCATGCATTGCATTACGCCGTAAAAGTGCAGCACTCATAAGTTGGTGAAGCGGCGCATTTTGGTACAACTCAACAGCGTCTTCCGGACTCAATCGGTACTGGGAGGCTGAGTCCTTATGCCACAAGGCTTGCCTCTCAAGAACGGTAGACCACGTCATATTCACACCTCAGAATGGAGTACAGGTAATTGCCTCGATATCCTCAATCGATTTCGGGCATGCTGATGTCAATACATCAGGTTCACCGGAGGTTACCAAAACGTCATCTTCAATTCGGATGCCGATGTTAGCATACCGTTCCGGGCAATCGACATCTGGTCTCCATGCCCCGAAATACAATCCCGGTTCGACAGTAAGACACATACCTGCTTCCAAGAGCCTTGGTTCGCCGTTCGGTCTGTAGATTCCAACATCGTGAACATCAAGACCAATCCAGTGGCTCGTATTATGCATGTACCACTTTCGTAGGTCACCTGAATCCATATCCAGTGCCTCCTCGACGGATTGGTTGCTGATACCCAAGCGAATGATTCCTTCAGCCAGAACACGACGAGCAGCGTCATGAGGGGCTGTGTAGGGTTGTCCCACACGGCAGCAATCGATTGCGGCGTTTTGGGCGTCAAGGACGAGTTGATAGATTTCTTTCTGAGCGTCGGTAAACTTACCGTTTATTGGCCAGGAACGGGTGATGTCTGCTGCATAACCTCGATATTCAGCACCTGCATCAATCAAGATAACCTCTCCATCTTCACAGACATCGTTGTTTTCTTTGTAGTGCAGAACTGTTGCGTTATCACCGCAGCCTACGATAGAGGGGTAGGCCCATCCTGAAGTACCCGCATAGACAAAGAAACCCTCGATAGTTGATTGGAATTGATATTCCATGCGCCCTGGTTTTGAATGTCGCATTGCTGCAACATGGGCATAACTGCTCACATCAGAAGCAAACCGCATTTGTGCGATCTCAGCGGCTGATTTTCTCAACCGAAGTTCAGCGATACGCGCACTCGGATCTTCAATTGAGACTGGACCCGTTCCGAAATGTTGCCGGGCACGGTCTCGTCGATCCACTGATTGTCGGACGAGTGAATCAACGGCGGATTGCACGCCTGTTCGAAGCAAGATACGATGAGACTTTGAGATGTATTCGGAAAGAGATTCTTCAAGCTCATCAATGGAGAGAGCCTCTTGAACTGGCCAGTTAGCAAGTGCCCCTTCAACCCCTGGTCGACGTCCTTCCCAAATCTCTTTGAGAGTGTCTTTCGGTTGAACAAACAATGTCGATATCCATTCACCTGCGACACAACGTAACGTAAACACGGCCTCAGGTTCAGTCCAACCGACAAAATAGAGCATGTCACTCATTGTTCGAAACGGATAGTGGACATCGTTCGAATGGGTTGATTCTTCAGCAGCGCAGAGTATAACCAAGTCATCAGGTCGAAGTTGGGATGTTAAGCGTACTTGACGTGCAATGTACTCTTGTTGAGAGATAACCGCTGGTTGAGGCCCAATGTGCGCCATAGCCGCTTCGTTCATGGAGCACCCACACGCCCAGTAGTATTCAACAATTGCATTCACAGAACTACAATTCATCCGTTTCATCAATCCTGGAATCTGATGAAACTGAGTTGGTGCTCCATTTGGGTAACGTCGAAGGTGATGATTTGGAGCGTGAGACAACAAAGGCGATTGAGCCACCTACGAGAAGTGAAACCAAAACTGATGCAACAACAAACGCCATGCGAGGTTGATTTTGGACAGACGCGGATGAATCTTCGAGAACGAGAGTAAACTGAGTTTCGCTTGAGGCACCGTTGTCGTCTTCTACCACAAGACGAACATCAAAGTGTCCAGACTCAGAAAACTTTGATGAATCAAGGACTGATTTACCGGCCAAGAACGTATTGCCGTTAACGTACCATGTGTAGGATAACGATTGGGCATCACTTGCCGTGTCAGCGCTCATTGAACCGTTCAGTTCCCAAACCTCATCGTATCCAAGCGTAATAGTGTAGTTTGGTACGACGACAAAGGAATCAATTTCGACTTTAACTTCCGGTGCTAGATTAGCGACTAAAAATTGGGACTCAGAGACGGTTAGCCAGCCTGCTGTGTCTCGTACAAGCAGTTCCACAGTCCAAGTTCCAGAGAAAGGTGGATGAATGGAGATAATCGAATGCGAGACGTATTCTGACTCGGCAACAGCACGACGTGTACCGTCAGGTTCAACCAATGTCCATGTCAACGCGTTTTCACCGCCGACGTAACCGTCGTCAACTACTGCTGAAAAGGAAATTTCTTCATCTTCGTTCACTTCGGGATGTTCGGAAATGAACTGCTGCATTGGAGATGAACTCTCAACGGCCTGTGTATCGCTGGTAAGCAAGACTGTTGGTTCAGTTCTGTCGACAAGTAAACGGAAATTCTCAGTGTTTGATGTGCGGAGAAGTGTGTCGGTTACCGTCATGTCGAACAACCAAAATCCATCGTCGAATTGAACAGAATCAAGTTTGAATTCCAGTGTAAGTTCACCGTTACTCGTGGTAGAAACATAATCTCTGAAAGGAACCATTTCCTCAAGGCAATTTCCCGAGGGAGCAGAACATACTTGCATCGTGACAAATGACTCGTTGAAACTATGCGATGGCAGAATCACAGGAACATTTACCGTCAAATCTTGAGCTGAAAGGAGATAGTATTGTCTGTCGTCACTTTGGAACTCATTACCAAACTCGTGAATGTAGGGGAAATGATTCGAGTTGCCAAGATACACAACCCGTGAGTTGTATGAGTCTATATCCGTTAGTTCTCCAACGACCAAACGGCATGTACAGTCGTATGTAGATACATTCAGTACGAGATTCCACTCCCATACTCCATTGCTCACTGCATTGACACTGGAGAGCTTTCCAGATTCGAGTGCAAGAGTTGTATTGTCAAATAGATCGTAAAGATGCCATTCGATGTCAGCAAGGGGAACCGTGGATGTACCGTTGAGATACAGAGAGTCCTGTGCCTCAAGCCCAAGGGTTCCTTGATGAATAGTGATAACACCCGCCTCAATGCTTGTTGATGAGGCGTTCACCACAGGGATACATGATGTGATGAGACCTGCCACGGCCATGAAAAACAGTGCCTTCACGGGTCGCATGGTAATACTCCACTCGCCAACGAACATGAAGTTTCGTCCGGAATGAGTGCTGTTTGAACGATATCATTGAGCAAATGGGTCGCACAATTCACCTTGACCAGGGAAACTGGTTGGGTTACGGGGGTTCGTGTCCCATTTGAATTCACAATAGTTAACGTGACCATCGCCATCGGTATCGATCATGCGGTCTGCTGGGTCATCTGGGTCAAACTGGAAGTGGAATTCCCAACCTGTAGCCATTCCATCATCATCATGGTCCTGGTAGTAAACTTCAGGTCCATCGTTCCATTGGTCGCCATCAGAATCATTTGAAATTGGATTCGTTCCGTTTTCCTTCTCTTCGAAGTTGGTGTAATTCTCAAGGTTGTCATAGAAACGCTTGCCGTCGGGTGAATCTGGATCGATGTTACAGTCAGAGTTTGTACTGTCGTTGTAGCCTGAACAATATTTCTTGATGAGGCCCGAGCGGTTAAGTCCGTCGTTGTCTGGGTCTTCAGCGCCGTCCATGATTCCGTCGAGATCACTGTCAGGCATCGATGGATCCATGACACCACGAGCGCCATACGCATCGGTGGCACCTTCTTCAACGAGTCCGCTCTCAAGCGCTAGCCGTGAATAATACACTTCCCAGCCGTCAGGTAGACTGTCAGAGTCCGTATCGTCATCGACGGGATTCGTATTCCACTTGTCAGGAGCTTCTGCGCTGTTTGAAAGTGAGTCATTGTCGACGTCAAAAGTGTCATCTTTCAATGAATCGAGAGAGGGGTCAAGAGCCCAGCGGCCGTTACAATCACAGAAAGAATTGATTGGCATCGAGAATCCTGTTAAGTTCATTTCTGAAACTTCGTATTTCTTTTCGATTATGAATCCGCCAAGATTGTTTTGCCAAACATATCCACCTGCATCCATTGAACAGTCGTTGTTCTGAGATGGGACACAACCAGGGCGCTGCCACGAGGATGTGGCGACCCAAAGACTGTGTGAGTTGGTATTCTCCTCCGCAGATTTCACCTGCATCTCCCATCCATCGAGCATCCCATCGGAGTCAGTATCGTTGAGAAGAGGGTTTGTTGGGTTTTGGAACGGTCGTGGAACGAATAAAACTTCATTACCGTCAATCAAACTATCGTTGTCGGTATCTGAGTTGTTTGCGTGGGTAAGGAAATTGTCCTTGCCTGCAATGACTTCCTCTCCATCTTCTAATCCATCGTTGTCAGTATCGAACATACATGGGCTCGTGAAGTATGCAACGCCTTCCCAAGAGTATCCAGTGAGTGCCTCTATCTGGTCGAGTTCACCGTCACCGTCCGTGTCAGGGTTGGAAGCATTCGAACCGCCGGCACACGTGTTGGCAAACTCGTCGTAATCAGAGAGCCCATCAGCATCTGTGTCGAAGAGCCCTGGGTCGGATGTGACCCAAGTCTTCACAACACCGTTGTTGACAACCAGAATTTCCCAGCCCATGACCTCAATACCGTCGAGGAGGCCATCACCGTCGGTATCGGGGTTTAGCGGGTCGGTCGAACGACCGTCGATGATGCCATCACCGTCACGGTCACGCGCATTGTATTCCATGAGATTGGTAAACTGCTCTTCAGGTTCTACAATTTCCATCCATTGGAAGAGACGAGATTCAACAGCTTGGCCGATGGAGACATCAATTTGGTAGACGTATCCGGAGACAGGAGCCTGCATGGCAATTGTTTGCTTCTGTCCGCCTGCGAGAGTGACTTGACCTCGTGCGACGGTGGCGTTGGCTTCGACCCACTGGTCTTTGACAACGTCAATACCGACAACAATCGTTGTCGATTCCAGGGTTGTGTAGAAAACGCCACCATCGCCGTCGACATCCCAACCGTCGTGGTCAGGATCGAGGTTACCGTTGGCACCGTCACGAGGGTGAAGTCCGTTAGTGGATTCCCACCCATCAGGCATACCATCAATATCGGTGTCGAGGCGCCATGGTGAAGTGAAGTTTGTTGGACCAAAAATCTCGGCTACTTCGTATTCTTCAAGATTGTTGAGTCCGTCTTCATCCCAGTCACCGTAACCATCGGAAGCATTGGCAGGATTGAGTGTCATTGATGCATCATTTTGCGGGTGGTCATTTACGTTGGAATAACAGAACTCAAAACCGTCTGGCATTCCATCTCCGTCGGTATCCCAGTCCGATGGACCGTTGAGGAGACCATCGCCATCCATATCCATGAGGAACCACGAGTTCTCAACACCTGCAAACGGTGAGGCACGAGTAATTGGATTAAGGAGAGGAACATTACAGTTCTCGCCGACACCTGTCGAAAGGATGGAAGTCAGGTTACTTACTTCTACGATGTCATCGAGAAGGTCCATGTCTGAGTCCCGAGCGTTTGGATTCGTACCGAAGGTCTCTTCTTGGAAGTTCGGAAGACCGTCTTCGTCTGTGTCAAGGACCATGTCACATGAATGCGCCCCTGAAGGGTTTGCCAGTTCGTCCCAAGACGGAAGGATCTCCGAGGAATCGTAGAAAACAGAGAGAGTTTCTTCCATTGCTTGGTCGAGTAAAAGACAATCCCAGTTTCCGTTGAGAGGATTGAACAACACAACATCTCCACCCGGGGTTTGAACAGTTTGTGTGTACTTGGACTCCCAAAGGTCATTGAGTCCGTCGTTATCTGTATCGGATCGCTGAGGGTCTGTTTGGAGTTCTTGCTCTTGCTGGTTTGTTAGACCGTCGTTGTCAGGGTCGCCGTTCGGTCCTTGTTCAGGGTCAGGCCATGAGTCAGTTTCATTTTCGATGTTTGCTTCGTCGGTATTGTCGTTGTTTGAACTGTCTTGGTCGAGATCTTCAGACTCACCGTTGTCAAGAGGGTTGAGCCCGTGATCTACTTCCCAACCGTCACTCATACCGTCAAAGTCAGTATCAGCGAGTTGAGGGTCTGTACCGTATTGAGTCGATTCGAGAAGGTCAGACAAACCATCGCCGTCAGTATCGAGCGCTGCACTGATCGAGGTACCAGAACCTATCAAATCTTCTTCTGCTGCGCTTTCAAAACCACCGATACCTTCACTGGTTTGGAAGTAGCCGGAGAAACCGACGAAAAGCGAGCCAAAAATCAAGGTTGATATGATTGCGGCATAGGCCATTTGGTTGTGATTTAGAGACATTTCATACACCACGCACATCAGTGCAACTTTACCGACTTGGTGTATGGGTTATAGACCTTAACTCTCAATGTGCTATTCTTGTAGGAGAATGTATGTCTGTATTGAGTGTTTAGTATCAGTCCGTATACGATAAAAGCGACGAGATTTGGACAGACCAATTTTCGTTTTTTAGCTGTATTTCAACCCTTGCCCTACGTCCAAATCCCCGCTGCCAAAACGAAAACAGATACCCTACCAAAAGAGGCCACTGAGAACTCGGAGGCAATAGAAATTCAACTCCGCCTTGTTCGTCCAAAGGACTGATTTGAAGTGGTTTACCAAATCCAAAAGGCACGAGGTAAGCATCAATAAGTTGATCCCAGCTCCGTACATCTTGGATATAGATTGGTTGCTCGCTCTCTGAAACCAACTGATTCACGGCTAATGTGCACAGAACCAGCGGGACTTGCGAACGTGTATCGATACTGTCCGGGAATTTCCAGCACTCAAGCCAATCGGGCCTGAGTTGTATTCCTTGCATTGTTAATGTTTCAAAAAATCGTGCAAAGATTCCATTCGCCAGCATGCTGCTGCGTTCACCAGCATGAGTCCACCCGTTGGAAACTGTTTGTAAATCAAGGTTAAATGAAGATGAAGAGGCGTTCGGAGGAGATGAAGAATCCCAGCAAAGAACTGGGCTGGCAGGGGCTGCAGAGAATTGACGCTCTATGGATTCAAACTCAAGACGAATCGTATTGTTTGAGAGTTGCTGCCACTGTATTTTCGAACGCGATTGAGAAATATTCTCTGTGGCAGCAAGCGCAAAACCGCTGCACAACGGTGCCATGAGATTTGATGTCAAAAGGGATGTATCCAAGTCAAAGAAGCCCCATCCCATCAAGTTCCACCGGTTTGAAAGGGCAGTATTTTGTCGACGTTTCTTACGAAACCACCCCCCATCCAAGATAGAATTGGTGGTAAGAAAGTACTCCTCTTGGTCTGCAGCGGCATTGAGTAATTTACGGCCCAAGGGAACACCAGAAAATGTCTCCACGGCCAGCCACCATCGGTGGAAATCAACGAGATTCCATACCATCCATCCGTGACCCTCGGAATCACGGATTGAGCCATCAGTTGCGCAGTAAAAATGCTCCTGCAAGAGTGAAAGAACCGATTCAGCAGAATGTTTTGTTTCGTCACCAACTGACATAGACGAGCCTCAAAAGGGATAGCCAGTAACCTGTTCTTCGTTGAAGCAGTAACGGATGGTCTGGAAATTCGATTTCAAATTCGAGACATCCTTCTTCACAGACGACGGCTCTTCGGAATGCAACAGAACTCTTGCGTAAAGTCGAGCGACTTCCTGCATTTCTAAAACTCCCATTCCGACACGGGTCAATTCTTGAACACCGAGACGTAAGCCCGATGGAGTCATCGCTTTGGTATCACCGGGAAGCATATTCATGTTGGTAATGATTCCTGCGTCCTCCAACAATTGTGCCGCCTTGGCACCCGCCCCCGAGTCGGTAGAACCGTGACGCGTCAACACTTGATGCGATGCAGTGTATCCACGAGATTCAGCGAGGACGTCGAAACCTTCCGCTGCCAATGCCGAGGCAAATGCCTGTGCGTTTCGAACGATATCGGTTGCATACGCCTCCCCATATTCTTCAAACTCAGCTAAAGCAACAACCTTTCCCGCAACGTGGTGAAGGTGATACGATGAACAAACGCCAGGGAAGACTGCAGTGTTTAATTTCCGTTGGAATTTCGGGTCATCACTCGACGAGAGAAGGAATCCACCTTGGGGTCCGGGGAAGGTTTTGTGTGAAGAGCCAGTCATGACATCAGCACCCTCTCTCAATGGATCTTGGAATACACCACCTGCAATGAGACCCAATACATGTGCGCCATCGTACATCACTGTCGATCCAACTTCATGGGCTGCATCAGCTATCTCACGAAGGGGGGTTGGGAACAAAAAGACGGATTGTCCAATGAGTGAAACCTCGGGCTGGACTTCTCGAATGAGAGCGCATGCTCCGTCAATATCCGGCTCCATCCTCTCTTCATCCCATGGATAGGTCGACA
>OCOX01000062.1_pt1 | contig 12887 bp, 13 predicted proteins | sample 1534681 | NCBI WGS metagenome assembly OCOX01 (sample SAMEA3275498, study PRJEB22092) | marine metagenome | biome: ENVO:01000023; feature: ENVO:00002042; material: ENVO:00002010 | collected 2014-06-20T12:20:00+00 | depth 1 m
CTCCTGTTTAAGTCTTTCAGAGTATCGTCTGTCTTATGTGCCATTAGTTAGTTACACCTGGTTCAACTTCAACAATATTTACAACAGTTCTTTGAGCGTCTTGCTCAACGATGTCTTGTCTGAATGGTGTTAGAGCAGACTCATTGGCTGGTGTTGCGCTCAGTTTAATAAATGTATCACCACTTGAAACCGAGTCCACTTGCAGACCAACAATATTAATTGTGTCGCCTGAGTAGTCACCAACATTATCGACAATCACGGAATTGTCTGACTGATTGAAGACTTCAAGTTTGTTTGAGTTCAGTTTGTTGCGAATGATACAGTCTTTATTTTTAAACTTAAATGGAGATGATGTAATACGATAATTTACATCGTCTGGTGAAGCAATGGCAGCCGCATATCTAAGTTTGAATCCTTGAACAGCAGTCAGCGTAGGTGTAAAACGCCTTTGCATTCTTATGTCTGCACGAGACGAAAGAATTGCGGGAGAAATCTCATCAAGGTCTGTGAGCAGATTTGAACGACGGAACGATTGACCAAACTTACCCGTATTCGCTGAGAAGTATGAGTCAACAGCATCAGTCACTTGGTTCTTGATTGCATTTGGTGAGAATGTTGTCAAGTTTGGATTGAACTGGAAAAATATTGTTGGTTCAATAAATGTCTTGACGGGATCCTCGAACTTCAGCGTAAACGATGCAACTGCTAACTGTGCAGCCAAATCTTGAATTGCTGTTTTCGTTGTTTGTATTCGTGCTGCACTTACATCAGAGTTGAAGAGAATTGACAAGAACACGGTACCAAACTCTGGCTCTAGAGCATCTTGTCCACCAAACGCTTTGATGTCACTAATCAGAGAAGAGAACGATTCAAGAACAAGAGCAGAGTAATCTTCTGCGGTCACCATTCTGTTTTGAGCAGCATACTGGAATGGAGCATTCTTACGAATAGACGCAAGAGTTTCTTTTGTTGAACCTGAGATAGCATTTGCTTCTGTTGTGATATTCAAATCATATCCAACAGCACTGACAGTCACTTGACTCTGTGCTTCAAATGTTTTTGCAGTGTTTGCTTCAGCGCCTTTACTTGCAAGATATGATACAACAACTTTATTGCCCGCTACTGGTGCTTGACCCAAAGAGTTGCCGTCACCAAAAGTCAATTCGAAGAATCCGTTCGGCGCCTCTTTGAGAATGTATATTGTTGATGTTGAGTTGATTGTCACTGCATCAGCAATGTTTGTATAGGTCACTGGTGTCGAACTTGAAGGTGTTTCATATACACGAACAACCGCAGTTGTGATATCAACAGTCTCATCAGGAATAATATACACAGTATCTTCGCTCTGTGGTCCAATTAGAAATGTCTTAGTCCTTGCGGTACCTTCTTTGATTGAAATTTTGTCACTACCTAGAGCATCTTTGAATACATAGATTCCGTTACCATCGTCTGTCGCTGTGATATCGTCTGTTGTCTGAAACACAAAGTCTGTGTCATCAACAGTTGTATTGAATTTAAATCCATCATTGATTTGAACAGTGGCAGGACGACCCGCAACATCAGCGAGATTGAGAGATAATTTTACTTCAGCAGTGGCAGATGTCACCGACTTAGGAATATATCCAAGACCTTCTGCAAGAGAGACAATCGAACTACGAAGTTGAGCAGTTCCAAGATATGACTCGTTCAAAGCAAAGTTAGCAATCAGACCATTATAGTGTGTGTTGTATGATAACACATCCAGAATGTTCGACAGACCAGATGCTTCAAAGTTGTAATCAGAAAACTCGTCTTTCTCTGCAAGAAAGGTTTTTAGATTATTCTTGATAGCATCGATATCTAATGCGCTTGATTTTATTGTTGTTGCCATTATCGTAACCTTGATAGTGTTGTTGAGAACTCAACTATCTCCTCTGTGTTCACAACCTTGAACAAAACTGTGATTGATATTGAATTATTGTCTGGTAGAGCATTTACAGTGATGTCTAAGATTTCTGCCCTTGGTTCGTATGTTTCTATATTTGTTTTAATCTGTTCAATCGCATATGGTGATACAGTATCTTCATATGCGTGTTCAAAAAGAAGACTTACCATATTTGCACCAAAGTCTGGCGCGAATGGTTTCTCAAGACGATTTGTCAAAAGAATTGTTTTGATTGCTTGTTTAACAGCAGCAGCATCAGTCTTCTTAAAGATTTCGCCACTTACTGCTTTTGCAGTAAACGTCAAGTCGATGTCCGTATACTGTCGATTGCGTGATGTCGCAACCGATGCAGTTTGCAGGTCATTATCCTCTTGTGCGAATGCTCTTCTTGTAGTCATGCTTCTATTTATATCAGTTTTCTAGAATTTCTATGAGTTCATTGTTCTTTTGTAGTTGGTTATTGAAAACAGTTTGAATGTTTTTCTTAAAAAGAACATCAAATGACTCAGGTATCGTTGGAACCTCAAGTCCAATCTGTGCTGTCAGACTTCCATCTGGATTGTATGTGTCATAATCAAGCGTCAACTTCTGATAATTGATGTTGTCTTTCCAGTATTCTGCTACATCAAATGTCTTTTCGAAATCAATGTTGCCATCTCTGTCGATAACCTGATAGTAACACAAGCGACCATTATACTTCTTTTCTGTCACGCTGTCAAGAGATTCTAAACCACCAGGTCTATAAAGACCTTCACTCACAACAAGACGAACATCATTGAAGTGTGTTGTATTACCATTGATTGTGCGAATCGCTTCTGCATGAAGATACAGATTTCGTGCAATCTGAAATCTTTCCGCATTTGTTGAGATGTGATTGAACGGTGTTCTGTCACCATATGCTCCAAGAAACTTAGCAATCGTCACACCAGGTGCCAATTTAGTTGCTGAACTAATCGAGTCCTGGAAGTTCGGGTTATATACTGGGTCAACAAGAATAATCATTTAAATCTCTTACCTCTATTTTCAATCGCATTACCAATTGGTGTAAATCCAAAACGACCTTTAGGTGCTTTGCCTACAGTTCTGCCAATTTTTGGTGGAGTAACTGTATTATATGTGGAACTTAATCTACCTTCTGCTACAAGTCTGCCACCAATCGAGCGATTACCACTTGAGCGGAATGAAGAGCGTATTTCTTGTGTAGACGGATGCTTGTCAAAGATACCATTATAGTCATCGACAAATGTAATCTGATTGGCGAGGTCATCAGCAATCTTTACATTCTTAATCGAATATGTGCCAGCCATTGTGTGACCTGCAACGATAGGAATTGTGATAGGCGGACCTGATGGAGGAGTTGGAACGGCTTTAGGAGTAACCGGAAAACCAAAGCCGCCAGCACCCAGAGACCCAGCGGTACCTGCTGTCAATGCTGAGAAAGCATTATTAGATAAGATTGCTTCGAGTGACTGACCCAGAAGATTACCATAGAATGTAGCACCTGAAGCGAATGGAACAGGACCAAGAGGACCCATGTATGCTTTACCAGTAAAGTCAACAAACTGACCACCAATCGCACCACTCGCTCCCATAACGGATACTTTTGCCGCACCTGTGATGTTTGTATTTGTAGCCGTTACAGCAAACTCTTTCTTACCCGTTACAAGAATAGCATTATCGCCATGAATACCGATATCACCTTCTGCTAGTTGCTCATAGTCTTTCTTCGTAACAATTCTGTAGTCATCAAACTGCATGTCTGTTCTACGACCAACTGTGCGATTACTTCTACTACCTGACACTTCATTGACATCATTACCGAGAATTCTTGTTTTGTTGTTCTGAACGACACGCTCTTTCTTATTACCGCCTACATTGACATTATAGTTACCTGCAACATCTACATTGTAGTCACCTTTGACAACAAGATTGAGGTTTCCGTTATAGACCATGCTGCCATGACCCTCAACAATCAATGTCTGGTCCCCACCTGTGACTTCGACTTTATTATTGACAGCCGAGATGATTACTGTGCCATCTGCTCTCATCTCTACGCCAGCGCCTGTGCGATGCTTGACTAGAATACGCTCACCGCCTGGTGTGTCATCATACTCAACGACATGACCAGATGTTGTCTCTTCGACTTGATTGAATGGAAACTCAGATGCGCGTTGCGGTTCGATATTCAGCGATACGCCGACTTCACCACCACCGATGTAGAGTTCGTTGATTTTTGTGCCACGAGCAGCCTTGTTGATTGACGACCCATAGTTGTATTCAACCTTTGGATATTCACCAGTCGGATCCTGCATGCCATCACGAGGAACACCAATCGTTACTTCTTGAGCCTCGTTCTGCTTCAGTCTTGTTTCTAAATCATCTTTTTTCGTAGTCATACTATTTCACTCGACTTTAGTGGCTCGGTATTAAATGTGTCTGTCACTGTATTTTTCTTTCTAAACACCGCTTCAACATAATCAGGAACATCAAAGTATGGGTCAAACTCTTCAACATCAATATCATTGTGACCAAATACTTGACCGCCTGGATATCTTTGATAGAATACAGACAGAAACTTTTCAAGAGTTGTGAACTGTTCTCGTGTAAACGATTGAGCAGAACGCAACTCGCTTGGGTTATTGACGCCTGTAGATGCATTGATACCACCAACAAGAACAACACCCAGTGACCTGAGATTATGATTGTTTACAGGTGCATGGTCACCAACTTTATTCGGTGGTCGTCCACGCTGAAGTCTGCCATCTCGTCTAATGACATAATGATATCCAATGCCATCATGTCCAAGTTGATTGTGTATCTCATTGATTTCTACAGAACCAATATTTTTATTTGTGTGTGTATCAGATGCGTGAATGACAACTTCAGTAATTTCACGACCAATAAGTGTAAATTCGCTTTCAAGTTCTTCAACAGATGCAATGTATGTAAATGCATCAGATGATGTCGCTTTACCTGCCCACTTCTCATTTATCTTAATCAGAGACTCAGCCTCTTCAAAGATTGGGTCAACAAAAACAGAACCAGATATTGTTGTATTGACAACATCAGATATCAATGTGGCTGAAACAGTGTTTATCTTGTCTACAATATTTTCAATATCTGCTTCAGCAACACCGTTTTCTTTCAACACTCGTCTTGTCTCATCGACTTGTCTCTGAATGGTTCCCTCTTCTACAGTAGACGCAAGTTCAACCGCTCTAGAATTGAGTGTATCATCAGCAAGTGAGACATCTTTTACAGCAGATGTAAAAAGTTTTGTGTCACCACTTATCACATTCTCTAAGAGAGCCTGTTTCTTTGCATCAGGAAAAACTGTTCCTGAAAGTCTATTTAATACAGAACTTGCATTACTACTTACTTTCTCAACAACATCACCTAACACACCTTGACTAAGCAAGCCTTTTGCAACGCCTTTCAATGAATTTGTTTTAAAGTTTTCAACTTGATTAGCAAAACTGTTGATTGTTCCTGTAGCGTCTTTTACTTTGCTCACAATATCGCTCACACCATTCACTGCATCAAGGGAATTCTTTGCGCTTGTTATACCTTCACTTAATTGACCAATTGATGTTACATTGCTCACAGTATCTTTGAGCCCGGCTACACTGTTGATGCTGTTTACAGAACTTACGCCTTTGACGACATCTGTTATATTTCCAAAGTCAGCGACTTGACTTATTTTACCGACATCCGCGAGTTCACTTACTGATGCACCTAAATCTGTGAATGATGATGTCAGGTCACCTGCTAGACTTGAAGCACCTGCTTTGGCGGCACTCATCACACCATCAATACTGGGAATGCCTCCACCAGATGTGAGTTTTGCTCCCATATCAGAAATAGAACCTAGACCTGTAAGAAGAGAGACAATTGAAGCAACAGTGCTTGCTATTCCACCACCTGAGATACTTGTTGCGAAACCACCAGCGGCTGAGTCATATGAGACAAAACCACTATCGTTTAGATTTGCATTGATTGTTGCTGTTGAATATGGCATAGTGATTGCTGTTGGGTCTAATATACCCGAAAGATTAGGAACACCAGCCGTGATTTCACAAAGACCTTCACCTAGAAGAACATCGTTTGGTGTCATCTGAACAGCGTCAAGGCTTTTGATACCAGCATTGACAGCACCGGCTTTCTCACCAACAAGCGTTGCGGCTTTTCCGTATATCTCATCTTGAGCAACAGGAGCCAGACCGAACTCCTTTCTTCTTTCATTTGCAAGCAGTCTGGTATTGATTTGGTCTTTTGTATATGTCTTTACCATTATGTTATCCTGTCAAGAAACTGTTTTGCTTTTTCTTCGATATTAGCAGACAGGCTTTCATTATTTAAATAATATCGAGCAATGATTTCTGCGGTTCCTTTTGCGCCTTCAATTCTGTCTGATTGAAGAAGCAAGATATTTGCACGAGCCTTCTCGTTATTTAGTTCGTATGCAACATATTTTAACTGAATGGTAAATCGTGTTGAGTTGTTTGAGAAGTTTCGTAGTTTCTTCGTTCTGTCTAGATTAAAGTTGCCCAGACCAACACCATTCTTACCTGTGACACCTGTTGTCATATTAGACGCAACAGACAGACCTGCAACGATTGAGACACTTTGTTTGATTGTATAGCCAAGATTTAGAAAGAATTGTATTGCAGTCTTTTCACGAGCATTTTGTGTCGCTTTTGATGGTTGAGAAAGCAATTCATTTTCTACTGGCGTATTCACTTCTTCAATGACATCAAACGCACGAGTCGCTACTCGGTCACTCTGATAATCATTTCTTAAATCAAACACCGTCTGATTTGTTTGCACTTCTGTTGGTGTCTCAATGTGAGGCAGAGAACCAAGAACAATCGGTACCTGTGAGTTCACACCATCTGCAAATATACCAAAGACAAGTGCATTTGCTTGAATGTTTGGAGAACGACCAATACCTGAGATGCCACCTTCTGTAGTAGGCACCATACATTGCGCCCACGGCAAATCATTCTGAGGAATGTTTCTTGTTGACTCTGTGTGCAGACCATGAACACGAATCTTGACACGACCCTCAAAACCATATGGAGGTGTTGCATCAATCACAGTCGCAATGAACCAGCGTGTGTTATCGCCATAGTATTCAGATGACAGTGGTTTCATTTCATAGTTCATTATAGTCTCTCAAGTTTACACACGTTCATGCTGACTGTGTGCTGTGTTCCGTTGAAAGTGTGACGCACATCATAGATAAGTGCATCACCTGACCGTTCGTTATCTATCAGGTCATCTTTGTGACCATCTTCTGTTCTCTCGACATCATCACCTGCAATCAACAAAGAGATAATGTCACCTGCGCCTGCACCACTAATGAAGAACGACTCACCCGCAACAGCAATATTGAACATATCTTTTATGAGATGATTTTTGATTGCTTTACTTTCAATCTTCTTTTGAAAACGAGACGCATCATACTCATCATGATAACTCTTCTGTTCACCATACACTCCGCTTGATGTAATCGTGTGATAACCAATCGCGTCATAATCATCCATAAGTCTGTCACCAAATTTCGCTTCGGTGTCAAATACATTTTGTTTCTTGATATTAATAATGTTATCGTTGCTAAGATTTTCTAGTGTTTTTCTAAATGAATAATGACTCTTACTAATACGACCCGTATTCAGATTTGTGTTCGCATATTCTGCACCAATCGAACCTGCTTTGACAAGACCAAAAGAGTTGCCCATGTCAGAGTATGAGATATCTTTGATGATAGATGCTCTTTCGAGTCCTGTGCCTTTCTCAGCGGTTGAGATATTTGATTGACCATATGTGAATGGTAATTTAGCGTTCCATGCGTCTTGTGTCAACATCGTGTCTAGATTACCAATTCGTAGTCTGTCATCGTGTATTGATGCCCATACAAAATATGGTGAACCATTCTTTGTTGTTGCTCTTTTCTGAAGCCACTTCACAGCAGCAAGAGGTGAGAGACTAGGAATAATTACCTTCACATTCTCTTGAAAACCCTGTGTCTCTATTAGTTTGTTTGTGCTACGCTCTGTTTCTGTATAAGATGCATCAACCGATTTGTTTAATTCAGACAGAATAATACTTGACATGATGTCTGTAATACGCCCAGTGTATGACTTACTCACCTCTTTCAGGCTATTTAAAAATGCGTGTTCATCAACAAACGACATCGTGTATAGACTTGCATTACCTGCGGCACCACTTTTAACACGACTATCAACACTTGTTATAACAAATGTTCTTTGTTTTGTAACATCTTTACCGCCTGGAGGAAACACCTCTACTGGCTCACCGCTTTCGTCGGTCGTCACACCTGCGATTGTTAGTTGAAGTTTCTCAGTACCTTTGAAACTCATCTTCTCAAAGAGACCTTTGTCATCAAGAATAACCATCTCACCTGAAACATAAGGTTTGTCAAGACTTTCATAGAGAGATACCTCTACTATCATAGTCTTCACATCAATATAGTTTTCATCGAATCCGCCAAATCTATCAGCGGCGATGAATGCTTGCTTGATTACATACTGTTGCCCGGGACCTGACATAGATTATCCTTTGTGAAACGCGAAGAACTCCGCAACAATATCACCAACAACATCTGGTCTGAGGACTCTAATTTCTCGAAGTGAGTCATTTGCACTTTCAAGTCTTTCAGCGTATGTTACAGGAACATATCCTGACGGTATTGTATAAGTGTGTGGGTCAATGTCTTGAATGATTCCGTCTGCATCTTCATAATGATGAACTGAGTCATACTGATAGTTATCATCACGAACTACCGCAATAGATGTTCCAAACTCAGCATCGAGATATGTGATGGTTTCGCCACTGTTAAGATTATTGCCACCACTATCATAGACAACCTGTCCCAAATCAAGATTGCGCTTGATAACTGTTCCGGTCGTTCCGCTTGTAAGACCTTCAAATTGGTCACCCGGGTTGAAGATTTGAGCAATATCTGTTGTCGTTGTCAATGTGCGATATGGATATTTACTTGCCTTGAGTGCAGTTATCTCAGTCGAGAATATCGGCCAACCCTGCTTTCTCAGTTTATCATTTAACAGAAAGAATGTGAAGTAGTAATCAACAGTGCCATACAGACGATATGAAAGAGTGTCTGGTCTTTCTCCTGATTGAACTGTATAGTTGTTATAAAAAGAAACATTATCTTTCAACAAATCAATTATGTCAACATACTGACTGAGATTGTTATAGAGAACAGCATCTTCGTTATCACCAAAACGATAGCCTACGACATCGAAGTTGTCAAAATAATTTGTTACAGCAGTCATTAGAATCCACCCTCAACGATATCTTTTTTACTTAGTGTTCTGATTTCCGTGAACGAAAGCGTCATGTCAATCTCGTTGAACTTACCATCATCATGAAATGACATGTTTGATGGATTGTAGTTCGTAGAGATGTCGCGCAAATGACACGGCAAAATCTTATTTGCAATCTCTTGATTGTCATAGTAGATACGAATACCAAACTTCTTCGGGAATCTATAACCGATTGATAAATCTCGTGTGCCAGGTGCGATGATTTCTTCAGGATATAATTCTGAACGGAAGAACTGAATGATGTCTTCTACTTCCTGTGCTTCTTTTCGAGACTCAGCAAAGAACTTAAATGTGAAAGCAAACTCACGAACACCAACTTTTTCAAAGAGTGTTCTTGTGTTCGGATTTACTGTGACACCAATACCAAGTCTGAAGCCTGCATTCGCTACTGTTCCCAAAGAACTGAAACTGGCTTTATCAAGAGCCTGAACAACCGCAGCAGTTGCAACATCATCGCTCACACCACTTTTAAGTGAGTTTGCGATTGTTGAAATACCACCAAATATCCCTGCGCCACCAGATACAGCAGCACCAGTTACTCCCAGGTCTACACCTGAATATGAAGCATTGTCACGGAACTGAAGACCTACTGGTAAATAAAGTCTACACTGTTTATCTGATGGACTAAATCGAGAACGTGTTACAATAGGCTGTTTAGTATTGTCTTGACCATCAAATGCTTGTTTATCTTTATTCGTAAATACTTCTTTTGCTTGCCCGCTGATAAAATTGGCAATCGCTTGCGCGCCATCAACCGCAGCATCTTTAGCGGCGCTGGCAGAAGTGATTGTTTCAAGTTTCTTTCTTGCTGACTCAGTGAACTGTTTCAGTGCTTTTCTGTTTGAGTTTTGCTCATTCAGAACACTAAACTGAATATATCCTTTGTAGTTCGGTTCATTCAAAGGATATTGTAATGTTCTTGTTGGTTTCTTTTCTTGAACTGCCATGTATTTTCTCAATAAATAAGTAAACAACTTTCTTGTTATTTATAGGGTTTTATGGCATATTCTGGAAGATATACGGTTAAAAATCCAAAGAAGTATAAAGGCGACTCTACACAAGTCGTTTATCGCTCTCTTTGGGAGAAACACGCATTCAAATGGTGTGATAATAACTCAGATATTGTTGAATGGTCAAGCGAAGAAGTCGTAATACCATATCTCTATGAGGTCGATAAGAGATACCATAGATACTTCATGGACCTCAAGATTAAGTTTCGCAATGGCAAAACTGTGCTTGTTGAAATAAAACCAGACAAAGAGACACGACCACCCGAAGGTCAAAGACGAACCAAGCGATATATCAATGAGGCTTTTACTTACATCAAGAACCAGAATAAGTGGGATGCAGCATACGAATACGCACAAGATAGAGGTTGGGAGTTTTGGATATGGACAGAAAAGAATGAGCCATTGAAGTCTATCATTCCCAAATCAACAAAGCAACTAAAACCATTTAAGAGGAAAAAGAAGTGAGTGATTTCGATATTCATATGATACGAGTCAAAGATGACTTCAAATCAGAAACATACGCAAAGTATTGTGCAAAGAGTTGGACAGATGCAGGTTTCAAAGTCAACTTCTTTGATGCTGTGACGCCTGAAACAGTAAAAGATTATCCTGAATATGAGTTTCAGGAGAGGATACTGCCAGCAGAAAAGGGTTGTTTTCTGTCGATGATTGCTCTTTGGGAGCAGTGTGTGCTTGAAGATAAACCATTCTTGATTTTAGAACATGATGCATATCTAGAAAATCCAGATGCAATCACATATAATCCGTATGTGGACATCACATATTTCGGTCAGCACTGTATGGAAGCAAATCTATATCGCCCATCGTTCTGTGAGTTTCTGTTGAAAGTGTGTAGAGAAAATGAAAATGGTGGTCCGTTTGCACTAACAGAACACTTTCTTGGTATCGCAAGTAAACGCAGATATGGTCAATTATCACGTTTTGGTCGACCACATTTAAGATTTCATGGTCCAGATGCGCCTGTTCGACATGTTATCATACCACAACTTGGGACATATATTCAAAGACCACATAAACCAGAAGGTGATAGAAGCACAGCAGACAGATTAGACCGTGATGCAGATTTATTTAAAATAGTTCCTCTAAGAGTCGCTCTTAAAGCATAAATAGGTGTATGAGTAATTTATTTCAAAGACTCGAACTACAAGCGTTTCGTGCTGGTATCACACCACGCACCAAAGAAAGTCGTGCATGGTTTCAGAAGAAAGCATCTAATCTACGTTCAATCAATCGTGAAGCATTGATGAACGAGAAAGAGATATCTCGCGGCAGACAAGAAATCGTTGGTTCAATGCAGATGTTTATGTATGACCCAAAACTCAAAGATGAGTTACCATACTATGATGCGTTTCCTCTTGTGATTGTTGTCGGTCCAGCAGAAGGTGGATTCTATGGCTTGAACTTACATTACCTGCCACCAATTCTTCGTGCAAAGATGCTTGATGGTTTGATGGGCATTGCTACAAGTAAGAACACAGACAACGCAAAGTTTCGAGCATCATATAGTCTGCTTCAACGAAGTTCGAAGTTGAAATACTTCAAACCATGCTTCAAGCACTATTTGAACAAACACGTTAAAAGTCAGTTCGCAACTGTGTCTGCACCTGAATGGGAAATCGCTACGTTTCTACCAACAGCAGATTTCCGCAAGGCAAACAGACAGAAAGTATATTCGGACTCAAGGAAGATGATTTAGATGGCATTCTCTATCGAACAACTCAAATCAGAAATCTCCGCTGGTGGCGGAATGGCGATTGGCAATCTGTATCATGTTCAGTTGCCTACATTTACTGCACAGAACTTAGATGTTGAAATGCCTTCAATGAGTTTGCTTTGTAGAGCAGCAACAATACCTGGTCGTCAAATTCTCTCAACAGAAAAACAAATTGGTGTATATACAACAAAGATGGCATATGGCTTTGCTGCTGAAGATGTCACTCTGACATTCTATGCACTGAATGACTTTGAAGTCAGAAAGTATTTTGAAGTGTGGCAAGCAGCCGCAGTAAATCACACAACAGGCGCCGTCGGATATTTCGATGAATACACCGCACCTGTTGTCATACATCATCTAAAGAAAGAAGTAGCGTTTCCTGTGATTCGCAAGAAACTGTTTGATTCATCGAAAATACCTTCTTTCATTCGTGGTAAATTACCACGATTAGGTCCGCTTGACTTAGCACAAGGTGAGTTTGATTTAGACCTTGTGACTGGCGGTGGAATCACTTATGAAGTGACGCTAAATAAAGCATATCCAACTACACTGAATGCGATTGAGTTGGGTGCTGATGGGCAACTGTTAGAAATTACAGTTCAGTTGTCGTATAAAAACTGGGAAAGCAAATCAAAAGGAAGAGACAGCCTCATCGAAGCGGCTTCTGGAAGTCTTCTTGGCGAGTTGCTTGCTAGAATATAATTGGAGTAAATAATGGCATTACCTAGATTAAATGAAAGTCCAAAATATGAGATGGTAATTCCATCTTCGGGCAAGACTGTGAGATTTCGACCGTATCTCGTGAAAGAAGAAAAAGTTCTTCTGATTGCGTTTGAGAATGGTGATGT
>OCOX01000066.1_pt1 | contig 12635 bp, 7 predicted proteins | sample 1534681 | NCBI WGS metagenome assembly OCOX01 (sample SAMEA3275498, study PRJEB22092) | marine metagenome | biome: ENVO:01000023; feature: ENVO:00002042; material: ENVO:00002010 | collected 2014-06-20T12:20:00+00 | depth 1 m
CTTCCCCCGGTTGTCCCCCTACTCCAATCGATTGTCAATTCTCCTGAAACATTCGCTCCTATCAAACCCGAAAGCGAGTTTACCCAAATAAACAGTGCCGATGTTGCAGCAGCTGTTTTTGGTGTCGCCCACCCTTTTAGTAACAATACAGGGGAGAGGAAAATACCTCCACCAACGCCAATAACTCCACTAAAAAAGCCAATTGCTCCACCCAAAGGCATCGCTTTCTTCAATGTCAAATCTTCAGTTTTTGTATTGATCTTAACCTTAGATAATAATTTCCAAGATGCCCAAAACAACACAAGTGACAACAATATATCATAATACAAATCATCTATTGAGATATACCCTCCAAGAAAGGCCATAGGGATACTTGCGACAATGAACGGTACTGTTAATTTTAAATTATGGAAGCCATTTCTTTGGTAATAGAAAAATGCTATTCCAGCAACGACCAAATTAAGTATCCATGAATGTTGCTTTAACCATAAACTTTCCATCAATCCATACGAAGTCATAGACAATACTGCCAAATACCCAGATGCACCACCATGGCCAACACTTGAATACAACACAGCCACACAAAAAAGCCCGAATAATAAAATTACGAACTCAAACTCCATAGCAACCGATATTATGTCCCATAACATGAAAGTAAATCTCTTTTTAGGAGTTTCATGGGCAGCGGAACTCCTTATTTCATCCCACTCGAAGAGGCGATAGAAATCGCGCTCAAAAGGAGATTATCACCTGACAGCGAAGTCGTTTCTATCGACAATGCATTTCATAGGACGCTTTCAGAACCACTTTCGGCCCGAACGAACGATCCACCTTTCGACAATTCTGCAATGGATGGATTTGCTGTAAAATACAGCGAATCTAAAAACCCACCAAATACGTTTAAGATTTCCAATACCATAGCAGCTGGAAATAATTTTGATAATTCAATTATCAGTGGAGAGGCTGCTCGAATTATGACAGGTGCACCAATACCAAATGGAGCAGACTCAATCCTTCCAATTGAGGCTTGTGAAGTAGATGAGGGGAGTGGAACTGTTACTTTAAACCAAGAATCCAAACCTCATTTTATTCGTAAAAAAGGCGAGAACTTCACAGAAAATGAAGTATTGCTCAAAACAGGGACTCTTTTGACTCCCGAGAAAACTTCACTCTGTGCTGCTATGGGGCATGATAAAATCAAAGTCTTCAAACCACTTACCGTTGCCATAATTTCTACCGGTGATGAATTGAGATTACCAGGTGAAGATTTACAGAAAGGCGAAATCTACGAATCCAATACGTTTGGCCTTTCAGGCCTTGTTAAGTGGCTTGGACACGAACCGGTAAGGTTTCCTTCAGTAGTGGATAATTTAGATAAATTAAGAGAAACACTCGATGCTGCTGCAAAAACATGCGACCTCATAATCACTTCAGGCGGAGTTTCAATGGGTGAGAGAGACTTTGTTAGGAAGATAATGGAAGATGAGGGTGAAATTGATTTTTGGCGAATTAAAGTTAGGCCAGGCTCGCCACCACTCTTTGGTGCATGGAATGACACTCCAATCTTTGGACTCCCTGGAAACCCGGTTAGCAGCCATGTCGTTTTCAGAGTGCTTGTTGCGCCGTACTTACGAGCAGCGACTTCTGGCGGCGGTGTTGAAGAAAAGCGAGTACGTGTGCAGTTAGCAGAACCGTTCAAAACATCTCCTAAAGACCTCATTCTTCGGCGAATTGTCATCGATACATCGGGGGAAACTCTGCTCGCGTATTCGACCGGGTACCAGGGTTCAGGCAATCTCCATAGCTTGGTTTTGGCTGATGGTTTGACGCTGCTTGAACCGGGCCACACCGGCGAAAAGGGCACCTGGTGCGACGCTCTTCTCTTGTAGGTGAAAACATGAAATTTACACCCCCCCACGAACAGACACTTCTCGATGCTCTATCGGATTTTATGAAAGAAACATCTCGAGCTAAACTACGCAAGATGCTTACCGAAGGGCGAATTCAAGTGGATGGAACAATCCAGCACAAAGCCAAGTTCCAGGTTAGCAAAGAAGTTCAGATTGAAATTTTAAGTCGAGTCAAAGCCCAAGAAATCACTCCACCACCGATTCCTAAGCACAAACGAATCAACCTTAACGTCATCTGGGAGGACGATGCCATTCTTGTTGTCGAAAAGCCAGCCGGTCTTCTCTCAATTGCCACCAATAAACTCGAAGTTGACACCCTCCATTCACGATGCGTTGATTATGTGAGGCTCGAAGACGAACGAAACTGGTGCCATATCGTTCACCGACTGGACCGTGATACCTCAGGAGTTATGGTTTTTGCACGGCATGAACGACATAAGGAATACATCCAACTCCAATTCGCACAGCGTGCCGTTCACCGAACCTATCACGCACTTGTTGAGGGCCGTCCAAAAAACAACTCAGGTTCGACCAGAGAATGGCTCGTTGAGGATAAACAACTCCACGTTAAGCGAGTAAAGTCGAGCTTTCATGGAGCGAAAGAAGCCATTACGCATTGGAGCGTTTCGGAGACCGATAATCACATATCGCTCCTTCAAGTCAGTATTGAGACTGGAAGACGGCATCAAATTCGAATGGCCATGAGGTCACTGGGCTGCCCAGTCGTTGGAGATGAACTGCATGGAGCCGAAACGAATCCATTAAATCGCGTTTGTTTACACGCCTCTGCTCTTGAATTCCTTCATCCTGAAAGCGATGAACCGGTACGATTTGAAGCTCCGATTCCTCGGGGTTTTCATCCTGCTTGAAATCGAAAACCTTCCTTTCCAAGATAAGTTACAGCCATCAAATATCGCTGATCAGCAAGAACTCAATCTTGCATCGATTTCCTTGGAGTAAAAGCACGACTTGAAGAACCGTTGACTGTCCGTTAAGACTGAGGCGAGACCATGAGTCAACCAGGTGATGAAGGTTGGATTGAAGTTCGTGGGGCGCGCACACACAATCTTCAAGACGTAACCGTCAAACTCCCAAGGGGGCAATTTGTTGTGATTTCTGGAGTGTCAGGCTCCGGAAAATCCAGCCTCGCTTTCGACACACTGTATGCGGAAGGTCAACGCCGCTATGTAGAGAGTCTTTCCTCTTACGCCCGTCAATTTATTGGTCAGATGAAGAAAGCAGATTGCGATGGAATTGAAGGCCTTTCTCCAGCCATTTCCATTGATCAAAAACAAGGCTCTCACAACCCACGTTCTACAGTTGCTACAGTTACAGAGATTCAAGATTATTTGAGACTGCTCTGGGCTCGTATTGGTAAGCCACACTGTCCAACATGTGGTAGAGAAGTAGCACGGAGAACGGTCCAAGAAATTGTTGATGATATCGTATGGCACATGGAAGGTCACGCCATCGTCTTGTGGTCTCCAGCGGTGAGAGCCCGTAAAGGAACGCATCAAGACTTGTTCCGACAACTCGTTGAGCAAGGATATTTGCACGGCAAGGTGAACGGCCATGAAGTTGAATTTGAAAACCCTCCAGAACTTGACAAGAACTTTCGGCACGATATTGATGTTCGAATCGATCGTTTACGATGCACTCGCGAACGCCGCCAGCGCCTCACAGAATCCGTTGAAGGTGCATTAAAAATTGGTGGTGGAACAGTTGCGATCGAAAGCCTTGAGGCGCCACCAGAAGATGCTGTACTCTCAGAAGGCACACGTTCACACTTCACAAAACAGGGAGAGACAATCGCATGGTCTGAAGACTTCGCTTGTCCGGACCACGGGGCCTTCATGCCCGAATTATCCCCACGAGTCTTTTCCTTTAATTCTCCACTTGGTGCCTGTGGAGTCTGTCAAGGATTGGGTGTAGAACGGCAATTCAACATCGATCTTATTGTTGACGGCACACTAACCGTTTCGAATGGATGCGTTCGCCCATGGCGTCAATCCATGTCACCGTCGTGGTACCGACGTCTCCTCGAACAAGTGTGCCAACACTATGGTATATCGCGAAACACCCCCTTTGAATTACTTGATGACGATGACAAAGACATCCTCTTGAACGGTTCGGGCTCTACCGTTATCAACTTCCATTTTGAGTCCGATAACGGCTCTGTTTACAAGATGAATCGGCCTTGGGAAGGAATCATTGCTCGCTTGCAAAAAACATACACAGAGACCACTTCAGAACGTACGCGCAGCCGTCTGGTAAGCTGCATGACCGACCTCGATTGCTCTTCATGCGGCGGTGAAAAACTCAATGCTGCTGCCCGGTATGTGTCTGTTGGCGGAATTCGACTTCCCGAAGTGAGTCGTTGCTCCGTTCACGACTCTCTCGCACTTGTTCGTGCTTGGCATCCTGATGGAGACGGCGCCCCTGAGAGTTTTGCAGACGTTCTCGAAACGCTTGATGAGCGCAGTCTGTTTATTGGAAAGGACATATTGAAGGAAATCGAAAACCGTCTTGGATTCCTTGACAGTGTAGGTCTTGATTACCTCACTTTAGATCGAAAAGCCAACACACTTTCTGGTGGCGAAAGCCAGCGTATTCGTCTGGCAACCCAGATTGGAAGCCGCCTCACAGGAGTCATGTATGTGCTTGACGAACCCTCCATCGGCCTCCACCAACGAGACAACGCTCGCCTTCTCGCAACACTGCGAGAGTTGAGTGACTTGGGGAACACCCTCATCGTTGTTGAGCACGATGAAGATACACTACGCCAAGCCGATTGGTTGTGTGATCTCGGGCCAGGTGCTGGACTTGAAGGTGGAATGATTGTTGCAAACGGCCCCCCAGAGGTGGCCATGAAAAACAAAGAATCTGTAACCGGTGCGTTCCTGAGCGGCGAACGCGTCATTGAAGTTCCAAAGAAGAGAAGGAAGCCGACGAAGAAGTGGATTGAGATTAAAGGAGCGCGCCACAACAATCTACAAACCATCAATGCAAAATTCCCAATCGGTTGCATGACTGCCGTAACCGGCGTGTCCGGGTCAGGCAAGTCCTCATTGGTCTCGGGGATTCTTGCCCCCGCCCTTCAACGCTATCTCCATAATTCGGACAGTGTTGCCGGGAAACACAAGTCATTGAAAGGTTTGGAACATGTTGACAAAGCCATCATTATTGACCAATCTCCAATCGGTAGAACGCCACGTTCTAATCCTGCCACCTACACCAAAGTGTTTGATGAAATCCGCATTCTGTTTTCGAAAACAACACTTGCGAAGGAACGCGGTTACAAACCAGGGCATTTCAGTTTCAATGTAAAAGGCGGCCGATGCGAATCGTGCAAAGGCGCAGGCTCAATCAAATTGGAAATGAACTTCCTTCCGGATGTATGGATTACTTGTGACATTTGTCAGGGTTTGCGCTACACTCGAGAATGCTTGGAAGTCACATGGAAAGGAAAGAACATCAATGATATTTTACAAATGCCAATCGGCGAAGCCGTTGTTTTCTTTGAGAACCACCGTAAAATCTTCCGCACACTCGATACTCTACGCGCAGTCGGCCTTTCGTACGTTCGTCTCGGTCAACCCGCCACAACCCTTTCTGGCGGTGAAGCTCAACGAGTAAAACTCGCCAGTGAATTAAGGCGCCCTCCGAACAAACATACCGTCTACATACTCGATGAGCCGACGACAGGCCTTTCGTTCTCAGACGTCGAATTGCTCATCAATGTCCTCCTTGAACTCCGAGAAAAAGGTCACAGCGTCATCGTTATCGAACATCATTTGGATGTCGTCAAATCCGCCGATTGGGTTCTTGACCTCGGCCCAGAAGGGGGAGAGCGTGGAGGAACTATTCTCGCTCAAGGCACTCCAGAAGACATCGCAGCCCATGAAGGCAGTTTTACAGGCCAATATTTGGCGAAACTCCTCAATTGATTTCTCCGTATTGTTCAAAGAGCGTAGTCTACGGCATTCTCTACGCCCCCTACGGGGGCGGGTGTAACTCAATGGCAATAACGCGTGTAGAAGTAACGCCAAAACAAGGAACTGGAATGCGCGATGTCCGTGGCGACGTGGTCCGACGGCAACTCAAAGCCGACCATGGGATCGATGTTACAGAAGTTCGCTCAATAACCGGGTTTCTCGTCAAATCTTCAATTCCGTCACTCGAGATATCGAAACGCGTCAACGATTTATTCTCAGACCCAATTATTGAAGATGCAGTCACAGACACCCTTTTTCTGACATCCTCTCCACATTTCCCAAAAGTTCCTGATGCCGCCATCACTGTTGGCTTCAAACCCGGGGTAACAGACAACCCCGGCAGCGCCGCATACGACGGCTTCCGAACTCTTTTCACTCAGGAAGAAACACTTGAAGACGCTTCAATTTCAACATATCAAACCTATATTTTCTACGGGCTCCCAAGTGAAGTAACCGCCGAGTGGCTCGCAACAACATTACACAACAACCTCATTCAGCGAGCAGTGGTTGCGGATGGTAAAGCATGTGCCCAAGCACAATGGCCCGCTATTGATTACCCTGAAAAACCCCCTCAGACATTAACCCCCCCTGAAGCAATGAACTTAGAAATACCAGATGAAGAACTCATTACTTTATCAGAATCCGGCCTTCTTGCACTTAATCTCGAGGAGATGCAAACGATTCAGGGACATTACAGAGATGCGGAAGTTCAAACGTCCCGTGCAGCAGTCGGAATAGTTGCCAATGCCCCGACCGATGTTGAACTTGAGTGCCTAGCACAAACATGGAGTGAGCATTGTAAACACAAAATTTTCGCTTCAAAAATTCATCACGTGGACACTGAAACGGGTGAAGACAGCGTTATCGATTCAATATTCAAGACCCACATTATGAAACCAACTCACGATATGCAAAACGAAGTCGATTGGCTTCTGTCTGTTTTTCATGACAATTCAGGCGTCATTGCGTGGGATGAAAATTGGAGCGTTTGTATGAAGGCCGAGACGCACAACTCCCCTTCGGCACTGGACCCATACGGGGGCGCTATGACGGGAATTGTTGGCGTAAACCGCGATATATTGGGGACCGGCCTTGGCGCTCGACCAATCGCCAATACCGACGTGTTCTGCTTCGGGCCTCCAAATTGGGAGGGCGATTTACCCGACAACCTCTTCCACCCATCACGAGTTCTTCGCGGGGTGCATGCGGGCGTACGTGTCGGCGGAAACGAATCCGGGATTCCTACTGTAAATGGGGCGATTGTCTTTGATGACCGCTACATCGGCAAACCTCTCGTTTATTGCGGCACAGTTGGAATCATGCCACGCGTTCTTCCTGACGGTCGTGAATCGCACATCAAGACTCCAACATCCGGCGACATCGTGTACATGGTTGGCGGAAGAGTAGGTTATGACGGGATTCATGGTGCTACTTTTTCATCTCTTGAACTCACTGAAGAATCTCCTTCCAGCGCAGTTCAAATTGGCGACCCTATCACGCAAAAGAAAATGCTTGACATGGTACTCGAAGCACGTGATGCTGGCCTGATTACATGTATAACAGACAACGGCGCTGGAGGCCTTTCTTCATCTATTGGGGAGATGGCTGAATACACCAACGGGTGTGAGATTGACTTGGCTAAAGTCCCCTTGAAGCAACCCGGCCTATCGGCATGGGAAATTCTTGTATCCGAAAGCCAAGAGAGGATGACGATTGCAGTTAACTCATCGGATTGCGCCGCATTTGAAGCCATGGCCGATCTTCACGAAGTGGAGGCAACCCCAGTTGCAACGTTTACCAGCAGCGGTATGTTCCATGTCAAATACAACTCCGACACGGTTGCCTATCTCCCTATCGAATTCCTTCACGATGGCGTTCCGCAACTTCAACTTGAGTCAGAATGGCGCACTCCTCAACAGGCAACCTTCAACCCTGAAACCATTGAATTGGGTGACGAAGCAGGACACTCCCCTGTTCTGTTAGATATGCTTGCCCGTCCGAATATTGCATCCAAGGAATCATGGGTTCGACAGTACGACCACGAAGTCATTGCTCAAACAGCAGTAAAGCCGTTCGTAGGGGTTGAAAGAGATGGACCGGGAGATGCAGGAGTCATTGCTCCACTGCACGGCAATCCACATGGTTTGGTCATCTCTTGCGGAATTGCTCCTCGCTATTCCGACTTAGACGCTGGTGCTATGGCAGCAGCTTCGATTGACGAAGCCGTTCGGAATGCAGTTTGCGCAGGCATTGATGTTGACAAGATGGCTGGGTTAGACAATTTCTGCTGGCCCGACTCCATTGAGTCAGTGAAAACCCCCGATGGAAAATTCAAACTTGCACAACTCGTACGAGCAAACAGAGAACTTGAGCGTGTGTGCCGCGCCTACCGCCTACCATGCGTCTCAGGTAAAGATTCGATGAAAAATGACTACGGAACCGGCGAGAACAAGATATCCATCCCCCCTACGCTTCTTTATTCGGTATTTGGCGACCAACCAGACGTACGTTTTACCGCTACAAGCGATTTCAAAGGCGCTGGAGAACGAGTTTACCTTGTCGGTATTTCAAAGGAAGAACTCGGTGCCTCAGAACTCGCCTTCATGATGAAGGAAAGCGGTCGGGCAGAAGGAATTGGTGGACAAGTCCCCCTCCTTCCACATCCTGAACAAAACATCAACACATACAGAGCACTCTCGACTGCGATTCATGCCGGCCTCATCCGTACGGCTCACGATTGCTCTGAAGGCGGCGTAGCAGTCGCTGCGGCTGAAATGTGCATTGGTGGGCGAATCGGTGCGGAGTTGGATATCGATGGAACCGGTGATTCAAGTGTTTGGTCTCGTCTTTGGGGCGAATCTCTTGGCCGATTTATCGTAGGCGTTCAGCCTGAGCACGAAGCCGATTTCATCGAATGGATGGCAGGCCACCCCCTTACATTCCTTGGAACGGTCACCTCTTCCCAAGAACTCATTATTTCCGACGGTTACGACCCACTCGTCAAACTCGACATACCAGCAATGGTTGATGCGTGGCAGAATACTTTGGATATGACAGGGGGCGTAGCATAATGCCAAAACCTCGAGTTGCCGTGTTGTTCGGATTTGGAATCAATTGTGATCATGAAACCGCAGCCGTTTTCAATTTGGTTGGTGGAGATTCTGAACGCATACATGTGAATCATTTTGTGCAAGGAAATCGAGCTCTCGACGATTTCGATATCCTCGCAGTTCCTGGCGGTTTCTCATTCGGTGATCACCTTGGTAGTGGCCGTTTAATGGGGAACAGAATGCGGTTCGCTCTTCGTGAGCAACTTCATGCATTTGTTGCAGCAGGTAAACCAATCATCGGTATTTGCAACGGCTTTCAAGTTCTTGTAAAAACTGGCCTACTACCCGGCCCGAACGCGTCCAATCCACTTCCAGATTTTGTTCAGCGAGCGAGTCTAACACTCAACGATTCAGGTCGATATGAAGACCGTTGGGTCACCCTTGAATTCGACCCCGAAAGCCCATGCATTTGGACCAAAGGCATTCAGCGAATTGATTGCCCTGTTCGCCACGGTGAAGGGAAATTCGTCATGCCTTCGTCAACAGATTTCGACGCATTAGCAGCAAATCACCAACTTGCAGTTCGCTATGTGGACCCATCGACTCCAGCAGGACAAGGTATGACTGACGAACCTCTACCGTTCCCGATATCCCCCAACGGAAGCATGCGAAACATTGCAGGGGTATGCGATTCTACAGGACTTGTTTTTGGTCTCATGCCTCATCCTGAAGCGGTGTATGCTAAATGGCTGCACCCTCATCACACCAGAGGATCAGCACCGGGCCCCCTGTCCAGTGATGCATTAGGTGAATGGGAGGGTGAAGGGTTGCAAATGTTCCGCAACGCAATCGAATACGTCTTGTCGAAGCGCTGATACAATGTCACAAACAATGCGTATTCCACACATTGATTCTCTGCGTGGGATTGCAGTACTTCTCATGGTAATGGTGCACGCAGCAGCGACATGGAATCCATTCGAGCAAGTACAGCTTACACCTTTGGCCTATACCGTTTCAGGCTTAGGTGGGCTGGCGGCCCCTTTGTTTGTAACATTGTTTGGCTGGGGGCTTGCCATGAGTGCAATGACGCTTCGGCAACGCCTTTTCCAAGCAACCTTCCTTCTTCTTGCTCAAATCACCGTCAACCTAACTTCTCCACATCTGTTCAATGCATTCACACCAGGCATCCTTTCCCTCATGTCAGCACTGACACTGGTCCTTCCACCTTTGTTCACGCGAATGAGATTTGAAGATATACGGGTTTTTGCATTACTGGTCGGAATTACTTTTGCGATTCAACGAGCAACACCTGAATCCTTCGGCAGCGGTATATGGTCTGAACATATTGCTGACGATTCGATCAAAATTGTTTTCTCAAATCTTCTCCTTACAGGCACGTACCCATTGTTTCCATGGTTTGTCTATGCCCTGCTCGGAGTCACAATTTCTCAGCAGCAAACCGTGGTGGACCAATCACTCATGTGCACGACGAATGTTAAAATCGCGGTAGTCGCAGGTGTTGTGTTTTGTACAGCGACCTTTGCATATTCACAGGCAAATGATTTGCTTTGGGCTCATCCCACATCGGATGCAATGCTCACATTTTTTCCGGCGAACCCTTCATTCCTGATTGCAGGGATGACGGGAGTCGTTTTATTGTGGCTGCTTGTCCAACGATTTGTTTTATCTTTCTTGAACAGTACGGGCAAGATGTCTTTGACAATATACCTCATTCACTTTGTTCCCCTAACACTGATGCGTGACCTTTCGGCCACGCACCAGTGGGGATTACAAATGTCGACGTTAGCTGTGCTTCTGTACACCGTTGCTTGGATTCCTATCGCAGCAATGTGGCTGCGTTATTGTCCAAGGGCAAGTGCAGAGACGCTTCTGCGGGCGATTCGAAAATCACTCTGAAGCAGCAAGTACTTCAGTTGCTTTCTTAGCACCCATCCATGCAACAACACCGAAACCGATCTTGTTGATGACGTCTGCAATGTTGTAAGCAACAGCCATGTATTCTGCACCGTTGTCAACTTCAATCAAAGCGACTTCTGGGCTGAAGAGGTAGCCGAGCGGGTAAATGATCCAGCCGACGACAATGAACCAGCGTAGTGCGTTAGCGCTCCAGAGGAGTTCTTCTGAAATCTTGCTGTTGTCAACGCCAAGCCCAGAGGACCAAGGAGTACCTGTTGCAACGACAATCATTGCCCATCCCATGCCACCAAGTAGGAGTGCGAGGATACCGTTCATCAAACCTGCTTCACCAGCATATCCAAATCCAATCATGATAAGCGCACCGAGGAAACAGATTCCAGTGAATCCGAGTCCAGCGAACTTTGCATCGGTAATCGCGCCCTTTCCGACGAGGGAAGGGAATTTGAGAGCCATCAATGGGACGGTGATAATCCAATCCATGTATCGGTATTCAACGGAGACTTCACCGAAATCTGCGTAAACTCCGCGCATGTAGTAGTAGTGGAATGCAGCAATACCTACAATCAATGCTGAAATGGTCATTGTTGTTCGGTATTGTGGGGCAACGTTACTTCGCTCACTCATGAAGAAAACGAATGCTGCACCCATAGCGATGTATCCTACAAAGAAGAGGAAGAAGGTCAATGTTTCCAATCCATCATCCACACCGTCTGATAAGAAGGCGGGTAATCCGGTCTCTGCATCCATTTCTCCAACACCAGCAGCGGAAACTGTGGATGCCATAGCAAGGGCAAAGGTGGCAATCAAAAGCAGGCTCGTTGTCTTAGAGAACTTCTCTGTAATCATATTTCTCAGTCCTTTGGCACCTTCAAGCACTTATAATAGAGTGTAAATCGCCTTAGAAAGGTTAATAACGCGGGAAAACCAACGCTATCACTCACTTTTACCCGTTTGAACCGCCCACATCCGGGAATAGGTTCCGTTCATTTCGACCAAATCATCATGCGTTCCATCTTCGGCTATTTTCCCGTTATCAAGTACCAGAATCCGGTCGGCATTTCGTACGGTTGAGAGTCTGTGCGCAATAATCACTGCAGTTCTGTCTTTTGAAATTTTATTGATTGACCGTTGTAATGCGGCTTCCGTTTCATTATCGACTGCAGATGTAGCTTCATCGAGGATGAGCAGTGGTGCATCTTTGAGGACGGCTCTGGCAATAGCAAGCCGTTGCCTTTGCCCACCAGAGAGCCTGTGGCCGCCTTCACCAACCATGGTCGCCCATTGGTCTGGCAGTTCTTCGACAAAGTCAACGACCTCGGCGAGCTTAGCCGCTTCGAAGACCTGCGCATCTTCAGCGCCGGGATTGCCGTAACGGATATTTTCTAAGATTGTGGTAGGGAACAGGGTGATGTGCTGATCGACGAGCGCCATTGATGACCGCAATCGTTCTAAATCCCATTCTGGTAACGTCCGTCCAGCCCAGGAAATAGAACCGTTATTCGGTTCAGCAAACCTCAACAGCAGTCGAATCAATGTTGTTTTTCCTGCTCCCGTTGAACCGACTACACCGACCGTTTGGCCTTGCACGAGTTCTAAATTCATTTTTTCAAAGACCGGCTCTCTACCCGGATAGGCGAAATCAACATTTGAGAAAACAATTGAGGATTGTTCTATTGCTTGTTCATTCGGGGAATATTCTCCTTGCTGTACTTCGGTTGGCGAGGTTAGCACATCAAGCACTC